>UMFG01013171.1_pt1 | contig 12717 bp, 10 predicted proteins | sample 1964961 | NCBI WGS metagenome assembly UMFG01 (sample SAMEA4836041, study PRJEB28245) | human gut metagenome | biome: gut microbiome; material: fecal sample | place: Denmark | collected 2008
TGTTATTTTCTGGTTAATATCCATTGATATCCAATCCTCTCTTTTTGTTCGCTATGGATTTAATGATACCATGTCATCTCTTATTTTTCAATTCCCGTTAAAATTACAGAGTTCGCTCGGTTTTCTTGTCTTTTTCTATTAAATATGCTATACTACAGCTAATCTGACTGAAAAATTTTAAGAAAGGATTAACCAAATGTCAAGCGATATTGAAAAAGAACCTCTGTCCAGACAACAGAAAAAATCAAAAGAAACCAAAGCACGTATCTTTCATGCAGCCAAGACAATTCTGCAGAAGCAGGGATACGATCAGCTTTCCATAAAAAATATCTGTGATGAAGCAGGTGTCTCCAACGGCAGCTTCTATCATCATTTTAAAACCAAAGATGATCTTTTATCTTATTATATTGAAGAACAGCCAAGCATCAATCCGGATCTTCTGGATACGCCGGAAGATGCAGATGAGGCAAAGATCGGTATCATCCACGTTTATCTGAATTACGCACAGTACTGCCGGGAACTCGGAGTAGAATTCATGTCCAACTACTACACACCGCGCAACCAGGCACTGAACCCAACGATCCGTACCGAGCGACCGTACCCGATCCTTACCGTAGAGAATTATCTTCGCAAAGCGATTGATGCCGGCATCATTGCGCCAAAGATTTCCCTGGATGAAATCTGCACTGATATCCGTATGCTGGTTATCGGAAATGTATTTGAATGGTGTCTGCATAACGGAGAGACTGATTTTGAAGGTAATATCCGCCGTTCGATCGGGCATTATCTGGATGGCATTTTCTGATTTCACAGATATACCACAGCGTAAAATGAATTTTTCATATTCCTTCGCTGATTTTTTACAGCACATATTTTCAAAAAAGGTGTCATGGATTTTTATGTCCATGGCACCTTTTCGGCTTATCTGTTGTTATATAAACTTGTACATCGTTGTTGTTTCGTAAGTTTCGCCCTTCTTGCATACCGGCCCGGCAAAATTCTCTTTATGGATTGCATCCGGGAAGAACTGTGTCTCGAAGCAGGCTGCCTGGCGTTTGTGGTAATGCGCCCCGCCTTTTCCTTTGGCATCAACAATAAAGTTGCCTGTATAAAGCTGCATTCCCGGAAGGTCTGTATAAACTTCCATAGTGATTCCGCTCTCTTCCGAGGACATCTCTGCCACTTTCGCAAATTCTCCTTTATTGTTCAGAACCCAGTTATGATCATATCCTTTCCCGAAATTCAGTGCTTCATAATCTGTCTCGATTTCTTTGCCAATTGCTTTCTTTGTGCGGAAATCCATCGGTGTTCCTTCTACCGGTGTGATCTCGCCTGTCGGAATAGACTCGGCATCGGCTCTGGTAAATGCATCTGCATCAATCCATACTTCCTGATCCAGTACATCTCCTGATGCATGTCCATCCATATTAAAATAGCTGTGATTTGTCATATTGATCAGAGTATCTGCATCCGGAACTGCATGGTAAGCGATCTTCACTGCATTGTCTTCTGTCAGAGTATATGTTACCTCAATATGTACAGCTCCCGGATATCCCTGATCACCATCCGGGCTGTCCAGTTCAAATGTAATATGATCATCTGCGGTTTCTTTTACCTTCCACATTCTCTGGTTATAAAAATCCATTCCGCTGTGGAGATTATTGCCATTATCATTCTTTTCAAGCTGATAGGTCACTCCGTTCAGTTCAAAGGATGCTCCTCCGATACGGTTTGCACTTCTCCCGACAATTGCACCGAAGAACAGATCTCCTTCTTCATATCCTGCTGCCTCATCATATCCAAGCACAACATCACACGGCTTGCCTTCTTTGTCCGGTACGATCACCTGTACCAGCGTTGCACCGTAATCGGATACTGCAATCTCCATTCCGTTTTTATTTGTGAGCGTATATAATTTTGTCTCGTCACCTTTAACTGTTGCACCAAAATCTGTTACTTTCATTTTTCCTCTTCCGCCCTTTCTGTTAATTGTGCCTGTAAAACAGACATCTCTTTTACAGGTGTTATTGTAACATAATTTTTTTATTTTTTGCACCCTTTATCGTTGTTCTGCCATTTTGTACATATTGCTGATATTTTTTATCATTTTGTGACAAAATTAACTTATTTGTCTATTTATTAACTTTGCTTGCAAGATTGTACTAAAATGCATACAATATTATTATAAGTGTGTCCATAGAGTTAATCTATAGTATTCAGATGTTTTCCCTATAATTTTCTTCATCTGTCCTGTAGATTAGCAAAAAAAGTTAAAGGAGAAAAAAGCTATGAGTAGACTTGAAATCACTGCACCGGACAAAGCCCAGCTGGTTATCGAAGGGCTCTACAAAGATCTGGAGCGAAGAATCGAATCCAGTCCTCCGGGACTATGTCCTGTTGACATGACTCGTGCTTTCCTGGAGATGTGTCATACACATACCTGTGGAAAATGTGTGCCGTGCCGTGTTGGTCTGTGGCAGCTGAAAAACCTGCTGACCGACGTTATGAACGGAGACGCAACTATGGAAACATTAGACCTGATGGAAGAACTCTCTGTATCAATCATGGAAGGAGCTGACTGTGCGATCGGGTATGAAGCAGCTCACATGGTTTACAAGAGTCTGATGGGATGTCGGGAAGACTATGAAGAACATGTGCGCCAGGGAAGATGTACCTGCCAGTACACACAGCCTGTTCCTTGTGTATCTTTGTGCCCGGCACATGTAGATATTCCGGGATATATCGCTCTTGTCGGAGAAGGACGTTACGCAGATGCGATCCGCCTGATCCGTAAGGACAATCCATTCCCGACCACCTGTGGTTTTATCTGCGAACATCCTTGTGAGGCACGCTGCCGTCGTAACATCGTAGACGATGCAGTCAATATCCGCGGTCTTAAGAGAATGGCTGCTGATTATGCCGGAAAAGTTCCACCGCCGCCATGTGCTCCATCTACCGGAAAGCGCATTGCCGTTGTTGGTGGTGGCCCTGGTGGATTAAGTGCAGCTTACTATCTGCAGCTGATGGGACACCAGACAACCGTATTTGAGATGCTGCCGGAACTTGGCGGTATGCTCCGCTATGGTATCCCGAACTACCGTCTGCCGAAAGACCGTCTGAACGATGATATCAATGCCATCCTTGAGACCGGTGTCAAAGTTGAATTTGGCAAACGAATTGGAAAAGATATGACAATCCAGAGTCTGCGTGAAGAATACGACGCAGTTCTTATTACAATCGGTGCAAGTACCGATAAGAAACTTGGTATCGAAGGCGAACACTCAGAAGGGGTTCTTTCTGCTGTTCAGTTCCTTCGTGATGTAGGAAAGAACCAGAACCCGGATCTTACCGGACAGGAAGTAGCCGTTATCGGTGGCGGTAACGTATCTATGGATGCTGTCCGTACCGCAAAACGTCTGGGTGCTAAAAAAGTCAGCATCGTTTACCGCCGCCGCGTGGCAGATATGACTGCCCTTCCGGCAGAGATTGAAGGTGCTGTTGCAGAAGGAATCGAAGTACAGACTCTGATGGCTCCTTCTCGCATCGAAACAGATAAAAACGGTCACGTAAAAGGAATCTACGTTACACCACAGATGATCAGTAAGATCAAAGACGGTCGTGCAAGTGTACGTCCGACAGGTGCTCCTGACGTATTCATTCCATGCCAGACACTGATCGTTGCGATCGGACAGGATATTGAATACCAGCACTTTGAAGAAGCCGGTGTTCCTGTACAGAGAGGTAAGATCTTAACCGAAAAATACGGCGGATTCGATAACATTCCGGGTGTATTTGCCGGTGGAGACTGTGCTTCCGGTCCTGCATCCGTAATCAAAGCTATTGCTGCTGCAAAAGTAGTAGCTGCTAACATAGACGAATACCTGGGATATCACCACATTATCAGCTGTGACGTTGAGATTCCTGAAGCGCGTCTTGATGACCGCCCGCCGTGCGGAAGAGTAAACATGACCGAGCGTGAAGCCTGCGAACGTGTCTGTGACTTTAACGGTGTAGAAAACTGCATGTCCGAGGCAGAAGCGAAACAGGAAGCCAGCAGATGTCTGCGTTGCGACCACTTCGGCTACGGCATTTTCAAAGGAGGTCGTGAAACATTATGGTAAATCTTACAATTGATAATATAAACGTATCTGTCCCGGAAGGTACTACTATCATGGATGCTGCCAAAATGGCGGATATCCCGATTCCAAAGCTCTGCTATCTGAAAGATATCAACGAGATCGCAGCCTGTCGTGTCTGTGTTGTTGAACTCGAGGGAATGGAACGGCTGGTAACTTCCTGCAACAACGTAGTAAAAGAAGGTATGGTAATCCATACAAACAGCCCAAAGGTTCGTACAGCCAGAAGACAGACTGTACAGCTTATCCTTTCCCAGCACGACTGCAAATGTGCTACCTGTGTCAGAAGCGGTAACTGTACTCTGCAGAGTCTTGCAAATGACCTGAACATCATCGAAATACCATTTAAGCAGCGTCTGGAAGAATTCCCTTGGGATAAAGAATTTCCGCTGATCAGAGACTCACAGAAATGCATCAAATGTATGCGCTGTATCCAGGTCTGTGACAAGATCCAGGATTTACATATCTGGGATGTGACAAGTACTGGTTCCCGTACTACCATTAATGTAACCGGCAACCATAAGATCTCCGAGGTTTCCTGTTCTCTGTGCGGTCAGTGTATTACTCACTGCCCGGTCGGCGCTCTGCGCGAACGTGATGATACAGAGAAAGTATGGGATGCAATCGCTGATGACAAGAAAGTCGTTGTTGCACAGGTTGCTCCTGCTGTACGTGCTGCATGGGGTGAAGCTCTTGGTCTTTCCCGTGAAGAAGCAACTGTCGGCAAGATCATGGATGCTCTGAAGAAAATGGGTATTGACTATGTATTCGATACCTCCTTCACAGCAGACCTTACTATTATGGAAGAAGGAAATGAATTCCTGCAGAGATTTACAAAAGGCGAATTAAATCTTCGTCCGATGTTTACCTCCTGCTGCCCTGGATGGGTACGCTTCCTTAAATCACAGTACCCACATCTGGTGCCACAGCTTTCAACAGCCAAATCACCACAGCAGATGTTCGGTTCTGTTATGAAGAGCTATTTTGCAGAATCCATCGGTGTGAAACCGGAAAATATGTTTACTGTATCTATCATGCCATGTGTTGCCAAAAAAGGCGAAAGTAACATGGAACTGTTCTATGGTGAATATGCCGGACACGAGACAGACGTTGTACTTACAACTCGTGAATTGACACGCATGATCCGTTCTGCACATATTGATCCTGCTTCTTTGGTTGATCGTGAATGCGATCCTCTGATGAAAGAATGGACCGGTGCCGGTGTTATCTTCGGAACAACAGGTGGTGTTATGGAAGCAGCACTTCGTTCTGCTCACTACCTTGTAACCGGACGTAACCCTGATCCGGATGCATTCAAGATTGTCCGCAATCCTGGTGGACAGCCAGGTGTTGTAGAAGCTGAGATCCAGCTTGGAGATGCTACCGTTCGTGCTGCTGTTGTCAGCGGACTAGGAAACACACGTAAACTGATCGAAGCAATCGAACATGGTGAAGTACATTATGATTTTGTAGAAGTCATGGCCTGCCCTGGCGGATGCGTCGGCGGTGGCGGTCAGCCAATCCATGACGGAGAAGAACTTGCACGGACACGTGGTGAAAATCTTTATTTCCTTGATAAGAATGCACCACTTCGCTTCTCACATGAGAACCCGGATGTACTCCGTCTGTACCGTGATTTCTTTGAGAAACCGCTTTCTCACAAGTCACATATGTTGCTTCACACGGATCATAACGCATGGGAGATGCCTAGATAAATCAAATTTTGCCCTCTAAAAGATTGTAACGAATATATAAATAATTTATAGAAGCCACGTATTCTATAAACTAAGATATAGAAATTGAGCCCTTCTATATCTCTAAAATCCAGAAATGGGAAATGACCTGCCATGTCATTTCCCATTTCTGGATTCAACAAACTAGTATATTCTTTTTATACCTTCTAAGCTCTGTCAGATTCTTCTGTCATCTTCTTATAATACAGAATCAGATCTGCTGCCTGTTCATAGGACAACTCTGTAGTGCTGACCGAAAGATCATAATTCTTCGACATTCCCCATTCCTGTCCGGTATAATCCTTACGAAAAGCGCTTCTTTTCTCATCCACATCCTGGATCTTACGTTTCGCTTTCATTCTGCTTGTAATATGATCACGCTCTTTCACGCGTTCAATTCGTGTTTCCATGTCTGCATGGACAAATACACTAAAAGCTTCTTCTCGGTTTCTCATCAGATAACCTGCGCACCTTCCCATAATAATACATGGTCCTTCTTCCACAAGCTCTTCAATCAGCTTAAATGGATATGGCTTCTTCTTCGGTTCTGCAAAATTCATTGCGATTGAATAAAGAAGGCTGTCCACCGGCTGTTCATCCAGATACTCCTGCATTTCTTTCTCGTATCCGCGCATCTTTGCAATTTCAAACAGCTTCTCTTTATCGTAAAACGCATAACCGGTACGCTTTGCCAGCAATTCACCGATTTCATGTCCGCCGCTTCCATATTCCCGTCCGATACAGATAATTGTTTTCTCCATATTCTGCACACTCCTCTCTAATACAGGTGATAGAAAATCGATGCACCTACAACCGTCATCAATCCGGCCACTGCAATAGAAAGACTGCTCATTGCTCCTTCAATCTCTCCGATTTCCATTGCCTTTGCCGTTCCCATAGCATGGGAAGCTGTTCCGATTGCCAGTCCTTTTGCAATCGGATGCTCAATTTTGCAGAGCTTACAGATTCCCTCTGCAAACATATTTCCAATAATCCCGGTAATTACGATCGCAGCAACTGTAATCGTCACAATTCCACCAAGCTCTTCTGAGATTCCCATACCGATCGCTGTGGTAATTGATTTTGGAAGAAGCGTTACATAGAACTGCTTCTTCAGGTGGAACAACATAGAAAATACCCATACACCGGCAAGGCTGACAAATACACCTGTTGTAATTCCTGCAATGATCGCTTTCAGATTCTTCTTAAGAAGATTCATCTGCTGATAAAGCGGAATTGCAAGACAGACTGTAGACGGTGTCAGAAGGTAACTCAGTACATTCGCTCCCTTATCATAAGTATCATAATCAATTCCAGTCACTTTTAGCACGATAATTACAAAAACAATCGAAACAAGAAGTGGATTGAAGATACCAATTTTTAACTTCTTACGCAAAAAAATTCCTGCCTCATATCCAAAAAGACTGATCGCCATACAAAAAAAGGTCGATCCATGCAGCATATTACTCATCCTTCTTCTCCTCTTTCTTCAGTACAAACTGAGCGGTTCTTCCACTCACGCCCATAACCAGCACTGTTGTCACTACAATTGTAACCATGATCGGAACAAGAACCGGTTTTAAGTCTCCCCATGATACCATCAGACCTACTCCTGCAGGGATAAAAAGCATCGGCATGATTTCAATCAGAAATCCACCGGCCTCATCAACTGCTTTCAAAGGAATTACTTTTGTCTGCAAACCTGCCAGCAAGATCAGCAAGCCATAAATACTTGCAGGAACCGGTAGTGGAAGGATTGCATGCAAAAGCTCTCCTGCAAAAGAAATCAATATGATAATCAAGAATTGTCTTATAAATTTCACAGTATTACCTCCATTTATTTTATGTTTATTTTTTAACACATGTACCAGAATAGCACTTTTAACACTCTGCCTCAATAAATTTTTGCATTTTTATTGTTTTTTTGACAATATCCTCTCATTCCGATGCTAGAATGAAACTAAATTTACAGAAGTGAAGGGATGACTTTATGTATCATTTTATAGCCAATCCTAACGCCCGCTCGGGTCAGGGACTTGCACTATGGGAAAAGATTAAATTAAAGCTGATAGCAGAACATATAGATTATCAGATCCATTTTACACATCACCGGCATCACGCAACGGAAATTGCCGCCGAGCTTACCGCCTCCGGGGATCCTGTTACGATCGTTGTACTTGGTGGTGATGGAAGTGTGGATGAAGTAATCTGTGGTCTGCAGAATTTAAGCCTGGTTACCCTCGGTTACATTCCGATCGGCTCTGGCAATGATTTTGGCCGGGGACTTGCCCTTCCATCCGATACCATGAAAGCTCTGGATCTGGTACTTCATTCTGAACAGACGCGCAAGATCAATCTTGGTGTATTGCACTATCATGACAAGGTTCACCGTTTTGCCGTCAGTTCCGGAATCGGATACGATGCAGCTATCTGCCATCAACTTTGTATTTCCAGGGTTAAAGTCTTTTTTAACTGGCTCGGTCTGGGCAAACTTGCCTATGCAGCCTGCTCACTCTACCGTCTGCGCCGCTGTCAGCCAGATGAGATGGAAATCCTTCTGGACGATACCAAAAAACTTCATTTTAAACGGGTTTTCTTTGCCTCTGCATTTAATCTTCCTTATGAAGGTGGTGGATGCAAATTCTGCCCGGATGCCAAACCGGATGATGATCTGCTGGACTTTATTGTGATTGCAAATGTTCCCAAAATTATTGCTCTTGCAATTCTGCCGACTGTGTTTTCCGGAAAGCATACCCGACTTCCAGGCGTACATATCTTCCGCTGTAAAAAAGCAGAAGTACACTCAAAAGTAGCACTTCCGGTACATTCTGACGGCGAACCGATTTATCTCCAGAAGGATGTTTCGTTCTCTCTCGAACCTGAGACACTGAAAATTATTACATAAAAGAAGGGGACTTTTCTATGCTGTTGTTTTGGATTCTTTTAACTGTTGTTGTATGTTTTTTCTTATATTTATATATGATCATGCCGAATACTTCCCGCCGAAGCAAAATCCTCCCTTATCTCAAGCGGGATTATGCCCATCGCGGACTACATGATTCTTCCCGGCTGATTCCCGAGAATTCTATGCCGGCATTTCGTGAGGCAGTAAAACAAAATCTTGCCATCGAACTTGATATCCATCTCACCCGTGATGGAAAAGTAGTCGTATTCCATGACGAGTCTTTAAAGCGGATCTGCAATGCCGAAGGGACAGTTGAAGATTCCACGTTTGATGCGCTACAGCACCTGCATCTTTCCGGAACTTCGGAGCATATGCCACTTTTTTCAGATGTCCTTCGCTATGTCAATGGGCGGGTTCCTCTTCTGATTGAACTGAAGCTTCCGGACAGCAATATGAAGCTCTGTCCTGCCGCATGGGATATTTTAAAGGATTATAAAGGACCTTATATGGTCCAGTCTTTCAACTCTCTTGGAATCCGATGGTTTCACAAGCATGCGCCTCAGGTTCTTCGTGGACAGCTTTCTTCTGCCCTGACTCGCACGAATCCGGAAAATCCTTTTCTGGCGCGCTTTTGTGTACAGTTCCTGCTGACCAACCTGATCTGTCGTCCGGACTTTATTTCTTATAAACTTGCAGATGCCGGCAATCCTTCCGTCTGGCTGAACCACTATCTGTACCGTATTCCGATGGCAGTCTGGACACTCCGCAATCAAAAAGCTTATAAAACTGCACGGAATAAATATGATATGTATATCTTTGAAGGTTTCTCCGTAAAATAGAGAATAGAAAAAAATATGAATGTTTTATGAAGTCTGTTGTCGAGAAAAATTTTTAATGTTATACTACCTCTAGTAACAAGGAAGAAACATCTTCACCCGAAGGAGCTGATTTTTATCATGAGTCATATTTTTAAAAAATTAAAGACACTGATGCATACATACAGCCATGCATGGGTATTACTATATGCTTTTATTTATTTTCCATGGTTTACTTATCTGGAACGCCATGTGACCGACAATTATTTTGTAATCCATTCGATATTCGATGACTACATCCCGTTTTGTGAATATTTCATTATTCCGTACCTGCTGTGGTTTGCTTATATTGCAGTCACACTGGGATATTTGTTCTTTAATGATAAACAGGGATTTTACAAAGCCTCCGCGATCATGTTCAGCGGTATGACCATTTTTCTGATCATCTGCACGGTATTTCCGAACGGATTGAACCTGAGACCGGAAGTATTTACGCGTGATAACTTCTGTATCGAGCTGGTTAAACGGATCTATCAGACGGATACACCTACGAATGTGCTTCCAAGTCTTCATGTATACAACTCTATTTGTTGTTACATCGCAATTTCCCATTGCGAGAAGCTTCAGCACTCCAGACTGATCCAGAAAGGATCTCTTATTTTAAGCATTCTGATCATTCTGTCAACCATGTTCCTGAAGCAACATTCCGTAGTGGATGTAGTTGCTGCATGTGTGATGGCATATTTCATGTACTCACTAATTTATGCACAGGAAGGTGCAAAGTCACCACGGCTTGCACGTCAGGTGATTTAAACACTTATAATTATTTTGTTTGATCCAAAGAAAGGACATCGCATTTCGCAAAATCGAAAAGCAATGTCCTTCTTTTATTTCACCTTCCATGCGCTAAACGCCGATGGCATGGAATATTCCTTTTGTATTTCTTCCGGATGTGCAAAGATCATCTCTTCTTTGCAGTTCTTCTCCAGTTCATCCACGATCACCTCATACGCAGTCATATGCCATTCAATATGGCTGAAAATATGCTTCGCATTCCGCAGCTTTTTCACACGGATCGGTGCAAGCCCGATAGATTTACTGTAAGCGGTTACTTCGTCCATCGTAAGCTTTCCGTCCAGATTCGGGAACTCATACATACCTGCAAGCAGTCCCTTATCCGGTCGTTTCCGGATTGCCACATGATCACCATCCTTAAAAATCAAAACGGTTCTCTCCTCAATCCTGCGCGCTTTTGCCTTTTTCTTCACCGGCAGTTCATTCTGGATTCCCAGCCTTTTCGCTTCACAGATTCCCGTAAGAGGACAGATTTCACACTTTGCCTCCCCATTCGGCACACAGACAATCGCACCAAGTTCGATCAGCCCCTGGTTAAAATCCGATGCTGCATCTTCCGGGATCACCGGTTCAATCGCATTTTCTATCTTTGTCCTGACGGACGCTTTCATAATATCTTCATCGCTCGCCAGCAGTCTTGATACCACCCGGAGAACATTTCCGTCCACTGCCGGCTTTGGAATTCCATAGGCAAAAGAAGAAATTGCCCCTGCCGTATAATTTCCAATTCCTGGAAGCGCCTTGATCTCCTCATAATTTTCCGGAAATTTTCCTGCGTATTCTTCCTCGATCTTCTGCGCTGCTTTTTGCATATTGCGTACCCGGTTATAATATCCAAGCCCTTCCCAGAGCTTTAAAAGCTTATCCTCCGGTGCCTCGGCTAGATCTTTTACCGTTGGAAGCTCTGTCATAAAACGCTCAAAAAATGGCTTTACTGCTTCCACTCTCGTCTGCTGTAGCATAATTTCAGACACCCATACCCGATAGGCATTTACATGATGTCTCCATGGCAGATCCCGTTTCCGCTCTCTGTACCATTCCACAAGCAGCTCCGGTGCTTCATAGAGCTGTGGATTGGTAAGTACTACCGGAACTTCGTCCGCAATTGCAATGGAATCCTCCGTTACAAAACAGTCCTTTGCGATCACCTGAACCCCGGTTTCCGCTGCTTCTGCAAGAATATCTGCAAATTCCTTGTGAGTCCGTCTGTTTGGTGTAAAATAACGTACTCCTTTCATCTGGACCACAAAGAATACATAAGCCTCGTACCCCTCCTGCACCGCTTCTTCCAGCTCTTTTAAATGCTTCACTGCCCGCTCGCTCGGTGCATCCGGAAACTTTACCACGCCTTCTTCTTCCAGCGTAACCCCTTTCACTTCTATAAACGCTTTTTTCTCTTCATATTCCACATACAGGTCAAACCTGGAATTCTTATAGGTAACTTCCGGTCTGACGATCTTCACGTCCTTGAACCATCTCCCGGCTTCAATCCATTCCTGCACCACTTTGTTTGTCACCTGGGAATCCATATTGATCAGCCGGTCAGCCTTCCTGACACTGATCAGGTCCCAGCCAGTCTTACGCCCTGCACTTTCAGACTTCTGGACATACACTTCTGCTCCCGGAACCAGAAGTTCCGCGCACCTCCCTGTGTTTTTCACATGGACCGTTTCTTCTTTTCCATTTATTTCTATTTTTGCTATAAATCGATTAGGGCGCTTTAAAAAGCGCCCCTTTTGTATTCTCTCATATATCATATTATTGCTCCCGGTTTCCGGCTATCACAAGTGGAATCTGTTCATGCTCCGCTTTTCGGATATACTCTTTGCTGATCTGCGAATCCGTAATGATCTTGTATACATCCTTAACCGGACAGATCACGGACACATACCCGCCTCCGAATTTGCTGCTGTCAGCAAGAACAAACACCTGCTGGGATGCTTCGAATATCGCTCTCTTCACCTGCATCTGTGGTGTTGCGATGGATGTCAGACCCACATCAAAATTGATACTGTGTACTCCGATAAATCCTTTATCTACATGAAATTTTTCCATATTCTCAATGGCTGCATCTCCCATCGTCGCTGCCAGATGACCGCCCACATGACCGCCGATCATATACAGTTCTACATGTCTTACTGCTGCAAGTTCATTTCCTACCAGGAGCGAATTCGTCACAACCGCTGCTACCAGATAAAAAATAATCTGCACGAGTTTTATCTTTCCCATAGTCAGCATGATGATTCCCATAAAAGCAATCGCTGCTCCCAGAA
>UMFG01014425.1_pt1 | contig 12702 bp, 8 predicted proteins | sample 1964961 | NCBI WGS metagenome assembly UMFG01 (sample SAMEA4836041, study PRJEB28245) | human gut metagenome | biome: gut microbiome; material: fecal sample | place: Denmark | collected 2008
TTCTTCGCTATTTATTTTTTTTATATATGCCTTACTCCTCAATTTTCTTTTTCGTTGAACTTCATTCCAAAAGTCTTCGTCAATAATAGCAATACTTTCGTTTTTAGTTTCAGATTTAATCCAATCTTCATCATTTATTTTGTAGTATTTTCCCCCTACGCGTTCTCTTCTTTTATATGCAACATATCCTGTGTAAACAGGATTAGTTAAAATACTTCTAATTGTGCCAGCTTTCCAATAGTCATTTGGAGCATATTTAGAATAGTATTCGTCCAAATTAAGAATTTTTGCAATTTTTTGAAAGCCATAATCTTTGGTATATGCTAGTTCATATATATATTTAACTATATATGCTTTCTCTTTAACAACTTTTAATTTTTTTAAAGCTCTTCCGTGTTTACTTATTTCTCCTGACAATACAAGTTCATATCCGTAAGGAGCTTTACCTCCCATAAACTTACCTTGCTGAACTAATTTTTGAGCCGTATCTTTAACTCTCATTCCTGTATCAGAACTACTTTTTTGTGCATTACCATAACGTAAAGCAAGCATCATCTGACCCATAATATCATCGGTATCTGGTGAAATACAACCATCTTTTACTGTATAAATATCTACATTATAACTTTTTAATTGCATAACATAAGCACCGATTTCCCACATTCGTCTTCCTATTCTATCATCCTTATATACAACAAGCACATCATATTCTTTCTTTATTGCATCTTGAAGTGCTTGTTGCAAAACATCTCTCTCTGTTACTGAGTTTTTATAGCCACTCTTACTACCTTCAAAATATTCCTTTGTGTCTAATGTCCAATTTGAATGAGAAGTAATATATTCTTTAACCAGTTTTCTCTGAATAGATAGATCTCCATCGGCTTCTAATTGTTGATTAGAACTAACTCTCAATAACATTCTGACTATTTTTTTATACTTTTCCATTTTTTATATATCCTTTCTAATAATTAACTATGTTTGAATTATACAATCAAAGCATATTTATATTATGTGTCATACTTCAAATAGGTAAGTTTTTAAGGTGCTTTAAAAAAACAGTTAAAAAAAACAGAGAGATAAGTATAAATCTCTCTGTTTGCGTATTTATTAGCCTTCTTTACTTTGGGAAAAAATTGATAATAGAATATGTTTAATTTCATTTTTTAACTGGCTAGTTTCTTCTTGTGTAGGCATTTCATTCTTAAAACTTACAGTAACAACAAAATTATCATATTGATTACTATGTCTCAAGATAGAGTTTCCTTTATCATTTAATCTATTACTATTATATTATATATTTTCTGATTTATCAATATTTTTTACAGCTAATTTATAACAACAAGTGCAACAGATAAAAAAGAAAAAGTCATACGATAAATTCTGTGGTAAAATGTCATTGACTAAAATTAAGTGAAAAACTTAATTTGATAAATAACCGACCTAGGAAATGTATTGGATATAAAACATCCCTTGAAATTATCAATGATTTCTAAGTGTTGCTAGTAGCTATAAGCAATTAAATAGACAAAGGAGCATATTTTCAAGTGATACATCCTTGCTGAAAGCTCTTTATCTTGCCACATTTGAGGCTATCAAAAAATGGACTCTCCCACTTAGAAACTGGGGCAAGGTATACGGCAAATAGAGCATTATGTACGGTGACAGAATCGAAAAATAGCACTAAAAATCAGAATATCAAGGGTAAAATGAACACCCTCTACGAGGGTGCTCTTAACATACCTGATTTTGGTTGCTATAGTACAATTATCGGTGGTTAAGCAGAGTTCTGCTCAATCACCATATAATTAATTATTGTAATTATCATAGAAAACTAATTTACAGAAAATTTTTCCCATACCCTTGATTGGATTTTCCATACTTATATTAATAGTATAGAATATTTAAATTCTACACTATTATATTTAAACATTTTATATATTATTAATTTTCACTTGCCCTTCTATAATAATTCTTTAACTTATTTTCTACTAAATAATGAACACTATCCTTACTATACCCACCATTTGCAAGTTTTTTACCAGCTTTTTTACCCATTAATAGTTCAATACCATCATCAATACTATCAATAGCATAAATATGGAATTTACCTTCTTTAACAGCAGAAATAATTTCATCTTTAAGAACTAAATCCTTAACATTAGTTGCAGGTATTATACATCCTTGACTTCCTGTAAGACCTCTTTCATTGCAAACATCAAAAAAGCCCTCAATCTTATAAGTAACACCACCTATTGGTTGAATTTCACCTTTTTGATTCATACTACCTGTTACAGCAAGCTCCTGATTAATAGGACACTCACTAAGGCTGGAAATAATAGCATAAGTTTCTGTTGATGATGCACTATCGCCATCTACACCATTATAACTTTGTTCAAAACAAACTCTGCAACTTAATGTTAAAGGATTTTTTTGGGCATACTTTCCACCTAGATATCCAATTAAAACTTGCATACCCTTATCGTGAATTGAACCGCTCATTTCTGCCTCTTTTTCTATATTAACAATGCCAGCCTTGCCAGTATATGTGCTTGCAGTTATTCTCGTAGGCATACCAAAGGTATAATCTCCCATTTCCATTACACAAAGACCATTAATCTGACCTACTGCCTGACCTTCTGTAGAAATCATAATTTCATTGTTAGAAATCATTTTGCTATATTTTTTAGCATAAATGTTTACTCTTTCCATTGACTTATTTATTGCCTTTGATATATACTTACTATCAATAGAATTTGCATTGTCAAGTTTTGCCCAAGCATCTGCTTCAGCTAAAATATCACATATAAGTCCAAATCTTGTAGTTAGTTTATCCTGTCTTTCAGCAAGCCTAACAGAATATTCCAAAATTTCACAAAGAGCATTATCCTCTATAGGTAAAAGCTCATTTTTTATACAATAGTTCTTAACAAAACCAAGCATTGCATTAATATTTTCTTCTGAAAAATCCATTTCATAATCAAATAATGCACAAATTTTAAATAACTTAGAAAAGTCATCATCATATTGCTTTAAAAGTTCATAATAATACATTGAACCTACTACGATTACTTTAACATTAATATCGGCAGATTCTGGCTGAATACCTGCAACAGTAATACCACCAAACTGATATTCCTTTAAAGGCTCAATAGTAACTTTGTTTGTAATTAAAGCTCGTTTTAATGTATCCCAAGCAAAAGCATTAGTCAACAAATCTGATGCGTGGAAAATAAGATAACCACCATTTGCCTTATGCAAAAGACCAGCTTTAATCTTCATAAAATCAGTAGTAAGATTGCCATTTTCATTTTCGTATTCAACTTCACCAATTAAATTGGCATAAGTTGGATTGTAATCTACAATAACCGGTGCTCCATTTAATTGGCTATTATCAACAATTAAATTAACACTATATTTTTCAAATATCTCATTGGTACTCTTTTTTAAATTCCAAGGCATCATTGCAGCAAGAGGGTCGTCATTGCCGTCTTCTTCGTTATCTGAAAACAAATCAATATTATCAAGTATATCTTCCTTGACCTTTAACAAATACTGACTAACATCATTATTATCAACATATTTGCCTTGAATTGGTGTAAGAAAATGACCTACTGTAAATAAACCCGTAGTATAATCCATATTTTCAATTTCAGCAGTTGCCTTTTTGTCAAGGTCACGAACATATTTCATTGTAGAATTAGCAAGCTCGTGTACCTCATCAGAACCTTCATTTATTTCTTCCTTTTCTTCTTCTGAAAGCTCCTCGTATTCCTCCTCTCCTATAGTTTTGCCATCTACTATAGGAAGAAAATATATACCACCATTGCTACTTGTTTTAACACCAAAATTATATTTTTTAGCTTCTTCAGTAAGCTCTTTTAATGCCTCATCTTTTTTCTTCTGATAAGTTTTAATTATTCTATCCTTGTCATCACTATATTTTGCTGATGAAAAGACTTTAGGAATTTCTATACTTAACTGATTTATAAATTCCTCCATATCAGCTTTAAATTCCTTACCTGTACCAGCCCTTAACTTAAGTAACTTAGGAACAGATGGCTTTTCAAAATCTAAAACATAACACATATCATCAGGGGTTTTTTCTTTAACAGCCAAATCTTTAGCAAATTTTTCAGCATAAGTAGTTTTGCCACTAGCAGACAAACCAGCAAGATATATGTTATAACCCTTACTCTTAACATTTAAACCAAACTCAAGAGCCTCTGCACCATTAGGCTGACCAATTAAATGGTCAGTATATTTACTATTATCAATATTTATTTCCTTATTTCTGCAAAATTTCTTTAATTCATTATATTTCAATTTCTTAATCATTACAACACCTCCGTCAGCCTATTACTTCCTCCTCTGGAACTAAATACTTCCACATAATATAGGCATCTTCTTTATTATCCTCATAATATTCAGGACGAATTCCCTCAAGCTTAAATCCATTTTTCTTATACAGAGCTAAAGCAGACTCATTGCTTTTTCTTACTTCAAGAGTAAGCCCCATCATTTCCTTTTCTTTAGCAATATCAACAAGAGCATTAATTATAGCATTACCTATACCTTTTTGTCTATGATTCTTATGAACAGCAATATTAGTAATATGACCTTCATTTACAATATGCCACATACCACCATAGCCTAAAACATTGTTATCCTCTATTGCAACAACATAATAAGCAAATTTGTTTATTAACTCCTTTTCAACAGACGCTCTAGTCCAAGGTATAGCAAAACTATCTTTTTCTATTTCCATTATACCATCAATATGATTTTTATTCATTAACTCTATTTTCATTTTTTTCTTCCAATTCTCTTTCTGCTTGTGATTTTCTCAAATATAAAATTTCAAAGTCATTAGGACTTATAGCCTCATTAATTCTTTCCATAGCTAAAGTGCCTACACAAGATGCTCTTTGCATATTGGCACTTTGTGAAGCAAACTTAAAGCCAGTATTAAACTCAGCAATTTTATCTTTAAATACAGGCACTCCATCACCTAAAAATACAGCATTTTCATCAATTTCAATTACCATATCAAGAAGTTCTTTAATATCGCAAGCCATATAATCACTTATTCTTTCCAGACCATTTATATTACTATATATAGCTGAATAAACTTGATTTCTTCTAGCGTCCATAATAGGTACAACAAGTTTGCTACACTCTGACAAATTGTAAGCAAGACCATCAAGAGTTGGCACTGGAATAATCTTTTTATCTAAACCGTGAGCAAGACCTTTAGCAGTTGCCGCACCAATTCTAAGACCAGTAAAACTACCGGGACCACTTGAACAAGCAATATAATCCAAATCATTAAGGTCAAGGTCTACCATTTTAGCAAGTTCTTCAATCATAGGCATAATAGTCTGTGAATGTGTCTTTTTATAATTTGTAGTAAATTCAGCAATAGTCTTATTTTCATCAACCAATGCAACACTTGCTACAAGCCCAGTTGTATCTAAAGCCAGTATTTTCATTTTATCTTACCTCTATTTTTCTATAATTAACATCATCAACATTTAAATCTTTTGTTATTTCTATCCACTTAACATTATCTGGTAAAATATCTTCAATAAGCTCTGCCCATTCAATAAGGCAAACACCATAACCAAAGAAATATTCGTCACAACCAATGTCATACATTTCATCAGAATCACCTATTCTATAAACATCAAAATGATAAAATGGAATTCTACCTGATTTGTATTCATTTACAATAGTAAAAGTTGGGCTTGTAATATAATCTGTTATTCCTAAGCCTTGTGCAAAACCTTTAGTAAAAACTGTCTTACCAACACCTAAATCGCCTTTTAAGCAATATATTTCTCCAGTTTTTGCATTTTGACCCATATTAAAGCCTATTTGTTTAGTTTCCTCTTCTTTAAAAACTTCATAAATCATAATTATACACTCCCACATTTAATGATTTAATCATAACATATTTTTATAATTAATGCAATAAATGTAAATAAAAGACTGTTGGAAAATATGATTTTAACACATTCTCAACAGCCTTTGTTATCAAATATATTATAATACCTTTACAAGTTCAGTAATAATTTCCACGCAGTTTTCAATACCAATTTCACCACTATTAAGTGAAATATCATAATTTTGTGACATTCCCCAAACTCTATCAGTACAATACTTATAATTTATACTTCTCTTTTTATCCTTTTCTTCAAGTCGTTTTTTAGGAGATTTATCAGTTTCACCATAAATTTTTACAATTCTTTCAGCCCTTTTTTCAATGCTTGAATGTATAAATACATTAAACACATCATCTCTATTTCTAAGTATAAAGTCAGCACACCTACCAACAATTACACAAGGTCCTTCATTAGCAATATCAATGATAATTTTTCTTTGAGTACTAATTATGTAATCTTCAACGGAAACACCATCAATATTCCTTCCTAAAAAAGAATATGAAAATATACTCTTAGATGGTGAGTACTCTCCTTTTTCCTCTATATACTTTTTAGATAAACCAGATTTTTCTGCTACTTTTTCAATAATCTCTTTGTCATAAAAAGGTATTCTTAATTTTTCTGCTACTTTTCTACCTATAGTTCTACCACCACTACCAAACTCTCGGCTTATTGTTATTATTTTTTTCATATGAATACCTCCTGTAAAATTAAATTTTCTTTATAATATTATAACATTTTTACATAAAAAGGTAAACTAATTTAACATACTTATTTTATTTTTGTTAATTTCTTACATATGTGTACAAAGCTATTAAAACTGTCAAATTTTTACCATTTTTCATCCAAATTTCCTACAAAGACACTATTGTAATATTATGTATTAATTTAAATAGCTAAATAGTTTTATTAGTGTAAATTTTTTAAATCTTATTTATCAAAAGCAATAGTACCCCCTTGCCCATAATTTTTACTATTAATATTAAAGGTGATTAAGTAACTAAATTACATAATCACCTTTTCATAATTAAATATACAATTATCAATTTAAATTTAAAGTAACTTCTTTTGTTACATTATTAAACAAAATATTATCATTGGTTATTCCCATAGCTGTAACTAAATCTCTCATAGGCAAAAACATAGTGCCATTTTTAATTTCAGCTGAAGTTGACATATTAACCTTATTGCCAGCTAAAGTATACTCACTACTATCCCTTGTAATAACAAGCTCAACATTGTCATTAATTTTAAATGTTGCAATACCATTTGCATAACTAATTTTATCATCAGTTATTCCTATTGCATTTGCTAAAGCCCTCATAGGAAGCATTGTGTAACCATCTTTAATATATGGTGGTGCTAAAAGTTCCTTATTCTGTCCTTTAACACTATAATTAGTATCACCTATTTTAAATTTAATAGTTTTAGCACTATCAACTGACGCAGTAGTTGTTTCCGTTGTGCTTTCTGTTGTAGTAGATACAACAGTAGTAGTTGTTGAAGGCACACTTGTATATAATGAAGAATATTTAGCAACTTGTGCAGTTGAATAATTATCTTCCTCGCCAGAATAAGTAACCTTAACATTTATACTTTTAAACTCACTTGTTGAATTTCTCTCAAGAATAATACCTGTTATTTCAATAGAACCTTCTGAACCACCTGAAATATTGTCTAATATAGTAATACAACCACCTGAGCTAGTTACAGTAAGTTTGCACTTATCTTTAAATCTGCCAGTTGATTTAACATTTGGCAATTTACCACCAGTAAAAATATTAAAACCATTATCAAATGTCAGAGCAATTTTATCTCCAGCTTTATATATCCTATCAGTGTTGTCAGAAAGAGTAATTTTACTCAAAGCACTATATTTACTACTAGCACCATTTGTTGAACTGCTAACTTTAATTTGTATAGGTGGATTATAAACAACTCCAGCCTTGTACTCAGCTACCTTTGTTGTGTTGTTATATTTCTCCCAACCTTCACCTGTGAAACTAACTTCAACTGTTTTAAAACTACTATTATTTGATTTATCTCTTTGTATAATTGGATTTAAGATTTTAATCTCACCGGTTTCCCCAGACTCTATCTTTCCAGTTATTGTTATAACTAACTTTTGGTCGCTATTCTTTTTAAACTGTATTTTACACTTATCCTTAAATTTTCCTGTAGCTTCAATATTTGGTAATTCAGTAAAATGGAAAATACCATTTAATTGAACTTCAAATTGAGTATTTGTAATATAACCTTGAGTTGAAGTATCTGAAATAACAATATTACTCAACTTATTACAATAATCAATTTGTGTATTAGGGTTTTCAGCTCTAATTGACAATTCACCATCTGGACATCTAGCAAACACTACAGTACTATTTTCAATAGTATCAACACCAAAATCAACAATGGCTTTTATTTCCCCTTCACCAGTAATTGTACCTGTAAGAGGAAGTGTTAATGTGTATCCTTCGTAACGCATTCTTGTGCTATATTCATTAAATGTAATACGAATAGTTGTATCATTTAACTTTTCATATACAACGCCAGTACTTTTATCACAATTTACTTTACCAGTCTTGCTATAATCTGACCAAGTTGCACCATCATATTTAACTGTTATACCATTTTTTACAGCAGAAGCATCACTTGGTGCAACTTGTATAGCAAGTTTATTATATGAACTTTCATTTCCTCTTTGATAAATTTTATCCCCCTTGCTACGGGATTTAACTGAACCACTAAGATAACCCCTTGTGTATTTACAAGTAGCATAAGTAACATTACTTTCAGAAATATCATTATAGCCATAATTAACTACAGCAACTATAGATTTCTGAGCCTTTGTAATCTTAGTTTTTAAAGGTATTTTAAATCTATATCCACTTTTTAATGTTTCTTCACTTGCAGCAACTTTTAACTTCATAACATTAGAAGCTGTTAATTCATAAGTTACATTTTCATCTATAGAGCCAGTTTTACCATACCCTTCCCAATTAGCACCATCTAAAGTTATTGTAATTTTTTCATTTAGCACCTTAACTTCACTAGCACTTAAATTTATAATTAACATAGAATCACTTGTAACATCGTTTACATTTAAATTATTTTGCACTTTTCCATCTAATCTTATACCTGCTCCATAAGCTATAGTTGCAAACATCATACAGGTAAAAAATGTTATTAATAATAATGATATTTTTTTCATATAAGTTCTCCTTAAAATCATTAATTACAGTTACATTAATTTATAAATATAGTTATCTTTTTAATATTTTTTTTAACTTATCTGTACATTCAATAATTGACGGTAAAAACGGTAATACGTTTTTAATGGAGTAATTTATTACCCTAAGCCACTTATTATCAACAAAATAATTATCTTTTGGAAAAATCACTTTAGCTTTTTTGCCATTTAATATTTCTGTAAATAAATCATACCACTGCTTTGTAATATTTTCAGGAGAGAATTTTTTAACAAAATCAATACCATTTTTACCATACTGTTCATTTAAAGTTGTATTTTTTAACAATTTTACAATAAGTTTTGGAAAATCTGAATATTTATCAAACAATAAACCGGTTTTTTTATCTCTAACTGTATCAATTAAGCCATACATACGCCTTGTAACCACAGGTATTCCACAAGCAGACATTTCTACAGCACTTATACCAAAAGTTTCAGTTTCAGCAGACGGATTAATAATACCCACAGCTGTATTGTGATAAATTTCACTTTTTTCCTGACCCATTACTCCGTGAAACACAACAGATTTCATTATTTTACCACTATCACTATCATCAATTAGATATGGCATAAACTCATTTTCATATTCTTCATCAGCTATATTATATTTACCAAGTTTAGCATTAGCTAAATATAAATTACCGCCACCTATTATATGAAGTTCAGCTTTTGGCACTTCTTTAATTACATCTTTCCAATACTTAGCCAAAATATGAAAACCCTTTGCTCTAGTCAAACTACCAACATAGGTAACATAAGGCTTATATTCCTTATTTCTGTAAAACTCAGGTAAATCAGCATTAAACATATTATAAATATATGTTGACTTTTTTATTATTCTGTGGTCAATATACTTATCATATTCTTGATGACCAACAAATACCACTCTTACAATATTACTACAATCTGCTATAAGATTGGCTTGTTCAGCAGAAATATAATTATGTGCCCACACAATAGTTTTAACTCCAATTTTATTTATTTTTTTTATTAATTTAGAGTTAATATTTTTTGCATTAACAATAAATATGTCCATTGTTTTTACTTCATCAACAGAATCAAAATTATAAATGTTTCCTACATTAACACACTTTATAAAACTTTCTAAAGGATTATTTCCCTCTCTAAAAAATGTTATATCTATGTCAGAATACATCTTGTTAATATAATGGGCAAGTATAACATACATATATGATGTGCCACCAATACCCGGATTACCTTTAGGGCTATCCATTAAATTTTTATTAACTATTCCATTGTCTTCAAAAAGAAAGCCTATTTTCATAACATCACCATCAAATACTTATAGCATCTTTTAAATATTTCCTTGATTCTTCTATTTTTTCCATAATAACATCTTCGTTATAATTAATTTTTCGGTTGTAATCTACACTTTTATAGTTGTTTATATCCAACTCTGTATTTAATAAACCAAATTTTTCCACAAGTGTATTAAGTCTTGGGTCATCAACTCTTTCACCCTTTTCAACAGTATAAAGACTGAAGAAATTTTTTCTAAATATAATAGAAAATACATTTCCGTGAAAAGAACTTGAAAATACTAATTTAGCATTTTTAATTAATGACAAAAATGCTTCTGGCGAATTATTGTTTGCAAATTTAATTCCATACTTTTTATACTTTATAGATGATGAGGAAGTAGAAAGAGTATATACAGGTAACCCAAGTTTTTCTGATACATACTTCATAATCTGTGCATTTTGTTGTCTGAAACCTACTGAATAAAAGAAAATATAATCTTCTTTAACTACTCTTTTTGCACACAAATCATCATATTCATTAACTGGCATTAAAAAAGTAGGGTCAAGAACTACATTAACATCAAAGTTTTCACCCATTAATGCTTTAATTTTTTCTGCTCCATCATTCTCTCTTACTGATACAGCTGAAAATTCAGAAAGTGCATCTTTTACTGGTTTTTCATACTTAGTATTTTTAAATTCACCATATCCCATACTCGGAGCATAAGAGATTTTTTTAACCTTTTTAAGTCTAGGCATAAAATATGCCATACTAAAATCAGGTGCATCACTACACCATATTTGATCACTTCCACATACAATAACATCATATAAATTGTCAAGTTCATCAAGTAGCTCAATTCTTTCATTATAGGAATTGTTACTTAATTTATACCTTTTTTGAAACTCACAAAAATCATTATATCTATCTCTACGCTGTTTATAATGCAGAGCCACATAAAGATTTCTTAATATATTTCTTAACGAATTATTTTTAACAAAAACAGAGTATAAAAGTTTATAATTAGGTGGATAGTAATCTATTATTTCACAATCAACATTTGCAAAAGAATTTAATACTTTTTCCAAAGCATATGCTTGCAAAACTGAACCATAATTATGACTTCTATGATATGTAAGTGTTCCTATTTTTATCATTTTAATTTCCTCTTTATTATATTATATCTTAGCTTTCTTAATTGATAAATTATTGGTAATTCTAATATTGCAGATTTTATTATTTCTTTTTTGTATACTTTTTTAATAGCCCCATAAAAACCACATTTAACATATTCTGTTTCAAACTTCTTTCTTAGTTTATGTTGTTTTGATGGATGTCTTAATTGGTCATTTCCTTTTATAGCTTCTTGAATATCTCTTTTTTCAAATATAAAATCATTTTTTACTATATCAAAAAACTTTTTACCTTTTTCAGTATTTAAAAGAATAACACTAGCTTTGCCACTAAAAATATTCTTTAAAACTTTCTCATCTAATCCCCAAAAATCTCCAACAGTAATATCTGATATTCGGTTGCTATTTGCATAATGACAATTATAACAATTATCTCTATGTGTCAAACCTTTATAAAAACTATGAAAATAATAATCTTTAGTATTAGATTTTTTATATAAAATATTGGCTAACTTATATATTACTAACTTATAGTTATCTTTTCCCCTAAAACTTATATTATCATAGTTTTCAATTCCTAAACCATTTATATAATCTTTTAAATATACTGACGGAGGTGTACCGTGGCATATTAAGTCTATTGTAAGCAAATTGTCATAGTCCTTTTTTAGATATGATTTTAAACCAGCAATTTGGCAAGGTGTACCAGTGTATAAAACCATTTTACCACTAATCAAGTATTTTTTTACAGACTTATATGTTGTACCCGTAAAACTTTGAACATATTTTGAACCTTTTAAACTTATTAAATCTTCATTTTTATAAATAAATCTATGGGCAGCTATATGCTCCTTATCAAAAGCAACACCACATACAATACCATTTTCATTTAAAAAGTATCTTGAAAATACTGATGCAGCACCTCCTGAAGCACAGTCTAAATCATCAGCACTTTTACTCCTAACTGCATAACACTCATTTAAACTATTTAATTCAGGTGTTTTATTTTCAGGACAAGTTGATATACATAAACCACAATTAACACAATTATCATTAATTTTAGGTATAGTTTTACCCATTTCATTATAATTTACTTCAATTGCATTATGAGGAC
>UMFG01024019.1_pt1 | contig 12638 bp, 7 predicted proteins | sample 1964961 | NCBI WGS metagenome assembly UMFG01 (sample SAMEA4836041, study PRJEB28245) | human gut metagenome | biome: gut microbiome; material: fecal sample | place: Denmark | collected 2008
GCAGCCTGTCAATGCTAAATATTACCCAGCTATAATCAGGCTATAACATAAGATAAGCAAAAGCTGTTGGTTTATTATCTAAACACTGATAATAAATCAACAGCTTTTTACTATTATTGTAAATATAATTACTTACTTTGAAAGGTACTCATCAATACCCTTAGCAGCAGCTTTACCAGCTCCCATAGCAAGAATAACTGTTGCTGCACCTGTAACAGCATCACCACCAGCGTATACGCCTTCCTTAGATGTCTGTCCATTAGCTTCTTCTGCTACAATACATTTTCTCTTATTAATCTCAAGACCCTTAGTTGTAGATGAGATAAGTGGGTTAGGTGATGTACCAAGTGACATAATAACTGCATCAAGGTCCATTACGAATTCTGAATCAGGGACTTCAACAGGCTTTCTTCTTCCAGAAGCATCTGGCTCGCCAAGTTCCATCTTAACACACTTAATACCTGTAACATTACCCTTATCATCTGTAAGGACTTCTGTTGGGTTAGTAAGAAGGTCAAATATAATCCCCTCTTCTTTAGCGTGATGTACTTCTTCTGCTCTTGCAGGAAGTTCTTCCTCACTTCTTCTGTATACAATATGTACCTCAGCACCAAGTCTTAATGCTGTTCTTGCGGCATCCATAGCAACGTTACCACCACCAACGACAGCAACCTTCTTAAATCTTGCTATTGGTGTATCATAATCCTCTCTGAAAGCTTTCATAAGATTGCTTCTTGTAAGGTATTCATTAGCTGAGAATACTTCATTAGCATTTTCTCCTGGGATACCCATAAATCTTGGAAGACCAGCACCTGAGCCGATAAATACAGCATCAAAACCTTCTTCATTAATAAGCTGGTCAATTGTCATTGACTTACCGATTACTACGTTAGTTTCAATCTTAACGCCAAGCTTCTTAACATTTTCAATCTCTGATGCAACAACTGTCTTCTTTGGAAGACGGAATTCTGGAATGCCATATACTAATACTCCACCAGCTTCGTGAAGTGCTTCAAATATTGTAACATCATATCCCATCTTAGCAAGGTCACCGGCACAAGTAAGTCCTGAAGGACCTGAACCGATAACAGCCACTTTCTTACCCTTCTTCTCTGTTGGCATCTCTGGTGATACATTGTTCTCTCTAGCCCAGTCAGCTACGAATCTTTCAAGCTTACCAATTGATATAGCTTCGCCCTTAATTCCTCTTATACACTGACCTTCACACTGTGTTTCCTGTGGACATACACGGCCACATACAGCAGGTAATGCAGATGACTTTCCAATAACCTTGTAAGCTTCTTCAAAATTACCTTCTTTTACATTATGTATGAATTCCGGAATATTGATTGATACTGGACATCCCTGTACACATTTAGCATTCTTACAATTAAGGCAACGTGTTGCTTCTTCCTGTGCCTCTTCTGCATTATATCCAAGGCATACCTCATCAAAGTTCTTATTCCTTACATCTGGAGCCTGTTCCCTTACTGGAACTTTCTTCATAACATCCATTATATATACCTCTTTTCCGTTGATTAATTACATTGTCCACATCCACCGTGATGTGTATCTCCTTCAAGGGCTGCAAGCATAGCTCTGCCCTCTTCTGTCTTATATGTCTGCTGACGTTTCATAGCCTGGTCAAAGTCTACTAAATGTCCATCGAACTCCGGTCCGTCTACACAAGCGAACTTAATCTCATCACCAACCTGAAGTCTGCATGCACCACACATACCTGTACCATCAACCATAATAGGGTTCATACTTACAACTGTAGGTATACCTAATTCCTTAGTTAAAAGACAGACGAATTTCATCATAATCAATGGTCCAATCGCTATACATTTGTCATACTTCTTACCCTGTGCATAAAGATCTTTAAGTACATCTGTACCCATACCTTTTCTTACATAGCTGCCATCATCAGTTGTTATATAAAGATTACCTGCCACTGCCTTCATCTCTTCTTCTAATAAGATAAGGTCTTTGTTCTTAGCTCCAACGATAACATCAACATCTACACCATGCTCATGAAGCCATTTTACCTGAGGATATACTGGTGCTGTACCTACACCACCTGCTATAAATACGATATTCTGCTTCTTTAAATCCTCAATATTCTCGTGAATTAATTCTGAAGGGCATCCTAATGGACCAACGAAATCACTAAAAGCATCACCTGCTTTAAGGTGAGACATTTTTTCTGTCGATGCTCCTACTATCTGGAATACAATTGTTATTGTTCCAGCTTCTCTGTCATAATCACAGATTGTAAGAGGAATTCTCTCTCCTTTTTCATCCATTTTAACAATTATGAACTGGCCAGGTTCACAGTGCTTAGCAACTCTTGGTGCTTCAACATCCATAAGAAAAATCTTTTCTGCTAATTTTTCAGCCTTAAGAATCTTGTACATTTTATTACCCCTTTCAGTTATATATTATCTGAAGTGTTAATCACACATCAAAACTTAATTATATGCGGCTGCACTATATGCTCCGCCATTCTGTGTCACTGTATAGCAGTCACCTGTCTTAGTCGCGACACCATAATAACCAGCCGTAGAAGTCTTACCCGTCTTAGATGTCACATCATATCTTACAACGAACATCTCAACTCCATCTACAGTTGTTCTTGACTGATATACAAATGTAACTGTAGAACCATCAGCAGCTGTAGTTCCATCTGACTTAAGCACTCCCTTTGATATAAGCTTTCCTTTTAATATCTCAAGTGCCTCATTATATACATATGTCTTAGCCTTGTTGACAACATAGTTACGCTTAACAACACTGCTTGACTGGTTATGCGAATCAATTATAACAACAGATATTACATTATTACCTGTTGGAATTGTAAATGGTTCAGAGTATTCCTCCGAATTCTTAGTTGGTGTAGAACCATCTAATGTATAATACGCTGTACTGCCAACTGGAATATTATCTATTGTCACAGTCTGTCCTTCCTCATATGTTCCTGAGGCAGGACCTACTGTTGGTGCAGATGGCTTCTTAAAGTCAACTGTATACTCCAGCTCCACAACATCACTGCACACTCCTATGTCACTAATAGCAATAGCCTTTATTGTAGTAGTACCACTCTGTATTTCTATTGCTGTACCTGTGTAACGTTTACTTTTCTTATCTGGCTCAGTCTTATCTGTTGTGTAATATATTGTTGAACTGCTGTTCTCTGTAAATTGTAACTTAATCACATCATCATAGCTTCCAGCTTCAACTGATGGCTTAGGGGTTTCAACAACATAATCTGTAAGATATTTGTAACCCTGTTTATCCTTATAATCTTTAATAAGCTTATTAAGACTTGTTCCATCTTTCTTAGTATTATATATTGAAGCTAATGCTTTTATAGCTTTCTCATTATTCTCATCAAATGATAAAATATCCTTTAACACTTCAATTGACATATCTGTATTATCTGTTGCAGCATAACACTGATACAATGTATATTTTAAATCTACATTTTTCTTGCCTTCAGATAACTTGGAAGCTTTAGCAAGATACTTAATAGCATTATCATAATCCTTGTTCTGATAAGAACTCATTCCTTTATCATAATTATATTGGTACGAATTCTTATTCTTATTATTAAGAACAACTCCGACAACTATACCTATAATGACTACTAAAGCAGCTACTACACAGGAAACAGCTATAATCATCTTTTTCCTCTTAGCATCCATAGGCTTCTTAGCCTTTTCCTGCACGCTGTCATCTTTCTCATTATTACCATTATCCATATGTGCATCAGAACACTTATCCTGCTGTTCTGCCATATTATATTCTGTTACCGGTTCTGACTCCCTGACTTTATTGTATTCTTTTACTCTGCTGGTATCATCTATATTATTCTGTTCTTTATTGGATTGAAGTTTTTTGTCTGCATTCAAATCACTGATATTAATTGTAGCATCACTTACTTTAGTAAGCATATCATCTGTGACCTTAGGTATAACTCTTGTCTTACCCATTGTTTCATCAGCCAACTCATCATCTTCATCTGATAACTCATTCTGAGTATCTATGAATGCTTTAGCAACGTTAGTTTCTTCTTCAACAAGCTTTTTCATTGATTTAATTAACTCATCATCTAACTCATCTTTGTCATTGCTATTCATACTTATTCCCCTGCCTTTATATTTTAACGAATAAATTCTAACATATTGATACTCAATAATCAATAAATTAACAAATTAAACTTTTTGAACTTTATAGCTGCTATCCATTTGATATATATTATTTTTTTATTTTGTTAATTCTTTTTATCGTTCTTTCATAAATAAGACATACTTTGCACACAATTACAGGTTATATTAATAATCAGATAGCAAAGTTAATTCTTTCTATCTCCCCCTCATATTAAATAATAAAGAACAGGCACCATAAGAATAATCTTATAGTGCCTGTTTCTTTTTATATTGTCTATTTTGTTCTATAAGCCGTTTATTATTACAGTCAGTTCCATTATGTTCTGATAACAGTCAAAATATTATATAAAGAATGGTTATGCCAGACTTGAATGTCTGGCATAACCATCTTTAAGTTCTATAATATCTTTAAAGCTTATATCAAGAATTGAAATTTTCCAGCAGCATTACCTGATGTTAGTAACTGTTACTGTACAGCTAAGTGTCTTATTATGAACTGTAGCTGTTACTGTAGCTGTTCCTGCCCGTCTACCTATAACTTCACCTGATGATGAAACCGTACATACTCTTGGATTAGAACTTCTCCAGGTAACAGCATCTTCTGTACCTATTACATCTAGATTAAATCTATCGTACTGCTCCAATCTCACTCGTGATGTACTCATAGCAAGCGAATGTACCGTACATGAAGCTTCTACACTGCTGTTATTGCTTATAACAAACACATCTGCAGTACCAGGACCAACGGTTGTGATTACACCATTCTGGTCTACCTGTACAATTCCTGTATCTGTTGAATACCACTCATAAGAATCTGTATTATTAACAGGTCTTACAATTACTGATAACTGTCTAGCTCGTCCAGAAAGCATATATATTTCTTTAGAGTTAATTCTTAATGATGATATGTTAACAACTGGTGTTACATATACCCAGCATACACCCTTAACTTCGTTACCGTCTTGTGATGTAGCTGTTATCTTACATTTACCAGTACTAAGGGCAAATATTTCTCCCGACTCATCTACTGTTGCAATAGCTTCATTAGATGATGTCCATGATACATCTTTGACAGTTGCACTATCTGGTGTTATGACTGCTGTAACCTTAGCTGAATCACCAACAAGAAGCCTTACTGTATCTGGTTCAACTGTAATTCCTATTACAGGATCAACAACCTTTACAATACAAGAAGCACTAACACCACTTCCGTCTGCCGCTGTTGCTGTAATAACTGCATTACCAACTGAGTTGGCACTTAAGTTACCATTGCCATCTACATAACATATATCATAATTAGAAGATGACCATACTATATTCTTATTAGTAGCTGTATCCGTTCCAACAGAAGCAACAAGCGTTCCTGTTGAACCAACATTCATAAATTTATCAGTTTCACTAAGAGTTATTGATGATACATACTCTTTTACTACAATCGTACACGCCGCCGTTAACTTATTAACTTCGGTTGTCACTTCAATTATACAACTTCCACCCTTTAATGCTGTAACAACACCATTTTCATCTACTGTTGCTACTGATGGATCACTTGATAAATATGTAACATTCTTATTCTCAGCATCATAAGGTTCAACTACCGGTATGATTGCATATTTAGCTCCAACCCATAATTCCTGATAATCTGAGTTAAGCGAAATTCCTGTTACCGGCTGTGTAACCGTTACAACACAATATGCTGTAAGTCCTGTATCAACATTGGTTGCAATAATAGATGTTGTACCAGCACCTACTGCTGTAACCTTACCATCGCTCTCAACTGTACACACGCTCTCATCACGGCTTTCCCAGCTGATAATCTTATTATCTGCATTCTCTGGAAGACAAGTAGCATTAAGCCAGAATACCTGACCCTGTCTTACAGTTATATCTGTTGTATTAAGTATAACCTGTGTTACAGGCTGTTTAACATATATATTACACATTGCTGTGTAGTTACCGTCCAATGACTTACAAAGGATTGTACAGCTTCCTGTTCCAACTGCCTCTACAAGACCATTAGAATCTACGATACACACATTAGTATTAGAAGATTCCCATACTACTGTTCTATTAGTAGCTGTTACCGGAAGAACCTCTGCTGTAATTCTTAATGTACTGCCTATTGACATTATCTCATCAGTATAATCAAGTTTAATCTGCTCTACTGGTATGCTTATGATAAAGTTACAAGTAGCTATATATGCTCCATCTGTTGTCTTACATACGATTGTACAATATCCTGGCTTAACATACTTAACAAGACCATTCTCATCTACTGTTGCAACCGATGGATCTGATGATGTCCATGTTACAGCACGGTCAACACCTTCGCCTGCTGGAAGAACAGTTGCAACGAGCTGATACTGACCAACTGCCATCGATGATTCAACTGTTGTTGCATTAAGTACAAGACCTGTTACAGGTTCTCTTACATATACATCACAAGTTGCTACTTTAAGTCCGTCTTCTGTTATGACCGTAATTGTTGTTGTACCACCAGATACACCAGTAATTGTAGCTGTATAGCTGTCACCTTCTACTGTTGCAACATCTGTATTAGATGATGACCATAATACTTTATTATTAGTTGGTGCTGATGGGTTAAATATAAGCTGTACAGTATCAGATGAACCTCTGTCTACTGTAAGTGATGAAGGATTAATAGTAATCTCACCCACTGGTGTTGTAACATATACAACACAGGTTGCTTTCTTAATAACGCCATTAACATTCTGTGTCACCTTAATATGTGCTATACCTGATGCAATACCTGTTACCTTGAATGTTCTTCCGTCTTCTGACTGAACTACATTAATTAAAGTCTCAGTTGGAACAACTCCTGCTGCATCTGGCTGATTCTCTACTGTAAATGTAATATCATCCTTGCTTGGATTATTAGTTACAAGTGCTACAAGGTTCTGTGTATCACCTATATTAACACTCATTGATGTAAGGCTTAAGCCAAATCCATCGATAACTGTAATCTCATAAGAAAGTTGATTATTAAGCTTGTACTTTGTTGAAAGTTCATCATCAACTCTTGTTGCATATATAGTAGCTTTACCAGCTCCCATTGCTGTAACAAGACCTGTTGTTGCATCAACCTGAAGTACGCTGTTATCAGATGTTGACCAGGTAACCTCTGTTGATTTAGCAGAAGTCTTAAGCTGTATTGAGTCACCCACATTCATATTACTTACATCATTGCCAAGCTTCTTAAATGGTACAACAACATTAACTGCATCTTTGGTCGCCCAGCCTATGTTACCCTGTACATCAATACTTGCAACACCTGCTGTTGCCTGGGCTACACCTGCGTTAACACCTTTTACGCTACCAGCCTTATATGTAATTACGTCTGTATCTGATGATACATATGTAACACCTGCTGTTGCTGGATACTTAATATTAGAAGGAATTGCTTCTTCTTTAAAGTCTTCAAAATCTTTATCTGATAATGTAATAAATCTTGTACCATCAGAAAGCTTCTGAATAGAATGTCCTTCTGAGTTAGCAACTCCATCAGTGTATTCGACCTTTGATGTTATCTGGTATGTTGCTGTAAGAGAATTGATACCATCACCATCTGCTGTTCTTACTTTAAGATTAGTTCTACCACCACCGACAATCTTAAGTGTTACTTTAGCACCTGAAGATGATACTTTCTCTACAATACCATCTTTAGAAAGACTTCCTGTCTTATCATTGTCTGTTTCAACAAATATTTTATTATTATCATTGGCATTAGATGTTATCTCAATAATATCTCCTACCTGATAACAAAGCATTTCTTCTTTTGTAAGCTCTACACCATTTCTGTATGCCTTAAAGCTGTTAATCTTTAAAGGAACGATGATATCTACAGAGTCATTTCCAAGCTCTTCTTCATAAGTAATGCTACCGTCTGGTCCGTAAGCCTTAGTATAATATGTAGCCGTAATTGTTGCCTTACCTGCTCTATTACCATATATTGTAGGATTGGCAGTGCCTTCTGCTGTGTCTGCATATTTAGTTCCCGCACTATCACTTACGACAAATTTAATAATATCAGAGTTGGATACTGTCCATTTAAGATTTCTTACTGCCGGCTTATAATTATCCGGTGAATCCTGACTGACATTATTCTCATCTCTTCCCGACATAGTTGCCACGATGCTGTTCGACTCTGTGCCCTGATTAACAATTGTTGCTGTCGTTGTCACTGATACAGTGACACTGGAATCAGCTTTAGCAAATACCATATATCCGCCAAATACGAATATAACAAGCATTGCTGAAAGCAATATTTTCCATTGGATTTTGAGTTTTCTTAACTTCTTGATATTGCTCATATATATGCCTCATTTCATAAATATTATTCATTGGTATACTATTTTAGAAATATTTTACAATATCTCCACAATATTTTCAATAAGCAAAAAGTTCTATTTTCAATAATTATGTATATTTTTTTAACATTTCACTTTTTATAAATTGCATTACATCTTACATAATACATTATATTTCAATTTATATATAATGTAACTTACCAATATTCTTTTTAATCAGTGGAAAATTGACAGCTTTATACAAAACTTTACTTAAATATATAGATTAAATCTAAATTATATGTTAATATGATTATGTAAAAATTTATTTGGAGGTATCTAAAAAATGAAATTAAATTTAAGACCAGCTGAAGAATGCACATTTGATGCTGTATCTTTAGGTGAAGTAATGCTTCGTCTTGATCCAGGTGAAGGAAGAATTCGTACAGCAAGAAGCTTTAGAGCATGGGAAGGTGGCGGAGAATATAACGTTATCCGTGGTCTTCACAAGTGCTTCGGTATGAGAACTGCTGTTATCACATCTTTCGCTGATAACGAAGTAGGTCTTCTTATGAAGGACTTCATCGAACAGGGTGGTGTTGATACATCCCTTATCTGCTGGAAGAAGACAGATGGTATCGGTCGTCTTTGCAGAAATGGTCTCAACTTCACAGAAAGAGGATTCGGTATCCGTGGTGCCAAGGGTTGCTCAGATAGAGCTAACACAGCTATTTCTCAGGCTACTCCAGAAGATTTCGACTTTGATTACATCTTCAAGAACAAGAGCGATGGTGGCTTAGGTGTTCGTTGGTTACATACAGGTGGTATCTATGCTGCTCTTTCTGAACAGGCTTGTGAAACTGTTATTGCAGCTTGTAAGGCAGCTAAGAAGTACGGTACAATCGTATCTTACGATCTTAACTACAGACCATCTATGTGGGAAGCTATTGGCGGTTTAGCTAAGGCTCAGGAAGTTAATAAGGAAGTTGCTAAGTATGTTGACGTTATGATTGGTAACGAAGAAGACTTCACAGCTTGCCTTGGTTTCGAAATCGAAGGTAACGATGAGAACCTTAAGACTCTTAACCTTGATGGTTACAAGAAGATGATTAACGAAGCTGCTGCTACATACCCTAACTTCAAGGCTGTTGCTACAACTCTTCGTCAGGTTAAGACAGCTACAGTTAATGACTGGTCAGCAATCTGCTGGGCTGATGGTGAAATCTACAAAGCTGCTCAGTATGATGGACTTGAAATCATGGATAGAGTTGGTGGCGGAGATTCATTCGCTTCAGGTCTTGTATATGGTCTTATGACATTTGAAGACGCTGAAAAGGCTGTTAACTACGGTGCTGCTCATGGTGCATTAGCTATGACAACTCCTGGTGATACAACAATGGCTTCTCTTAAGGAAGTTGAAGGTATCGTTGGTGGAGCTGGTGCCAGAGTTCAGAGATAATTAAACATTGTTTTAGTTAATCCATTTAAACTTATGCTTTTAAGCATAAAAAGGAGGTATACAGAATTCCGTATACCTCCTTTTTCAGTTATATAACACAATAATTGAAATAAATCAGCTAATTAACACTATTTATCATATCAACCTACATTTTTCAACGCGAACAATGTAAATTTCTATGGAATTTTATCAAAAAGAAATATATAATAACGTAAGTATTAATTGTTAGAAGTGGAGATTACTATGAAGATTGCCGTATGTGATGATGACCAATACGAATTAGGTATAATAAGAGAACTTTTAGATAATTATGAAGCCTCATCTAATATCAGCTTCACAGTGAAATATTATAATAGCAGTGTCGAGCTTGCTTCTACTGCTGGATTTGAGAAGTTTGACATATATTTTCTTGACATTATTATGCCAGTAATGAACGGACTTGCACTCGCTAAGGAAATCCGTACCTTTGATAAAGCCGCACCTATAATATTCTTAACTTCATCTTCCGAATTTGCAGTAGACAGCTATGAAGTCAAGGCATTTAATTACCTGTTAAAGCCCGTGAACAAAGAACGCCTGTATACTACGCTTGATGATTTAATAGACTTCTTTAACATCGAACAGACAAACAACATAATTATTAAGAACAATTCAGGTATACACAAAATCCGTACAGCTGATATTGTCTATGCGGAAGCATTAAACCGCAAGGTAACTATTCATCTTAAAAATGGAGAACACATAACATCAACCGACGTATTCTCCTCAATATGTGATACACTTAGTATTCACAAAGAATTTACGCTTCCACACCGTTCATATATTGTAAATATGAACTACATAAGTACTATTATTAGTAATGAAATTCATCTGAGCAATAACAAAACAGTTCCATTGGCACAACGCCGTGTCGTTGAAATCAAGAAGCAGTATTTAACTTTCCAGATGGAAGAATAACAGGGGGCTATATGGATATTTCTACTTTATTAAATCTTATTAATTATATCTTTGTTCTTATCTTTGGCATTATTGTATCATTTTATTTTGCTGATATACGCTTGGAAGATAACCATAAGCTGTTTATATATACAACTCTCACATTTGCGTTATTTCAGGCTGTATGCTATCTGCTACTTGGTCAGAATGTGCTTTATAAAAGCTATCCTTTCCTTATACATATACCTTTAATTCTTGTCATAAGATTTGTCTGCCATAAGAATATATACATTTCATCAATTGCAGTTCTGTCGGCTTATCTTATGTGTACCCCAAGAAAATGGTTCGGCACTGCTGCCGCTTACATTTTCAAAGATATTCCTATGATATCAGATATTGTAACTATTATTATTACAATCCCACTTATATTTATTGTAATTAAATACATTTCTCCTTACATAATAAGGCTTAAGAACGAATCAAAGACCATTATATCAATGTTCTTTCTCCTGCCTCTTACTTATTATATTTTAGAGTACGCATTCACTGTATACACAGACCTGTTATACCGCGGAGAAGCTGTTGTTATAGAATTTATGGACAGCTTTATTGTCATACTCTATTTTATATTATCAACAGTTATACTGGCTCTGTTAAATAAGAAAAATACCGCCGAGCGTGAAAATATCATTCTCTTGTCCGCAGCTGCACAGGCAGAAAAAGAGATTGCCCAGTTATCGGACTATCAGAAACAGGCAGCTATATACCGCCACGACCTTCGACACCATATGAACTTTATACAAAGCTGTCTTAATGATAACAGCTACGCACAGGCACAGGATTATATCAGGGAGATATGTACCAGTCTTAACAACAGCCAAATAACAAGATACTGTGCTAATGAAGCTGTCAACCTTATATTATCTTCCTATATTGCCAAAGCTGACAAATATAATATCACCACACAAGTGTCAGTTACTGCCGCCAACCTTGCTGACTACAAGCCAACTGACCTTTGCAGTCTATTTGCAAATGCACTTGAAAATGCCATAAATGCCTTCAAGCTTGTACAGACAGCCAGGACATCTATTAATAATTCATATAGCAGCATATCCGACACTGCTTCTGACTACAATTCCGGCTGCACTTCTGACTACGGCGAGGTTAATTCAAACCGTATTATCACAGTAAAGGTGTTTGATAAAAACAATAAATTATGTATTAACATCACTAATACTTATGCTGTTGAACCTGTATTCGTTAATAATACTCCTGTATCGGATAAAGCCGGCCACGGTATTGGTATCAGAAGCATAATATCTGTGATTGAGAAATATAACGGTGTATATGATTTCTTTACTGAGGATGGAGTGTTTTATTTTCAGGCGTGTATATAAATATACACCACCATAAAAAGGACTGTCATTTATGGTGACAGTCCTTTTTCATTATATTAATTGTTTTTCAATAATTTATTTAATTTCTTATCAAAAGTTTTAATATCGTATCCCTTCATATACTAATAATTATATCTATATATATTATACCCACAAAATGCCTTTACAGCAACTACCAAATTAGTGAAATTATATTGCTTTCAATATCTAAACATTAAATATTTACAAATCTAAATATATATAATATACTATGTATGTACAGAAAGGTGGTATTCTATGATTTCATACAAAAAATTATTTCTACTAATGGAAGAACAGGAAATCACAAAAGAAAAGCTAAAAAATAAAATCGGAATTTCCTCAGCAACTA
>UMFG01015344.1_pt1 | contig 12552 bp, 11 predicted proteins | sample 1964961 | NCBI WGS metagenome assembly UMFG01 (sample SAMEA4836041, study PRJEB28245) | human gut metagenome | biome: gut microbiome; material: fecal sample | place: Denmark | collected 2008
AAAACAAGAATTGGCTTAAAAGAATCGGAAGAATTTTATAAATTACTTGAAATATATAATAAATATCCTATTAGTGAACTTATAATTCACCCAAGAACAAGAATAGATATGTACAAAAATACACCTAATTGGGAAATTTTTAAGTATGCTGTTAAAAATAGTAAAAATAAATTGTGTTACAATGGAGATATTTTTACATTAGCTGATTATAATAAATTCATAAGTACTTTTCCTACTGTTGATACAATAATGATAGGTAGAGGAATAATAAGAAATCCTGCACTACCACTTATGATTGAAAATGTGGGCAATATAAATATAAATTCACTAAAAGAATTTTATTATGATATTTATACTGAATATGAAAAAATACTTTCAGGTACTGTACCACTATTACATAAAATGAAAGAACTTACAATATACTTGGCTGAAATTTTTGAAGATAATGCCAAGATAACGAAAAAAGTAAAGAAAGCTAAAAATATAAAAGAATTTAATTCTGCAGTAACAGAACTTTTTAATAATTACAAATTAAAGATGGGATAATTTAATTAGTACCTTTGCAAAAAAAATACTGATGGTTAAAAAGAAACAATAATAAATCATTTATTTACATAAATAAAAAATGTAGAATTAAAATAATCTGCCTTATCAAAGGTATGATTTTAGTAAATTATATCAACCAAAAGAAATTAAAAAGACTAATAGTTTAAAATAATATAACCGAGGCTATGATTAATACCATAGGCTCGGTTTTTAGTAAAATATTTTAAATATAATAGGTTACAAAAATATCTGAAAAACAATTTAAATAATAGAAATGTTGTTATTTAGACCTCATTAACTACAACTTTATCAACTTTTACAACGACATAATACTTAGTATTGATTTTTTTGATTTCTTGATTTATTTGTCTAATAATATCATTATCTTTCATTTCAAAACCGAAAGGAACTTCTAAATCAAATATAAGGTTAGTTCTTTCTGGTCCATTAGTTATTCTAAAATCGTGAAAATCAAGAGCAGGATTAATATTTTTAATTATTTTAGATACTGTTTCTCTTAGATTGTTAATAGTTTTATTTTCGGTTTCAATAGGGTCCATATGAATACTAATATCACACTTGTGTTTTTTCTTGATTTTCTCTTCTGTACTATCAATAATATCGTGGGCCTCCATAACATTCATACTGGCAGGAATTTCAGCGTGTAATGAAACAATTACTCTACCAGGACCATAATCGTGAATGTGCATATCGTGAACACCTTTTATTTTACCACTTTCCAAAATATCATTTTCTAATGCTTTAACAAATGCTGGATTGGGAGCTTGACCTAAAAGTGGTTTAAGAGTATCATTGGCAGCATCTATACCAGCTTTAAATACAAATAAAGCTACTAAAATACCAGCAAAACCATCAATATTGATGTCAAATACTACTCCAATAATAAGACTAATTAAAACAGCACTAGTTGCTATACAGTCACTTAAACTATCAGCGGCAGTAGCAATCATAGCTGATGCGTTTAACTTGTTTCCTAACTTTCTATTAAACAATGCCATCCACATTTTAATAACAATTGAAAAAATAAGTATTATAAATGGAAATAAAGAAAATACAACATCTTCAGGATTTAATATTTTATCAATAGAGGTTTTAAAAAGTTCAAAAGCAGTTAAAATAATGAGTAGTGCAATTAGAAGTCCGGACAAATACTCATAGCGTCCGTGACCATAAGGATGGTCATTATCTGCTGGTTTATCTGCTAGTTTAAATCCTATTATAGTTATAATTGATGATGCTGCATCTGACAAATTGTTAAAGGCATCAGCTATTACAGAAATTGCACCAGAAAAAATGCCAGCCATTAACTTGCAAAAAAATAGTATTAAATTGCAAAATATACCTACACTACCACTTAATGTTCCATAAGATTTTCTAACATTAGGATTAAATATATCCTTGTAATTTTTTACAAACAGTTTTACTAATAAGTTTGTCATAATAATCCTCTTTTCATATTTTATGTAATTTAGTATACCAAATAAACCTAAGTTAGAAAAGAGTAACATTATAAAATCTTTATAAAATTAGTTTTTAAAAGATTTTACTAATTTTTTGAAATATTTAGTTGCATTTTATATACATTTATGCTAAAATCAAATTGTAAATTAAATCTAGGAGGTAAAATAATGGACATTTTAGATAAGTATATTGACCAATTATTAGAAAAAAGTACACCACAGGCACCAATTTGGAATATTGAAAAAATAAAGAGTGGAGAGCCTTCAAGTTGGAATTATATTGATGGCTGTATGATTAAGGCTATTCTTGACCTTTATGCTATTAAAGGTGATGATAAATTTTTAAAGTTTGCTGATGAATTTATTGATTATTTTGTTCAGGAAGACGGTAGTATTATGTCTTATGACCCTGAGGAATACAATATTGATAATGTAAATGCTGGTAAGACTTTATTTGAGCTTTACAAGCTTACAGGTAAGGAAAAGTATAGAAAGGCTATTGATACAATCTATTCACAGGTTAAGCATCAGCCTAGAACAACTGAAGGCAACTTCTGGCATAAGAAAATTTATCCTAATCAGGTTTGGCTTGATGGTATGTATATGGGACAACCATTCTATATGCAGTATGAGGTAGAATATAACAATTGTGAAAACTGCCAGGACAGCTATGAGCAGTTCTTAAATGTATATGATAAGCTTAGAGATCCTAAAACTGGTCTTTACTATCACGCTTATGACTGTTCAAGAAAAGCTTTCTGGTGTGATAAGGTTACTGGTTGTTCAAGAAACTTCTGGATTAGAGCATTAGGTTGGTATGCAATGTCACTTATTGATACTGTTTCTGTTATGCCTGAGTCTATGCAGGAAGAAAAGGCTAAACTTTCTGCTATTTACAAGGAATTAATTGATTCTATGCTTAAGTATCAGACTGAAAATGGTATGTGGTATCAAGTAGTTAATTTAGGTGGTATTCCTGGTAACTATCTTGAAACAAGTGGTAGCTCAATTTTTGCTTATGCTATTATGAAGAGTGTAAGAATGGGTATTCTTGATGAAAGCTATTTCCAGTATGGTGAAAAGGCATTTAATGGTGTTTGTGAAAAGTACCTTTCTGAAAAAGATGGTGAACTTCAGCTTGATGGTATCTGTTTAGTTGCCGGTTTAGGACCTGAAGATAATAAGCGTAGAGATGGTACATTTGGTTATTATATGTCTGAACCTATTGTATCTAATGATGCTAAGGGTGTTGGTCCTCTTGTTCTTGCCTATATTGAAATCCTTTACAAGGAAAAGGCTGGAAAGTAATTATTATTTTTTAAATTTATTAATACATAGTAAAAAACGGTGGCATTGCCATCGTTTTTTGCAGAGGAGAACTTTTTATGAAAAACCGGTCAGTTAATGCTTTAAAATGGATATATAGATATACAGGCAGACAGCTGTGGTGGGTTGTTTTTCTTTCCTTTATTACAGGACTAATTTCTTTAGGTTTTATTTGGCTCGCACTTGTATCACAAGAGATTATTGATATTGCAACAGGTGATATTAGTGGCAGCTTAATATTTACTGCAAGTAAAATTGTGTTTATTATTATTTTGCAGGCTGTACTTAATATTTTATACTGTAACATTTTAATTAGAGCGGTTGGCAAAATAGATATTAAGATAAAACAGGGCTTATTTAATTGTTTGCTTAATAAAAAGTGGACAAAAATTAATGAATATCATTCAGGAGAACTTTTAAATAGATTTACATCTGATGTAGATATTATAATTAATGGAATTGTTTCAATTGTTCCAAGTGGTATTGCTCTTGCTACTCGATTAATTGCAGGTCTTGCAGTACTTTTTTCTATTGAACCAAAACTTACCATTATTGTTGTTATTTTTGGTTTGTTTATTGGCTTTGCTAGTAAGGTATATAGCAAACATTTTAAATATCTTCATAAGTCTTTGCAAAATGCTAATGGTGTAGTTCGTTCTTTTATACAGGAAGCTATAGAAAATATTGTTGTAATTAAGTCATTTGCTAATAATGACTTAGTAGCATCAAGGCTTAAGGCAAAACAGCTTGATGCTTTAAAGTTAATGTATAAAAAGCAGACTATAAGCAATATTGCTGATACAGGTGTTTATATTTTGTTTACAGGTGGTTATTATGTTGCTCTTATATGGGGGGCTTTAAAAATAAGTGCTGGTTCTATTACATTTGGTACTCTTACGGCATTTTTACAAATTATTGAACAGATTAAATCACCAATGCGTAATATGAGTGGTCTTGTACCTGCTTTTTATTCTATGATAGCATCATCAGAAAGATTAATTGAACTTGAAAACATTGAAGATGAGCCTAAATCCATCCAAAGCTTATCTACAAATGAATTGTATAGCAGTATGAATTCAATTAATTTTGAAAATATTACATTTGCATATAAGGATGATGTTATACTTAGTAATGCAAGTATAATTATAAATAAGGGTGAAATCGTAGCTATTACTGGTCCTTCTGGAATAGGTAAGTCAACAATGATGAAACTTATACTTGCTCTTGTTCAGCCACAAAATGGTAAACTTTATATTAGTAACTCCAATGGAAAAATACCAATTGATGCTTCTCTTAGAAAGCTTTATGCTTATGTGCCTCAAGGAAATATGATTTTGTCTGGTACTATTAGAGAAAATATAGGATTTTGTAAGCCAAATGCAACAGATGATGAAATTATAAATTCAGCTAAATTAGCTATGATTTGGGATTTTATAAACACTTTGCCAGATGGACTTGATACTGTAATAGGAGAAAGAGGAATTGGGCTTAGTGAAGGTCAAATACAGAGAATAGCTATAGCTAGAGCATTTTTGTGTGATGCACCAATTCTTCTTTTAGATGAAGCAACATCGGCTCTTGATGAGTATAATGAAACGGAATTAATAAAAAATATTAGAGGTTTTAAAAATAAGACTTGTATAATAATTTCTCATAGAAATAAAACTATTGAAATGTGTGATAGAGTGGTTTATTTTGAAAATAAAAGGCTTTTAAATAAGTAATTATAATTAAAAGGGTATAGAGTAGAGGACTACTCTAATTTATACAGACAGCACAAACAAGCTTAGTTTGATAAATACACTTTGTTTTAAGCATTGAAAATAAAAATTCAGCTATCCTTAAATTCAATAATTTCTTTTTCGTATTCTTGTATATGTCAATAACTTATCGGCATAAAATACCTCCTATGGTTTTATCATTATACCATAGGAGGCTCTTTTTTATATTGTTTGTTTTTACTGGTTATGTTCAAGGTTAAATTCTTCATCTTTTTATATATTAATAATCTTTAAGAATATGATAACAAAAATAGTATTGTTTTAATTATTTTTAGCATCTAAATTGACTTTCAGTAAGCTGTGTTATATAATGTTAAATATAATTTTACGAATAGTTGGAGGATATATATGAAAATGCAGCAAATGCTTAGTCTTGTTAGGCGAGCAGTTCAAGATTACAATATGATAGAAGATGGAGACAAAATAGCTATAGGTATTTCTGGAGGAAAGGATAGTCTTTCAATGCTTGCTGTTTTAAAGGCTTTGCAGAGATTTTATCCTAAGCATTTTGACCTTGAGGCAATTACTGTTAATGTTGGCTTTGAGGGTATGGATTTTTCACCTATACAGAGATTTTGTGATAAAATTGGAGTTAATTATCACATAGTTAATACTGATATAGCAGAAATTGTTTTTAAAGAAAGGGAAGAAAAAAATCCTTGTGCTCTTTGTGCAAAGATGAGAAAAGGTGCGTTAAATACAAAGGTAGAGGAGTTAGGTTGCAACAAAATAGCATTAGGTCACAATAGAGATGATGTTCTTGAAACATTTTTTATGGCATTATTATATGAGGGTCGAATTCATTGTTTTAGTCCTTATACCTATTTAAGTAGGAAAAGGATAGCATCAATAAGACCTTTGATTTATGTACCGGAAAGAGATGTTATAGGTTTTTCAAGAAAAGAAAATCTGCCTATAGTTAAAAATAAATGTCCTGTTGATGGCAAAACTACCAGAGAAGATATTAAAAATATGGTTAAGGAATTTGCTTTAAAATATGACCACTTTGAAGAGAGAACATTTAATGCTATAAAAAGGTCAAATTTAGAAGGTTGGAAGGTTGAAAATTAATGGCTTATCAAGATGAGGTAAAGTACAAACTTACACTAAAGTTGAGAGATATGTTGAGTGAATTACCTAATTTTTGCAGAGAGTTTTTTTTATCAATAGCTGATAGTAATGAAATAAGAACAAGGGTTGCTTATGCTTATGACCTTAGAATATTTTTCAATTTTTTAGTAGAGGAATGTAGTGAATTTAGTGGTAAAAAAGTTAAGGAACTTACAATTGAAGATTTAAAAAATGTAACAGCAACTTGTATCAATGAATTTATGAGTTACACAGAATATTATATAAATCCTGAAGGCGAGGAAAAGTCTAATAGTGAAAATGGCAAATCAAGAAAATTGGCTGCTATAAGGTCATTTTTTAAATATTTTTATAAAATAGAAAAAATACCGGGAAATCCTGCTGAGCTTGTTAACAAACCAAAGATACACGAAAAACAGATAATAAGGCTTGAACCTAATGAGACAGCAGAATTATTAGATATTATTGAAAAAGGCGAAAAACTGACACAGGGTGAAAAGAGATGTTATAATAGAAATGGAAAGAGGGATTTAGCTATTGTAACTTTATTGTTGGGGACAGGTATAAGAGTATCAGAGTGTGTGGGAATTGATATTGATGATGTAGATTTTGAAATAAATGGAGTTAAAATTGTTCGTAAGGGTGGTAACGAAATGGTAGTTTACTTTGGTGATGAGGTAGAATCTGCCCTTAAAAACTACATTGAAGAAAGAAAAAAAATTGAACCAAAATCTGGTAGTGAAAATGCCTTGTTTTTGTCAATGCAAAACAAAAGAATAGGTGTTCGTTCTGTAGAAAATTTAGTTAAAAAATATGCTCAAAAAGTTAATGTGCTCAAAAAAATAACTCCACATAAATTAAGAAGTACATATGGCACTACGCTTTACAATGAAACTGGCGACATTTATCTTGTAGCAGATGTTCTTGGGCATAAAGATGTAAACACAACAAGAAAGCACTATGCACAAATGCAAGATGAAAACAGAAGAAAGGCAGCAAGAGCTGTAAAACTTAGAGATTAGGGTGATAATATGGAATATACAGGTAAAGCCTTAGAACTGATTGAAAATGAAAATTGGTATGAGGCTCAGATAGCATTACAATTAGGTGTTAAGAATATTCCTGGTTGTGAGAGTTATAACAATATGGGAGTTTTTTATATTGACAATGGTATTCAAAAAAAGAATAAAGACTCAACAGATGCAGGTGATTTAGGCTATAAATATCTTAAAATGGCTGAACACTGCGATATTAATTATAAAAATTTAATTGCTATTGCTGAATATAACTATTACTATGGTGATTGTAATATTGCTTGTAAGTATTATAAAAAAGCCTCTGAATTAGTTGATGATTATCGAGTTTATAATAATCTTGGCTGTGGTTGTTATAAACTGGGAGGTTATATCAAGGCTGCAATGTATTTTGATAAGGCATTAAAAAAAGCTGATAAAAATATAGATGATATTAGAATATCGTATTGCTATTCTTTGTTAAAATGCAATGAAGATTTTAGTGAAATATTTGCCAAAATTAGTGATAAAAATTGGACAGTATTAGATAGGTTTATACTTTTGTATTTAAGTGGTGATTTACAAAATGCTTATAAATTAGTTGATAGAGTTATTGAGGAGTGGCAATTTGACTTACCGGTTTTAGCAATGTTATATGATTGTGCAGAAGAAAATAATATTGCATACTTAAATAAGTTTGATGATGAAATTAAAAAGTTAGTAAACAATAAAAGTAAAAGACAAGAAATAATTAAGGAATACCAATATACACCTGTTATGTTGTGGCAGTGCAAGTATATAGGGTGTGAAAAGCATTAGAAAAGAGGAATATTATGTACAAGGTATTAACAATAGCTGGTAGTGATTCTAGTGGCGGAGCAGGTATACAAGCTGATATAAAAACAATAACAGCTTATAGTATGTATGCAATGTCTGCAATTACATCACTTACAGCACAAAACACTACTGGAGTATATGGAATATATGATGTAAGTACGGAGTGCCTTTCTAATCAGATTGATTGCATATTTAATGATATTGTACCAGATGCTGTTAAAATTGGTATGGTTTCTAATAAAAATTTAATAGAGGTTATTGCTGAAAAACTTGAGAAGCATAATAGCAAAAATATTGTGTTAGATACCGTTATGGTATCAACAAGTGGTAAAAAATTAATAAGTGATGATGCTTATTTATCCCTCGTTAATAAACTTATGCCACTTGCTACAATAATTACTCCAAATTTGTTTGAGGCATCTGTTTTGCTTAATAGTGAAGTTAAGAATATTGATGATATGAAATTAGGTGCAAAAAATTTGAGTGAGGAATATGGTTGTAGTGTTTTGATTAAAGGGGGACATTTGATAGATAGTGCTGTTGATGTGCTTTATAGCAATGGAGAGTATTACGAATTTAATGGCGTTAAAATTAATAATAATAACACTCACGGTACAGGTTGTACTTTGAGTTCTGCTATAGCTTGCAATATTGCAAGAGGATATAGTATTGTGGATAGTGTTAAAGATGCTAAAGAATATGTAACCGGAGCTATAAATGACGGATTAAATTTAGGAAAAGGCAGTGGACCTTTAAATCATTGTTACAGGATAGGGAGCTAGTATGAATAAGATACTTGTAATTTTAACTGGAGGAACTATAGGTAGTAAGTTAGTAAGTGGGACGGTAGACATAAATTCATCATCGGCATATCAAATAGTAGATTATTACAACAAAAAATATGGCAAGGATGTAGATTTTGAAGTTATACAGCCTATTAATATTTTAAGTGAAAATATTACTTGTGAAGTATGGCTTGAGCTTATGAATTGTTTAGATAAAATTAATATATCTAATTATAGTGGTATTGTAATTTGCCACGGTTCAGATACTCTTTCGTATACAGCAAATTTAGTTGGTATGCTTTATAACAAAATTAATATACCAATTGTTCTTATAGCATCTAATTATGAGCTGGATAATGAAAAAAGCAATGGGCTTATTAATTTTAGAAGTGCTGTTATAGTGATTAAGTCAATTAACAAAGGTGTATTTGTAGCTTTTAGTAACGACAAGGGCGAAAATGATATTTATATTGCCACAAGAATAGTTGAGTCTGACCCATATTTTGACCAGTACAGAAGTTTTGATGGTAAGCCTTGGGGTAGAGTTGAAAATGATTGTTTAAAGATATATATGAAACCAACTATTGACGAAATTAATAATTTTAAGCCTATAGTAATTAAAAGACCTAATGATTTTAATAATAAGGTGTTATTTATTAGACCTTATCCAAGTATGAATTATGAAAATATAAGTATTGATGATGTAACTGCTGTAATACATTATATGTATCATTCAGCTACAGCTTGTACAGCTGGTAAAGATACTTCACTTGTTGACTTTGCTAAGAAATGTAAAGCGAAGAAAGTAAAGCTTTATGTGGCATCATTTAAGGATAAAGATATTGAAAGGGCATATAAATCTACAAGAGATATTTTGGAAGAAAAAGTTATTCCCCTTTTTAATATCTCTCCTGAGTCTGCGTATGTTAAGACTTTAATATGTGAAAATATGGATTTTGATATTAGTAAAACTATATATTATGAGGAGTTATTTTAAATAAATTAGTTTAAAAATACACATTAGAAAAAGACAAGAAGATTAACAAATGAAAAAACAAGTATGTATAGTTCATTTAAAGTTTTGTTTAAACATTAAAATTGATGAACTAAAACAAGAACGAAACAAGGCAAAAGCTTTAATCTTGTTTGTAGCATAATCTTAAATCGTATATTGTTAATGTAGTGGTAGTGAAATTGTTTCTGTAAATTGACTTTATATGCTAATTTTTTTGAAATTTATAAGGTAGTTAAGCAACCTTTGCTTAACTATCAATATTTATAATATAACTCCATAAATCAGGTATGTAAAGGGTACCAGTCACAGATGGTGTGTTATATCTTTTACATTACCTGATTTGGAGTGTTATCTTTCTAAACACCAGCCATACATAATGCTAAATTCATCATAGAATTTATCCAAATTACATAGTGGTAATGACTATTTCTTTGTTGTTTCAACAGTAGCTTTATAGGCTTTAGTTTAAGCAATTAGATTTTATTTCCTTTATAAAAATTATCTTAATTGTGTTAGAAACTGTTTTCAACCTATAATATATTAAAATCTGTTTGTTTATTAAAGATTGCTCTTAATTTTATTTATGATTTCAGTATATTCTTCATCAGTAAGGTACTTAGGTGGATTGACATTCATTTCAAATGTACCACCAAAACCATAGCCATCTTTCTGCTTTGGAACAATGTGTACATGTAAATGAGGAAGTGTATCACTGAACATACCATAGTTTACCTTAGCAGGATTGACACTCTTCATAATTGCTTTACCAACAGTTTGCATATCACTTATAAATGCAGCAGAATCCTCTGGACTAAGTTCTGTAAAATCAACATTATGGTCTTTGTAGGCAATAACACATCTACCATAGTATGTTTGCTCCTTAAATAAATAGAGCTTGCAAACCTTTAAATCTGCAATATAAATCATAAGAGAGTCAAGTTTTTCTTTATTTTTGCAATATAAACAATTTTCCATTTTCTGTCCTCCAGTTTGGTTTATTATTATCTATAAATTTATTATAATTCTTAATTACGTTAATGTCAACAAAATTTAATGTCAATATTCACCAATATGTGGTATAATTATTTTATCAAGTACAAAATAATTAAGAAGGGTGGTTATTATCGTTGTATAACTTGATTGGAGAATTTTGGTATATATTTTTAGCTGTATTATTTGTGATTAATTTGTTATTTGGCGTTTTTGTGGTGTTTTTTGAAAAGAAAAATCCGGCTGTAATTTGGGCTTGGTTAATGGTTTTAGCATTTATACCTTGTGTTGGATTTATAATATATCTTATATTTGGTTTTGAGGGTAGAAAACATAAATGGTTTGACAGAAAGAGACACGAAGATATAGCAATCATTAAAGATTTTGGAGAAAAATTTCCCAATCTTGCTAAAATAAACTTGCCTAATAATTTTAATGAAAGAATTTTACCAATAGAACACACTTGGCATTTAAATGATTTTATAAGAATGAATTATAATAGTTGTGGTAGTATATATAGAAAAGATAATAAAATAACTGCTTATCATGAAGGAAATTCTAAATTTAAGGCTTTAATTGAAGATATAAAAAATGCAAAGAATTATGTTTATATGGAATATTATCTTATGCACGATGATAAGCTTGGTAATATTATTATGGACCTTTTGGTTGAAAAAGCAAAAGAGGGTGTTGAAGTAAAGGTTCTTTATGATGGTATAGGAAATTATAGAAACAAGCCTAATTTTAGACAAAAGTTAAACAAGGCTGGTGGGGAGGCAAGAGTATTTTTGCCTCCTAGGGGAATAAGAATAAATTATAGAAACCATAGAAAAATAGCTATTATTGATGGTATAATTGGTTATGTAGGTGGTTTTAATATAGGTGATGAATATATTGGAGCCAAAAAAAAATTTGGTTTTTGGAGAGACAGTCATATTCGAGTTGAAGGAAGTGCTGTATATGATTTACAGTTAAGATTTATAATGGATTGGAACTTTACAAAAGGTAAAAAAATTGTTATTGAAAATAAACACTTTCCAGAAATTAAGTCAGATAAAACTAATATAAATATGCAAATTGTTTCTAGTGGTCCAGATACAAGTCACGATAATATATATTATGGTTATTTTAGAATGATAACAGAGGCTAATAAAAATATATATATTGAATCGCCTTATTTTGCTCCGGATGATGGACTTCTTGAAGCTTTAAAGACAGCAGCATTGTCAGGAGTTGATGTTAAAATTATTATTCCTGCAAAGCCAGACCATTTATTTGTACACTCTTGTAGTTTAAGCTACATAGGTGAACTTTTAGAGTCAGGTGTTCGTTGTTTTGAATATAGAAAAGGATTTATTCATTCAAAAGTTATGACAATGGACGGTATAGTTACTTCTGTTGGTACTGCTAATATGGATATAAGAAGTTATAAGTTAAATTTTGAGGTAAATGCTTTTATATATAATGGTGATGTAACAGCGGAGTTTGACAAACAATTTAATATTGATATTGATGATTGTACAGAAATAACATTAGAAAATTATAAAAATAGAGGAATACTACAGAGAATTCAAGAGTCTTTTGCAAGACTTATTTCGCCTTTGTTATAATCAAAAAACTAGCTGATATAGGTTTCTATATCAGCTAGTTTCAGTCTGTCGAAAAAGTCCAGTTTAACTGGGCTTTTTT
>UMFG01013104.1_pt1 | contig 12484 bp, 9 predicted proteins | sample 1964961 | NCBI WGS metagenome assembly UMFG01 (sample SAMEA4836041, study PRJEB28245) | human gut metagenome | biome: gut microbiome; material: fecal sample | place: Denmark | collected 2008
CTCAAAATACTGATTGCTGCAACAATGGTTAGAATTTTTTTCCATTCTGCAGAGTTAAAGAATTTTTGCCAAACAAGCCAAACTAAGCCCACTGTAACAGCAGCTAACGTCGTAGTCCTACTTCTCGTGTAGAATACTGTTGATATCATAACTGCCATGAATATAAGCAATACGAACTTTTCTTTTTTACTTGTTGTTATCAAATTATATTTATACAATATCAAAGGTAACACCGCACAAATGTATTGTCCCACTGCATTAGCGTTTCCTGCTAATCCTCCAAATGCTTCCGAAGTTATCGGCACTATAATTAAGGATGCAATAATAAATCCCATAACAGGATACACAAATCCTCTATACAAGGAAATTAACAGAGTATCATAATCTCCTCGACTTGACCAAACGATAAAAAGCATAGGAAATAAAATTAACCACACACATGCCAACGGCAAATATTCTATTGAAGTCACAAATCCAGATAACATTCGAATACAGCCAAATATCATCCATAATCCTACAATCTTCTTATCCCATACTGGTTTTCTTAATTTCCCATCAATAGAAAAAAAGATGATAAGAACTAAAATAATACTTCCTATTACGCATTTAATCAAAAGGTGAACACTGACTGATGTACAACTATAAAACAATGCACAAATTGTTATCATAGCAAATAGAATTGGCAAAATTTGGTTTTTTACCTTTGATGAAATACAATTTGCCTTTATTTCTAATACTGAAACAACTTTATACAATACTGTCTCATATACTCTTATCATATACTCTCCTCTCTATTCTTCAATTCAGATTTAGAATCTCATCATAAAAATCATTGTAATTTTTTTCTGCATCAAAATATTTTCTACTCGTTTCGTATGCGTTCTCATTGATTTTTTCTTTATGTTTCACATCTAAAAAATAAATTTTTTTAATCGCATTTACAAGCTGCTCATTTGAAAAATCACTCGATAATAAAACTCCATTTGTACCATCTATTACAATTTCCGGAGTTCCTCCAACTTCTGTTGCTATCGCAGGTATCCTATGAGCCATTGCTTCCATAATAGAAACCGGCAACCCTTCTGTTGTACTGAGATTCACAAACAAATCTACATTTGTTGTCTCATAAAATCTTAACACTTCTTCATTTTTCACATTTCCTCTAAATTGAATTTTAATTGATGACAAATATTTGTGACAAAACTCTTTTAGTTCCTCTTCGCTTGAGCCGCTTCCAAAGCATGTCCATTGTATTTGTTTTGTAATCTCAGGATTTTCTTCCTGTATTATTTTTAATGCTTCTGCCAAACGAATAACCCTTTTTAGTGGAATAATATTCGAACATGTTACAATGTGAAATTTTTCTTTCTTTTTCTTATCTGAATTGGAAATTATCATAACTCCCAAATATTTTTTTTCGATTTTACAAGAAAACTGTTGATATTCTTTTTGCAAATATTTTTCCCCTTGTTCAGAGCAAGGATATACTTTTGATATATTTTCAAATATTCTTTTTCTAAACGGAAATTCTTCTCCGTTATTCCGTTCTTTGTACAAATCATATCCATGCGCTCTGCTCACAAAAATTCTTTTCCCTAACAAATCAAATCGCTTCAATAATCGATAAGCTAAATATACTGTATCTGAAAACCAATATGAATATATAATAAAATCTTCTTGTTGAAAAATCTCTCTTATTTTCAGAACTGCCTGATGCTCTTTTAACAATGTTTCTAAATGAAATGATAAACTTCTTCTTTTCTCAAACATTGTTTTATGCTTTTTCAATTCTTCTCTCAGTTCTTTCGAAAATAAACTCGGAATTAATTTTATATAAAAACAAATTTTTTTATATTTAGACCAATCACATAATGGAATTACCTTAACATTTTTAGGCACTATTCTCTCTTTTTCCTTTAAATTTGCCCTATAAACTAAAATAATGATTTCTTCAAATTTTTTAGCTGCAACTTGAATCTCGCTTTCGATAAAAGATTCTCCAGAACCATAGGGAAAATTTTTAGTAATCATAAACAATCGTTTTGCCATTTATGACATCCTCTTCCTGACTTCACTACAAATTTTTTCAAAATCTTCATCTTTCATATATGGATGCATCGGAAGAGACAAGACTGTTTTACATAATTTTTCTGTAATCGGACACTCCACATATTCTTTATTTCCTGCAAAAGCCTGTTGTTTGTGCATCGGTTTTGGATAATAAACCATTGTTGGAATTCCTTGGTCTTTTAAATATGCTTGTAATGCATCTCTTTCTTCTTCTGAATCCAATTGCAGTGTGTATTGAGCCCAGCTGGAATACATATCAGAAGGAACCACAGGTGTCTTCACAATGTCCTTTAATAATTCTGTATATTGATCTGCAACTTTATTGACCGCATCTAATTCGTATTCTTTAAACGCTTTCAATTTCACTTGCAAAATAGCTGCCTGAATCGTGTCCAATCTTGAGTTCCATCCAATACGAACATTATCATATTTGAAAGAGCCCTTTCCATGTACACGAATTGATTTTAAATACTCTGCCATCTCATCATCATTTGTAAAGATAGCACCACCATCACCGTAGCATCCTAGTGGTTTTGCCGGGAAAAATGATGTCGTTGCTGCATCACCAAAGCTGCACGCTCTTCTTTCACCGATCATTCCACCAAATCCTTGTGCTCCATCTTCTAATAAAAGCAAATCATATTTTTTCGCTAACGCCTCCAATGTTACGTAATCTGCCGGTTGTCCAAATAAATCAACTGCAATAATTGCTCTCGGTGTTAACTTTCCTTCTTCAATTACCGCTTTGATTGCTTTTTCTAATGATTCTGCATCTGCATTAAATGTATCTTGGCACACATCATAAAATACAGGTGTTGCGCCTTCAAAAGACACCACCTCCCCGGAAGCGAAAAAGGTAAAATCAGGAACAAAGACAGCATCTCCTTCTTTGATATTCCACGCCATCATCATCATAGTCAGTGCATCTGTTCCATTTCCACATGTAATACAGTGTTTCACACCGACATACTCTGCCAATTCTGTCTCTAAATCACTTACCTGTTTTCCGCTAATAAAATTACAATCAGATGCCACTTGTGTCATTGCCGCATCAATATCACTCTTTAATGCTTCATACTGTGCTTTCAAATCTCTAAACTGCATATTCTACTTCCCTTCTGTCACTTCGTAAAGTTTTTCATCATTTGTTTCATATTTTCTTCCACACTTTGAGCATGTTGTATTTTCATGCAATACCTCTCCGCATTCACAAACCCATCCAATTTGTTTTGCCGGTACTCCTGCCATCAATGCATAGTCTGGAACATCTTTTGTAACAACTGCTCCTGCCGCGATCATCGCCCACTTTCCAATTGTATGTCCACATACAATTGTCGCATTTGCCCCTACTGTTGCTCCTTCTTTTAACAACGTTTTTTTATATCCAACGCTTCCTTTCGGATACTTGGCTCTCGGAGTCAGATCATTGGTAAATACCATTGATGGTCCACAAAATACATAGTCTTCCAATTCAACTCCTTCATAGATTGCGACGTTGTTTTGAACCTTTACTCCATTTCCGATTTTTACATTATTGGATACATTCACATTTTGACCAAAGGAGCAGTTATTACCAATAACTGCTCCACTTTGAATGTGTGAAAAATGCCAAATTTTTGTACCCTGTCCAATTTTTACGTTCTCATCAACATAACTGCTCTCATGTACAAAATATTCACTCATTTTAAAACTCTCCTGTCATATCTACACTTGCGAATTTATCTAATGGTAATTTTACCGCTTTTCCTTCTTTCTGACTCTTATAAATAGCCAACACAAGTTCCAATGCATTTCTTCCTGCATATACATCTACATATGGTGCTCTGTCATTTTCAATCGCATCGATCACATCTGCATAAAGACTTGTATGTCCGTTTCCATATACATTGCTTGTTGCTTCCTCCAAGCCTTTGTTTGCCTGATCTTCTTCTGTCTCATCTGCAAAATTCCATACATCAATATTATTTGTTGATTTCCCACCTAATTTTACAGTTCCTGTCTCTCCAAACAGATATAATGTCTCCTCTAAATTTTGAGGATACACATTCGTTGTTCCTTCAATTGTAGCAACTGCTCCATTTTTAAATTTTACAACTGCCATACCGATATCTTCTGCCTCTAAATAGTCATGGAACTGCTGTTTTGTCACGCCATATACTTCGTCAATCTCATTTCCCAGCATCCAGCGAAGCAAGTCAATTCCGTGAATACACTGATTCATAAGCGCTCCACCGTCCTGAGCCCATGTTCCTCTCCATGGCGCCTGTGTATAATAATTTTCGTTTCTGTTCCAACGCACATGAATAGAACCATGAGATAACTTTCCAAATCTTCCTGCTTCTAACGCTTTTCGCATTTCCTGAACTGCAATATTAAAACGATTCTGATGACATGCAGATACCTTAACACCTTTCTCTTCAGAAAGTTTAATAATCTTATCCGCATCTTCAATGCTCATTGCCATAGGTTTTTCAATAATCACATTGATATTATGCTCAATACAATATAAAGCGATTTCTGCATGAAGGCCACTCTCTGTAGCAATTCCCACAAGATCAAGTTCATTTTCTTCCACTAACTTTTTATAGTCTGTATATCGTTTGATACTTGTATCATTTTGCAAATCATGCTTCGCTAATACCTCTTCCATATGTTCCGGTACAACATCACACACTGCTACAAACTCTAACTTGTTGTTGATAACTGCTTTTACATGATTTGTGGAAATACGTCCACATCCAATAAGTGCATATTTCATAATATTAGTTCTCCTTTTTTAAACTTTTCACTTTGTACAATAAAGCCGGCATTGAAATTACAACTGATATCATAACAACTAATACCGTTGCAAGTGCAGCTCCTTCTGATCCCATACGCTGAATTAAAAAGATATCCAAAAAGATATTTGCCGTACCTGCCAATACACTGACAATTAAATTCACCTTGACATTTTTCAACATCGCTAATATGTTCCCTGCTGGAATTCTAAATGTGCCCGAAAGGAAATAATTAAATGCTAGGATTCTAAAAGATGCCAGGCTATCCATATATTCTGCTCCCCACAATAACTTAATAATCCATGGAGCCAATATAATCAAACCAAGAGAAATGGCACCGTTCACTGCTGCTAACACTTTAAAAAGTACAATCATCTTTTCTTTAAGCCAGTTATAATTCAAATTGTTCTCTGCAAAATACGGATATATAAATGTTATAATCCCTAATGGTATAAAAGTCAATGCTGATGGAATTAATGTAGCCGCCTTATAAGATGCAATTACCTGAGAATCCTGTATATACACTCCTATTAGATAAACATCCAGTAAGTACAAAATCTGTGACAAAGCATTGCTCATACAGCAGATAATAGAATACTTGATAATTCCCACTTTTTGTTTTACATTTAACTGTTCACTCTTATATGATATGATCTCTTTATAGTTACAAAAAATAACTCCTTGAACAATACTAATCATATAGGCAATATATCTCCCTATAATAACTCCCGAAATTCCGAACAGAAATGCACCTGCACAAGAACTAACAAAATATGTAACTGTATTGATATTCAGCATTAAAGCGTATTTCTTGTTTTCTTTTCTACATCGCAAAATTGTGCACAAATAGTTAAATACATAATCTAACAAAGGCACTAGACACATTAATAAGATATATTTTTGGGTTCCACCAATAGCAACTGGAACCCATTTCACATAAAGAAATACTAAAAGTGCCAAAATTCCGTTGATTATCAAACCAAAATTCATTCCATATTTAAAGTATAGTTTTTTTTCTTCCTCCGACCGATTTTCAGATCCATACTGCAATACTCCACTAAGCATGCCCAAACCACTAACTAAAAGGAAAAAACTGATAATATTATTTGCATATCCAAATATCCCGTACTCGGACTTTGTTAAAAATCGAACTATAAAAATATTGGTAAAAAAAGATAATACTTTGTTTACAACATTGGTACCTAATATATGTACTGCACCTTTATCTATAATCCATCTTATCTTACTCATTAATTCTTGCTTTTTACTTGACATATATTTTTTTTACTCCTGCTATTGCTGTTAATACTAACATTTTATCTATAGCATTTGAATGCTCGAACATGTTCTTTATCTGACTTATGTCATTGTTTTCCAATTGCATAAGATATTCTTCGTTTTCCCTGTAGTAAGTATTTAAAAACTCTCTTATTTTTTCATCTTGACTATACCAATATTCAAACGGATTCATTGTATCTGTATACTGCTTTTTCATAACATACTTTTCAATGATATGCTTTATCTTTACTCCAATCAATTTAATCTTACTTCTTATCTGCCAGCACTTTGTCATTTTTACTCTTGTTTTCTCCCAAACAAAATGCAAAGCATCTGGGTATTTTTTTTCAATCCATTTCAAATAAAGATTGTGATTTTTTCTTAATTCAAACGGAATTGTAAGACACATATCCATAAAGTCAATATCCAAAAACGGTGAAGACACTTCTGTATAATTTTGTCTTATAAAATGAGTCGAACATACTCCTAAAAAACCTCTTTCATAAATAGCAAAAACCTCTTTATTTTTATGTTTCTTTAATATTGACTCATCAAACTCACACTCAAAATAATTTGAATACCCCTTTTCTCCAAACTTTGGCACTGAAAAGTTTTCCTCTTTTTCTTGATAATAAGTTGATAATAAGGCATCCCCTAATTGTCCTGTATGCTCCAAGCCAAATATTTTCATATTTAATGACTTAAGCAACCGGTTTCCTCCAGTAATTCCAAAATATGTTGCTGCACAGAAATTTTTATCTGTAATTTCTTCAATATCATATAAAAATTTTTTATCATCTAAATATTTAAATATATACTCATGGTTTAAATACTTAGCAATCTCTTTAGAAATTTTTTCATCGTAATATCCTTCTTTACAGTATGATATATTTAGTTGTTCTTTATAGCCCATGTCATTTGCTACCCAACTGACCATTCTGCTATCTAAACCGCCACTTAAATCTACCAAATGTTTATAACCATATTCCTTATCTTTTTCAAATTCCCTTTTAACTGCTTTCCGGAAACTTTGATCAACCAACTCTATCGCTTCATCTTCTGTCATGGAAAGATTTTCTTTATTGCTAATTTGATAATAACGAATGATTTCATATCGCTCTGCATTATTACCAATTATGTTTAATTTCGTTCCTGGTAACAAACGATGAATCTCTTTACAAAAAGTAATATCTTCTAACATATAGCCATATGTGAGCATACATTTTACCGCCATCTCATCTGCTGTTAAAGATATACTATTGTATTTTAAAACTTTTAACATGTAATTATAATTTGAGGAAATAAGCATTTTATCTTTATGAAAATAATAATATACTGGTCTGTCTCCTACATGATTCGTATATACTGTAAATACCTTTTTGTTCCCATCATATATACCCCCATTAAAACATCCCCTTAAAACACTCGGAAAATTTTCTTGTAAGACAAGTTTTTCAAACAACTTCTGCCATATACTTTCTCGTTTTTCTTCTAACAATTCTTTTTTATTCAGTATAACCCCATCCAACAAACAAATTTTTCCTTTTTCAAACCTAAACACGGTATCCTTTTCAAACTTGTTCATCACATTCACAAAGATATTATACCCATCCACAAAATACTGTTTTGTATTAGATTCATCTAGAAAGCTAATATCTATGTTTTTTGCAATAACCCAACCATACATATTTTGTTCTCCCATGATTTTCAATTCAGTTCACTATCTAATCAACTTACAAATTTTCTCAGCCGCATTGCCATTTCCATAGTATGCTTCCTTTTTATCATAATCAATTACAGTATTCATAACTTTATCCACAATATCTTTTGCGTCTGGTTTTGCCAAAATGTTGTGATTGCCAACTAATGTCTCCACCCATTCCGTCTGATCACGAACGGTTACGCATGGTGTCCCCAATATATATGTCTCTTTCTGAAGGCCTCCTGAATCTGTAACCGCTTTTTTCGCATTTTTCACAAAATATAACATATCCAAATATCCCATCGGCTCTACAAAAAGAGTATTTTTATAGCCATGTGTCTCTTTGACTTCACGAACCAGTCCTTTTGTCCTAGGATGAACTGGAAAAATAACAGGTGCATCTAACTGTTCAAAAGCATCTAATATCTCTTTTATTTTCTCAATCGAATCTGTATTTTCCGCTCGATGAATTGTTGACAAATACCATTCTTTGACAGGTGTAATTTCTCCAAATAGCCCTTCTAAATGTGCAAAATAATAATCTGCCGGTTTTTCATCCAACATTTTTGAATAATATAAAACCGCATCACACATAACATCACCGACATTGTGCACGCCCTCAGTCAAACCTTCTTTTCTCAAATTCTCAACAGCTACATTTGTAGGACATAACAGTAATGTAGAAATTCGGTCTGTCAAAATGCGGTTTTGCTCTTCCGGCATACGCATATTAAAAGAACGAAGTCCTGCCTCCACATGAATAATTGGTATATGAATTTTAGAAGCTGTAATAGCACCCGCAAGTGTTGAATTTGTATCGCCATATACTAATAAATAGTCCGGCTTTTCATTCAACAAGATTTCTTCAATCCCAACCATCATTTCCGCTGTTTGCTTCGCATGCGTTCCAGAACCGACACCAAGATTGATGTCTGGTTTTGGAATATGCAATTCCTCAAAAAACACATCTGACATATTATTATCATAGTGTTGTCCTGTATGAACTAAAATCTCTGTATGTTCTTTTCGTATTACTCTCGAGACTGCTGCCGCTTTTACGAATTGCGGTCTTGCCCCTACAATCGTAACTATTTTCATATTCTTTTCTCCTATAATACTTCAATATTTTCTCTGTTCTCAATATTTTTCATCACATTTTTTGTATCAAAAATAGCAACTGCATTCTTTTGAATCATATCATAGTCCACATTTGTATGTGCTGCTGTAATCATAACCAGATCATAAGAAGCAATTACTTCCGGAGTGATATCTTTCAATCCTTGGTATTTTTCTCCTTTATATTTGTATTCTGAAATCCATGGATCATAAAATTCGACATTAGCCATCTCACGTTTTAAAACTTCAATTACACGAAGTGCTGGACTTTCACGATAATCGTCGATGTCTTGTTTGTAAGCAACACCCACAACTAGAACTTTTGCTCCGTTCATCGCTTTCCCATGACGATTTAAAATTTTACTTGCACGTTCTACACAATATTCTGGCATTTGGTCATTGATCATCATAGAGTTCTCAATCATAGATGTATGGAATCCATACTCTCTTGCTTTCCATGACAAATAATATGGATCTAATGGGATACAGTGTCCACCAAGTCCTGGACCTGGATAAAATGCCTGGAATCCGTATGGTTTTGTCTTCGCAGCATCCACTACTTCCCACATGCTGATTCCCAGTTTATTACAAAGCATTGTCAATTCATTTACCAAACCGATATTGATGTTTCTGTATGTATTTTCTAAAATTTTCTCCATTTCAGCAATTGCTGGTGAAGATACTTCGTAAACATCGCCTTCCAGTACCGCTCTGTACATTGTTGCAATTACTTCTGTAGCATCTTTTCCAATTGCTCCTACTACTTTTGGTGTGTTCTTTGTTTTATAGATCAAATTACCTGGATCAACACGTTCTGGCGAGAATCCTAAATAAAAGTCCTCTCCACATTTTAATCCTGAACCTTCTTCTAAAATTGGTTTAATTAATTCTTCTGTTGTTCCCGGGTATGTTGTAGATTCTAACACAACCATTGTTCCTTTTGTTAAATATTTTGAAATTGCCTCTGTTGAAGATTTCACATAGCTGATATCTGGCTGTTGATGTGTATCCAATGGTGTTGGCACACAGATAGCAACAAAATCAACATCTTTTACAAAGCTAAAGTCTGTTGTTGCTGTAAGCATTTTACTCTCTACTAATTCTTTCAAATCACTATCAACAACATCACCAATATAGTTGTGTCCTTCATTTACTAATTTTACTTTTTCATCTTGTACATCAAAACCGATTGTTTTAAATCCTGCTTTCGCTTTTTCTACCGCAAGCGGTAATCCTACGTAACCTAATCCTACTACACCTACTGTAATTGATTTTTCCTCGATTTTTTTTAATAACTGCTGTTTCATTTTTATTTCCTCCTAATAGTTATTCTTACCACTTAAATCTTTTTCAACTTGATAAGCTCTTGCTTTCCAAGTGTTTTTCTCTAATGTATTACAAATATTATTTTCCATTTTTTCAAGAGTTTGTTTATTCTCGTTTATCTCTTTTAATAGATTTCTTAAATCTTCTTCACTATACGGAACTTCCCACCCAACTGCATTTTCTCGTACAAACTCTCCTGCCGCTGTATTTTCAGTTGCAATAACTGGTTTTTTATGACCTAAATATTCGAAAAGTTTAATTGGCATTGCAAAACTTCTATATTCTTCACTTTCAAAGAACAATGAACAAATATCCGTTTCTGCATAATATTTCTCCAACTCTTCCCCCGATTTATGAATAATTTCCACTCTATCATTCAAGTAACGGGAGTAACCTGCTTTATGTTCTTTCCACTCATTTTCTCTACAACAAACAACTAACTTCACAAATGGTAATTCCTTTACAACTTGAAACAATTTTGTCAAATTATATAGTCCACTAATTCCACCAACATAAAAAATATTCAGTTTTTGATTTACCTTTTTCTTACAGTGTTCCTCTTCATTCAAAGTTCTCGCCTCACAACCTGGCGGTAATTCCTTGCATATAATTGGAATATCAACATATTTCTTCATTCTTTTGGAAGGAAGATACAATATATCCACATACCTTTTGTATTTTTTCAAGTCATAATAAAACATTGGCAATGTAACCATTCTTTTCCCAAATGAAACTCCCTGCTTATATAGTGGAAATTTCCAATAGACATCTCGATAAAAAAGCCCAATCTTAATTCCATATTTTTTACAAAATTTAAAAAAACCAAAATCTAAAAATGGATACTTGGGAATATGATTTTTTTCTGTCAGCAATGTTGGTGTTGTTGAATTCTCAGCATATAAAAATTCGTATTTAACCCCATTTCTAATATTTCGTTTTATTTTTTCAATCTGTGATTTTCTTTCTTTTCCATATCCCATTACATAGTCGACATGGTAGCCTATCTCTTCAAATGCTTTTATCATCATTTGTGGTCTGACACTTGACCCCGACTTGCTAGTCTTATCTATATAATTGGGAATATGAAAAATACATCTTTTTTCTTTCACTCTTTTTTCACTCTCACTTCTTCATATAATTTTTCCATTGTATCAACATTCTTTTCCCAATCATACAATTCCTCTACTCGTTTTCTTCCAGCTTTTCCCATGCATTCTCTTTTTTTTCTATCTATAATCAATTCTTGTAATTTCAATGCAATCGCCTTTTCATTTCCTATTGGAACAATATAACCATTCTCGCCATCTGCAACAACCTCTTTAAAACCGTCTGTATCTGTCACTACAACCGGAAGGCTCATAGCCATCGCTTCTACCACAGCCACTCCAAAGCTTTCTTTAAAGCTTGTTGCACAAAAAACATCAAATTGGGATAGCACTTGAGGTACATCTTTGTTTGGGATCTGACCTTTTAAGTATACCACATTCTCTAATGAAAGTTCTTGAATTAGTTTTTCTAGTTCTTCTTTTTGTGGTCCATCTCCATAGATTTCCACCTGCAATTGTTTACAAATTTCTTCGTATCCGTCTTTTACCAAATTTTCACTTAAAATCTTTACTGCCTTTATTAGCTCTGCAATTCCATACAAAGGTTTCAACGTTTTTATTGTTCCTATCAAAATCTTATGATTTTTCTTTTCTTTTTCTTCCGTGCAACCTTTAAATTTCTCTAAGTCAACTCCAAATGGTGTAATCCCTATTTGTAATTTAGGCATTTTCAAAACGTCTCTAAGTTCGTTTGCCATACAATTGCTAGTAGATGCGATTTTCTTCGCATGAAGAACATTCTTTTTTAGAATACTTTTATTGACAAAACTTTTATTTGGAAAATCATATACGTCACTTCCCCATACCGACAATAATATTGGGCACAATTTGCTTTTTCTGGCCAATGTTCCATATCCACTTGCATAATGAACATTTATTATATCCGGCGAAATCTCTTTCTTCAGTTTTCGCAATTCTTTCGCATTCAAATAATATCCTACTCCACCCTTATATTTCAACTGGTGCTGATGTATATTTTTATTTATTTGATCCATCTTTGGCTCATGCCCTTTATTATATACCAAATAAACTTCATGTCCCCTACTCGCTAGTGCATTTATCCATTTGACAGTATGTATGCTGTTCGCAGCCGATAAAAAAAGTATCTT
>UMFG01008889.1_pt1 | contig 12062 bp, 10 predicted proteins | sample 1964961 | NCBI WGS metagenome assembly UMFG01 (sample SAMEA4836041, study PRJEB28245) | human gut metagenome | biome: gut microbiome; material: fecal sample | place: Denmark | collected 2008
GTAATATTTATAGGGATAATCAAAAATCAGATATAAAGTTTAATTAAAAGATTATAAGAATTTATCTGGAGTTAAGAAGCAAGTGCTTAAGGAAATGGGGTTTGAAATTACTGATGATGGGAAACATTACCGATTGACATATTATGGTGATGATAGATATAAAACAACAATTGCAAAGACAGGCAGTGATTGGAGAGAAGGGAAAAATATAGCGGCTACTATTTTGAAAAATATGATGTAGTACAACGGTAAAGTTGTCAAATTTGTGATAGATTAATTGTATTAAAAAAAGATATTGTTGAGATAGTACCAGATGTTGAGGAGGAAAATAATTATGAGATTATTATCTTTATTCTCCGGATGTGGTGGAATGGATATTGGATTTGAAGGAGGTTTTACATGTTTATCGAAATCTATAAACAAAAATATGCATGCGGATTGGATTGAAAAGGAAGATGAAACATGGACATTATTGAAGAAAACAGGATTTGAAACAGTTTTTGCAAACGATATTCGTCCAGATGCAAAGGCGGCGTGGGTTTCCTATTTTTCAACTCGCAAAAAAAATGCAAATGATATATACCATTTGACAAGTATAGTTGATCTTGTAAAAAAAGAACGAAATGGAGAAAAAATATTTCCAGAGAATATAGATGTCATTACAGGAGGTTTCCCTTGTCAAGATTTCTCAATAGCAGGAAAACGACAGGGATTTAATTCTAAAAAAAGTCATACTGGGAAAATTTTGGAAAATGATGAGCCGACAGTAGAAAATCGAGGTCAGTTATATATATGGATGCGAGAAGTTATTTCGCTGACAAAACCTAAGTTATTTATAGCAGAAAATGTAAAAGGATTAACAAATTTGAGTGATGTAAAAAAAGTTATAGAGCGTGATTTTGCATCGGCTGGTGATGGTGGCTACTTGGTGGTACCAGCAAAAGTATTACATGCGGCAGATTTCGGAGTTCCACAATCGAGAGAAAGAGTGATTTTTTTTGGATTTAATAAGGGATATCTAAGAAAAGATGCATTAAATGCACTTATGCAACAAAAGATTCCTGTAGAATATGATCCATATCCACAAAAAACACACGGAGATGGGCGGAGTAATATAGTTACATGTTCAGATGCATTTGTGGATTTAGAGGAGCCACAGAATACGTCGGATTTGTCTCAAAAAAAGTATTCAAAAGCAAAATATATGGGAGCGCATTGTCAAGGACAGACAGAGGTAAAATTAGATTCAATTAGTCCTACGATTCGATCCGAACATCATGGAAATATTGAATATAGAAGACTAAGTATAGAACATGGAGGAAAACATAAGGAAGAATTGGGAAGAGGATTATCTGAACGACGTTTAACTGTAAGGGAATGTGCACGAATACAGACATTTCCAGATGATTATCAATTTATATTGAAAAAAACAGAATACAATAAAAGTGTAAGTGCTAGTGATGCTTATAAAATAATAGGAAATGCTGTGCCATGTGTTCTTGCATATAGTATTGCAAAGAATTTAGAGGAAAAGTGGGATAAATATTTTGGAAAGGAAAAATAATGATAGTATCAGTAAATAGGGAACCAAATTTATTACAATTTAAAGAATTAATGTTTAAAACAGATATTATTTTAAACGAAGATGCGAAGAATAGACCAAAATATTATGCTACGAGAGGAGGAAAACCGTTAGAAGATGATGTTATGGAAGCATTACACAAAGCATCGCAAGGTACACCTTTTTATAATACATTGATAAAGATATCTGGGCAGAAATTTCCTGATATAGTTGCAGCACAGTATTATGGTATTGAGGTGAAAAGTACAAAAGATAATCATTGGACATCAACAGGAAGCAGTATTTTGGAAACAACACGAGTTGCAAATGTTGAACGAATATATATGACTTTTGGAAAACTGGGAGGAAATCCAATTGAATTTTTATCTAGACCTTATGAAGAATGTCTTTCTGGAATAGCGGTTACACATATGCCACGTTATTTGATAGATATGCGGTTGAAACAAGGTGAGACCATTTTTGATAAAATGGGGGTACCGTATGATAAATTAAGAAATATGGAGAATCCAATTGCACCTGTGTCAAAATATTATAGGAGTCAATTGAAGCCAGGTGAAAGTTTATGGTGGGCAAGTGACTCATCGGAAGAGACTGTTTCAGCAACTATTCGTTTGTGGAAAAATTTGAAGGCTAATGAAAAGAAGTTTTATACTGTATATGGATGTGTAAATTATCCAGAAGTTTTTGGAGGAAACTATGATCGTTATGCATTATGGCTTACATCACAAGGCGTAGTTGATCCGCATATACGAGATCAGTTTTCGGCAGGGGGACAAGAAGAAATGTTGCTTTCAAGTGGTAAGAAAGTGAAATTCCCGGGAGTTTACAGAAGAGTTAAAGCAAATGCAGAAGTGTTTATTCATAGAATGCGTCAAGAAGATCCTGCAATATTAATTGAACAGGCGGTTCTGCAGCCAGCGGAATTGAGCAATAGATTAACAGAATGGTCAGATGCAGTGTCTAAAGAGTCAACTGTTGAATATAATCTATCAATGGATGCATTACAAACATATTTTTTTAGTTTAGGAGGAAAAGATAATTTGTGGAAAGAATCCAGTAAATAAATAGTAGATAAGAGATGGAGGAAGATTTATTGTGGACGTGCCGGAGATCAATCAGGTCATCATGCTTCGTCCGACAGAGTCGCCGATTGTGTTCATCCAGCAGCTTGGCCGGGGACTTCGAAAAGCCGAGAACAAAGAATATGTCGTTGTATTGGATTTCATCGGAATAACGTTATGATTCCGATTGCGCTGTCCGGTGACCGCAGTTATAACAAGGACAATATCCGCCGTTATGTCACGGAAGGCGGCAGAGTGATTCCGGGTGCGAGCACGATTCACTTCGATGAGATTTCCAGAAAGCGGATCTTCCAGGCGATTGATAATGCGAACTTCAGCGATATCAAATTAATCCGGGAGAATTATACGAATCTGAAGAATAAGCTGGGGCATATCCCGGCGCTTGCGGATTTTGATAAATATGGGGAAATGGATGTGTTGCGGATCTTCGATAATAACAGCCTGGGTTCGTATTATAAATTCCTTGTGAAATACGAAAAGGAATATACCATCCGGCTGTCAGAAGACGAAGAAAAAGCAATTGAATTCATTTCCAAAAAGCTGGAGAGTGGCAAGCGGATTCATGAGCTGGAATTATTGAAACGTACGTTGCAGTATCGCCATGGAATCATTGGGCGTCTGCGGAAGTATTTATCCGAGAAGTATCATTGTGAGATGGACGAGCACTGCATGGAAAATGTGATCAATATGATGACCAATGAATTTCCGACGAGCGCAGCAAAGAAGACTTACGCACAGTGTGTATTTCTGAAGAAGGAACAGGATGATTATGGCATTTCCGATTCTTATGAGAAAATGTTACAGAATCCGGAATTCTATGCGATTCTGGAGGAACTGGTAGACTTCGGAATCTCGAGATATAAGGTCAATTACAGTTACCATTATCAGGATACGAATCTGGTATTGTATCAGAAATATACATATGAGGATGCCTGCCGTCTGCTGAACTGGGAGAGAAATGAAGTGCCGCTGAACATCGGCGGTTACAAATATGATAAAAAGACTAAGACATTTCCGATATTCATTAACTACGATAAGCAGGACAATATCAGCGATACCACGAAATACGAAGATCATTTCGTAGCAGAGAACCGGCTGATCGCGATTTCCAAAAGCGGAAGAAGCATGGACTCAGAAGATGTGCAGAATTTCCTGAACGCAACAGAACGTGGCATAGATGTGCAGCTGTTTGTGAGAAAGAATAAGGATGATAAGATATCCAAGGAATTCTATTATCTGGGGCGTGTGATCGCGACCGGGAATGCGAAGCAGTTTGTGATGCCGAATACGGATAAGACGGCGGTGGAGATCGAATGGGAGCTGGAGACTCCGGTGAGAGAGGATATTTACCAGTATATTGTGAATGAAGTGAAAAAGAACTCAAATTTGAAGTATAAATTTGAGTTCTTTTTTAGTTCATAAGAATAATATTTGAGTTTCTTGCATAAACTTAAATATAGTGCTAGAATCTAAAATATAAATGGAGGAACTAAAATGACAACAGAAGAATTATATGACAAACTAAAATTAATTCAAAAAATGAAATGCGAAACGCAGAATTTGGAATTGAAATCAGCGGAGCAAGGATATCCGAAACGATTATATGATTCTTTGTCAAGTTTTTCTAATCAGGATGATGGTGGCATTATTGTTTTTGGAATTGATGAGAAACAAGATTATAAAGAAGTTGGTGTTTATGATGCTCAGGACATTCAAAAGAAAATTAACGAGCAATGCTTGCAGATGAATCCGGTTGTATGGCCGCTTATTACAGTTGTGGAGAAGGAAAATAAAAAATTTGTTTCTGCTGAAATTCCCGGAATAGATTTGGCAGACAGACCTTGCTATTATCAAGGACGTGGAAGGTTGAAGGGGTCCTATACCCGTATTGGGGATAGTGATGAACCGATGACAGAATACGAAATATATAGTTATGAAGCATATAGAAGAAAATATCAAGACGATATCCGTGAGGTTCCGAGAGTAACATTAATGTCATTGGATCAGGAAGAACTGAATCGTTATGTTGAACTGTTAAAGAGAGGAAAACAAAGATTAGCAACACTTGATAATGAAAGTATTTATGAACTTATGAGCATAAAGCGAGGAGAGAAAGTAACGCTTAGTGCGACTTTGCTTTTTAGTCCATATCCACAGGCATATTTTCCACAATTGTGTATTACGGCAATTGTAATTCCTGGGAGAACAATAGGAAGTCTTGGCGACATGGGGGAAAGATTCTCGGATAATCAGAGAATAGAAGGAACAATTCCGGAAATGTTGGATGAGGCATTATTATTTGTGAAACGCAATATGCGGACAAAGACAATTATAAGTCCGACAACCGGACGAAGAACTGACAGAACAGACTATCCAATAACAGCGGTTAGAGAAGCTATTATAAATGCATTAGTACATCGTGATTATAGTATTCATACAGAAGGAATGCCGATTCAACTTATAATGTTTGAAGACAGGATTGAAATACATAATCCAGGTGGATTATATGGAAGAATCACTATTGACCAATTAGGAAAAATTCAACCGGATACAAGAAATCCGGTACTTGCATCGGCACTTGAAACATTGGGAATAATAGAAAACAGGTATTCGGGAATTCCAACAATCCGGATGGAAATGGAGAAATATAACTTAAGACAGCCAGAATTCTTGGATGAAAGAGGAAGTTTTATTGTAAAACTATATAAAGAATCAAAGAATGATTATGAAGATATGTCAAATGATGAAGAAACAAATAATTTAATAGTATTTTGTAAAACACCGCGTACAAGAAAGGAAATTTGTGATTATCTGGGGTTAAATTCTGTTACTTATGCTATACAGACGTATGTAAATCCATTAGTAGAAGCTGGCGTAATTAAGTTGAGTATTCCAGATAAGCCAAAGAGTCCAAAACAGTTATATTATAGCGTAGAAAGAGAAAAATGAGAGAAGACCAATTCCTGCGGCAGCGTCTGCAGAAAGAAATCCCGATTGAGATTTCACCTGTTTTAAGAGATTTAATAACTGTTATATTTTGTTATTAAATTCTCCGCAAACCCTTGAAAATCTTTGTGTGAATCCTCTATTTCGGACAGGAGATAATTTGACAGGAAATTTCAAAGAAGAGTATAATACATATTAAGACATTTTGAATCGGCATGTGTCCGGAAGAAGCTGTCACTGGCAGGTTCTCTGTATTATAAGCAGGTTCGAAATAGACGCTATGGGGGAAAATAATTTGGAAAAAAAACTGACAATAAATGATATAGCCCAGATGTCCGGTGTGGCAAAAAGTACTGTATCAAGATATCTGAACGGGGGAAGCGTCAAAGATGCAACGGCCCAGAAGATAAAAAAAATCATCGAAGAAAATAATTATGAGCCGAATCTGTTTGCAAGGCTGAATGCAAAAGAGAGCCGGATCATAGGACTTACGGTACCTGGATTTAACTCGGTAACAACACCGAGACTTGTAGAAGTAATCGTTGCCTATCTTAAGAAAAATGATTATACACCTCTTATCATGCATACGGAAAATGATATCGAAGAAGAAATACGCTGTATCGAACGGCTGAAGAATATGAATGTAGATGGAATTATGGTTCTTGCGACGGGAAGCACAAAAGAATACGAAGAAGCAGTAAAGAAGTTAAAAATTCCAATCCTGTTTCTTGGACAACGCTTCCCGGGAGAGAATTCTGTCATTAATGATGATTACAATGCAGGATATGCGGTGGGTAATTATATCGGACAACGTAAGTTCAAGGAGATTTATATGCTCTGGGTACCTGAAGATGACCCGGCAGTAGGAGGAGAACGACGCCATGGAGTGATCGATGGACTTATGTCCTGTGAGAAAAAGCCAAAAGAAGTCATAGAGACAACGTTCTTTTATGAAAATGCAATTGAAAATGTACAGAAATTTGTAGATCATATGAAGACACCGGCGGCAGTCGTATGCGCAACAGACCGTATCGCATTTGGCGTGTACAAAGTAATGTCAGAGAAAGGTATACGGATACCGGAAGAAGTATCCGTGGTAGGATTTGGCGATTACGAAGCAGGAGAACTGTTACAGCCGCCACTTACGACGGTAAAATTTGACTGGAAGAACTGGGGGGAGATCAGTGCTGAGTCGATGATCCAGATGATTTTAGGAAAGCCGGTAAGCCCGCTTCAGGTCAACCCGTATGAAATTATAGAAAGAAAAAGTGTAAAAGAGAACTGAGAATCAGGCGGATCTGTCAATTTGACAGACCTGCTTTTGTGCAATATAGACAAATTTAGATATCAATTTTTGGAACCGTTTCCAAAAATGAAATTGCAGTGACGTTTTGTGTTGACATACAAAAGCTGATGTATATAATAAAAACATAGGAACGGAACCGGTTCCAAAACAAAACAATACAAGGAGAAGAGAAATGGGAAAGAACAATGAGTATCTGGAAATATCAAAACAGATCGTAGCCAATATTGGTGGAATGGATAATATCCAGGGAACAGCACACTGTGCAACCAGACTCAGGATCGTATTGAAAGATAATGATCTTGCAGATATTGAAAAACTGGAAGATATCGACAAAGTAAAAGGTGCGTTCATAGCAGGTAATCAGTTACAGCTGATCCTGGGAGCTGGAACAGTGAATGATGTATATGAGGTATTTGCCGAGTATACGAATACACAGAATATGTCACTGGGAGATCTGAAGGAAGAAAGTGCGAAGAGGCAGAATCCACTTCAGGCAGTGATCAAAGCGTTATCTGATGTATTTATCGGAATCATGCCGGCACTTCTTGCAGCAGCCCTTCTGATGGGAATTACAAGCGTCCTTGGCGGACTTGAAGTAGTAAAGACACATGATACCTTATATGCGATCAACCGGCTGGTAAGTCTTGCGTCTACAGGTATCTTTGCAATCCTTCCAATGGCAGTATGCTATTCAGCCGTAAAAAGATTTGGCGGGAATCCGGTTCTTGGTATGGTAATCGGAGCAATCATGTTAGACAGTTCTCTTGCCAATGCTTACCAGGCTGCACAGGGAACCGTTGATATAGAAGTTATCCGTCTGTTCGGACTGAAGATTGAGATGGTAGGATTCCAGGGAGGAATCATCATCGCGCTTATGATGGGATTTGTAGTTGCAAAACTGGATAAATTCTTCAATAAGGTAATTCCGGATGTAATCAAGCTTCTGGTTGCACCAATGCTGACAGTATTTATCTCTACGGTATTACTTTTTACACTTGTAGGTCCGGCAGGACGAATTCTTTCTAATGGAATCACAGACGGACTGATGTGGAGTACAGAACATCTGGGAGCATTCGGGTATGCGTTATTTGCCGGAGTTCAGCAGATCGTAGTTATCACAGGTCTTCATCACATTATCGGTGCGGTAGAAGCACAGCTTATTGCATCGACAGGAACAAACTTTTTAAATCCACTGATGTCTGTAGCTTTATTTGGACAAAGTGGTGCGGTACTTGGTTATCTTTCCCTGAACTGGAAGAACTTAAAAGCCAGAGAGCTTTGTATTCCAAGTTTCTGCTCGACATTATTTGGTATCAGTGAACCGGCAATCTTCGGAGTAAACTTACGTTACAAGTTTCCACTGATCGGTGGATGTATCGGTGGTGCAGTTGCAGGTGCATATGTATACTATTCAAAGCTTACTGCTCTTGGATTCGGTACAACTGCACTTCCTGGAATGGCAATTGCTAATCCGGCACATCACGGGTACATTAACTACATCATTGCACATGCAATCGCGATTACGATTGGATTTGTATGTACAGTCATCTTTGGAAAAATGTGGTCAGCACCGGATAAGAATAAAAATGACAAAAAGAACGATACAAAAGAAAATGATACAACAAAGGCAGTTATTACAGAAGAGCCTGGTGCAGTCTATGCAGCAGCAGAGGGAACAGTAAAAGATATCGAAGCATCGACAGATCCGACATTTGCAAACAAGGTACTTGGAGACGGTGTCGTTATCTTTCCGGAAGACGGAACCGTTATGGCACCATGTAAGGCAACCGTATCACTCGTATATCCAACCGGACATGCAATCGGACTTACAACTGCAGATGGAGCAGAGATCCTGATTCACTGCGGGGTAGATACCGTCAATATGAACGGTGAAGGATTTGAGACACTTGTAAAAGAAGGACAGGAAGTAACAGTAGAAGAAGCACTTATCAGATTTGACATCGACCTGGTGAAGAAGCATGGATACTCTCCGGAGATTCTTGTTATCTTCACAGAGCTTCCGGAAGGAAAGACCATCAAAACAGAAGAAAAACATATTGCAAAAAATGATAAGATGGCTGAAATCGTGTAAGGATAAGGTGGACAGGAACAGATGAACAAAGAGACATATTTAACAGAATATCCGAAGCATGAAAGTATGAGGGAGAATGTAAAAAAAGATAAAAACAGACTTCACTTTCATATGATGCCGCCGACAGGCTGGATGAATGATCCGAATGGTCTGTGTGAATTTCAGGGTGTGAATCATATTTATTTCCAATATACACCATTTCTTGCCGGATGGGGAACGAAGCTTTGGGGACATTACACAACAAAGGATTGGATTCATTATAAAGAAGAAGAGCCGTTCCTTTATCCGGACGAAGAATGGGACAGAGACGGTGTATATAGCGGATCAGCCTATACCTGTGAAGATGGAATTCACTATTTTTACACAGGAAATGTAAAACTCTGGGATAAAGATTATGATTATATCATGAATGGACGGGAACAGAATACGATTCACGTATTCAGTCCGGATGGAAAGAATATTGCATACAAGAAGCTTGTAATGACCAATGATGATTATCCGGTGAATATGTCCAAGCATGTCAGAGATCCAAAAATCTATAAAAAAGACGGCCGTTATTATATGATCCAGGGAGGCCGTGATGCGGAATCTTATGGCTGTGCACTTTTGTTTTGTTCCGACGATCTGGAACACTGGAAATGGTACGATACGGTGCGGACAGCAAAGCCATTTGGTTATATGTGGGAATGCCCGGATCTGTTCGAGATTGACGGCCAGCAGATTATGACATGCTGTCCACAGGGAGTAGATCAGAAGGGATATGATTACCAGAATGTGTACCAGTGTGGATATTTTCCGGTAGAGTTTGACCTGAAGAACAAATCATACAGCTTTGGAAAATTTCAGGAATTTGACAAAGGATTTGACATCTATGCGACACAGACATTTGCAGATGAAGCGGGTAGAAGAATCCTGATTGGCTGGATGGGGATTCCGGATGCAGATTATGATAATGATGCAACGGTTGCATATGACTGGATCCATGCACTTACCATGCCAAGAGAACTGGAATGGAAAGATGGAAAGATCTTACAGCATCCATTAAAGGAGATGAAAGATCTGCGTAAAAATGCATTTACCTGCGAGCTGGAAGCATTTACAAAGTGGGCGCCTGCGGACTGCTGTTTTGAACTGAGACTTGACGTGGAAGAAGCAAAAAATCTGGAGCTTAAGCTTCGTGAAGATGTTACAATAAGCTGGAAGGACGGGCTTTTTACCTTATCGATGGGAGAAAGCGGACGTGGAAGAAAGCAGCGCTTTGCTAAGGCGGAAGAGCTTTCGGATATTACCATCTTTTCGGATACATCAGCCATTGAGATATTCATTAATAACGGGGAAACGGTTCTGACAACAAGAGTATATAGTGAACATCTTGAACAGAAAGTAGAGCTTGTATCCAGAGAGGTAAAGGGAAGCGTTCATGGATATGAACTTGGATCATTCGAGGTTGAATATAAAAAATAGATTCCGGACTGCATAAGATATAACAGGTGAATATACGGAAAAGAAAATAAAAATGTGGACAGGTTCCTGAAAAAAGAGGTGCCAGTCCATTTTCTTAATGGGGTCTGCCCCCTTCCCAGTGCGATTACAGCAGCAATCTTTTTTGCGCAAACGTGCAGGTATTACAGCAGGATATAGAGGATGCACTGGAACAAAAGAAAGATACGAAGGCAGTAATTTTAGATATATCCTTTAGAGGATGGGGTGGATAATGAAGAGCACAGACAAGAAGTACATGACCGTATTGCATAGGAACACCCAGAGCTTGCCCAACGGTTTAAGGAACGCAGACATCGTTTGGATGAACATTTGAAAGAACGCCGTCCGGATGTTTATGAGCTTGTCATTAGTTTAAGAGATAACAAGAAGAAAGAAGAATAAGATAAAAAAGAAATGGTTGTAATTTTGAAGTTCCGGCCATTTCTTTTTATAAATTTTATGAATTGATACAAGGACGAAGCATAATTTTATGAAAATATTTACGATGTAAACTGGTTGAAGAAGGGAAATAAGATGGTTGTGCCGGGAGTAGAGCGTGTCGATACCATTAAGACAAAGGACGGATACGAAATGAAGAGTATCTGGTGCAGAAACGATATCCGTGATACATCTATGATGAAGCTTTCTACAGCGACAGGTTATATCTATGGTTATGTTCAGGATCTGGAAAGTGGCATGTGGCAATTCATCATGTTAGATTTTGAAACAGGAGAAACAGCATTTACAATGGATGTCTCAGATAAACCGGGATACAACAATATGGCAATCGGCATGTATGCAGGAAATAGTGGAAATACATTATATTGCCCGACAGGATATCTGGAGCTCTTAAGATTGCAGGACAGATTTGTTTATCTGCCGGAGATGCCTTATCGAAAAGTAGATTTAGACAAGGCAAAGAGAAATGTACTAACACAAGAAGAATTTACAGAAGCCGGCGGGAAAGAAAATGTTGCAGGCTGGCTGAATACGATTACAGTAGAAAATGTACATCCAAATACTACTGTGGCAATACGAATGAAAGGAATTGCAGGAAAAGCAGATACATTTACATTATATGCATATGATAAAGAGAATAAATTAAAAGAAGTTCCTGCAGAGTTATGGCACATTCAGGAAGAAGATGGAACATTGCCGGATAAACTTACAGAGGATACATTATATGAAGTGCATGTTATGGTAGAAGATGGAGGAGAATTTGATCTTAGTGATACAGAAAAAGAAATTAAGATAGCAGTTATTCTCGGAAATAAATGATTTGTTTTTAAGAAAATCACCTGAGGTGTATATCACAAGGCTCCGTTCTAAAAAAGAATGGAGCTTTTTAAAACTAATGCAAAGCAAACACCCCAAAAATTTAACAAAAGTTAACAAGAATTCTCCTTCCTCTATAGGTGGGAGATGAATTGCAGAAAAAGAAGATAGAACACTTGTTCTGTAATGCGAAGTGTGGTATACTACAATCAGTCGAAAGGATAGAAGGGACTGACTATATGGACAAAATGGATCAAATGCACATTCAGTATATTTGATGTATTATCATCTGATCAT
>UMFG01026229.1_pt1 | contig 12038 bp, 3 predicted proteins | sample 1964961 | NCBI WGS metagenome assembly UMFG01 (sample SAMEA4836041, study PRJEB28245) | human gut metagenome | biome: gut microbiome; material: fecal sample | place: Denmark | collected 2008
TTTTCGGCAGCTACGGTGCTCAGGCGTTCATCCCACAGCACTACCTGCACCTTCGGGAACATGGTGCGTAGCTTTTCGGCCATTGCTTCACAGGCCTGCGCGCGTTCGCCGATAGTGCCGTTCATGTTTTTGGGATAGCCTACAACCAATGTATCTACCTCATGCTCGGCTATCAGCTCAGCAATGCGGGCATAGTCGCGTTCCTCAGTAGTACGATGAATAGTTTCCACGCCGTTGGCAATCATGCCCAGCAAATCGCTCACAGCGATACCGATAGTTCTTGTTCCTACATCAAGGGACATTTTACGCATTAAGTTACGTTCTCCTTTTACTTGTTAATCTGCTGCAGATAATTTTTTACCAGCTCTTCAATCAGCTCATAGCGCTCGTGGCGGCGCAGCTTGGTGCGCGCATCCTCAAAGCTGGTGATATAGGTAGGGTCACCGCTCAGCAGGTAGCCTGCTAATTGGTCCACAGGGTTATAGCCCTTCTTTTCCAGGGCAGCATATACTTCTTTTATAGTTTCGGCAACGTTCAGCTTTTCCGGCTCACGTTTGAACATCATAGTTTCTTGAGATACTTCAGACATACGAAACACTCCTTTCGTTTTTCGTAAATATATTGTAGCACATTTTTTTGAAAAAAGCTGTGTTTTTCTAGTTAACTTGCAAAAAAAGAGTGCTTACATTAAGCTTTACTTTACTTCAGGTAATGCTGCAGCAAAGCGTCCTGACAAAAGCCCCGGCACAGACGCATCGTTTACGATGCGGCAAATGCCGGGGCTTTGCTTTAGCTGCGCTTCTATCAGGATTGTACAATCCATAAAAGTGCTTTAACCGTCAATATGCAATTTTGCTTAGAGGCTCATACCGCCAGCTACATAATGGAATTCAGCCTTGCGCTCACGCAGGTTACGTTCCTTATCCCAGGGAGCAGTGCCGAACCAGTAAGCATTGGTAGGATCAGAGCTTATCAAAACTGTCAGAGTACCGGGGTTGACTTCCACCCTATAGTTTTTGAGCAGACTGTCGCTACCTGTCAGATGCAAGCTGCCATTAATCAGGACGCCGATTTTGTCTTCGTAAACGCCGACGATTAGCGGATTTACCGAGCTGTCCAGCTCATAACCGCCTACGCCGATACCAGCCAGGGTGTCGCCATTGGTCAGGCCGTTGGCTGTGCCGGTGTATTCTGCCAGTACATTTTGGGTAATTATTTTGTCATCTACCACAAATGTCAGCGTTGCCTTGCCTACAACAGACTTGCCATCGCCTTTCAATTCCAGCTTATAGTTTTTATCCAGTCTTGCATTGTCTGTTGTCAAATTACCGCTCCAGGTGTAATTATTGTCAACATCGTTCGTTACCCTGTTGCCGCTTACGCCATCAATTGCGCCGTCGCCAGTAACTGTTACCTTAATATCGCTGGCATTATAGCTGTCGCCGTTTACCAGACCTTCAATAACGCTTGCACTGTAACCGCCGCTGGTAATTGTTGCATTACCATAGGTGCGTACTACGTCGTTCAAGCTTACCTTCAAGGTTGCCGGCTTAACCACGGAAGCACCACCATCAACAACCAGCTTGTAGTTTTGCTGAAGCTTATCGTTCGCTGCATCTACATTAGCATTCCACTTATAAGTATCACCAGCATCATTGGTTACCTTGCCAGTGCTCGCGTCAGTCAACGCGCCATCGCCGGTAACAGTGCCAATATTTACATCACCGGCACCATAATTATCGCCGTTGACATTACCAGTCAATCCGTTAACGCCGTAGCTTGTACCATTAATCAACGCTGTATTGCCATAGGTGCGCTCAACACCGTTCAGCTTAACGTGCATTTCTGCCTGTTTAACGGTAATGCTGCCAGTAGCGTTATTTACCAGCTCATAGTTGCCCAACTTATCTACATCGCCGGTAAGCGCTGCATTATCAATCTTCAAGCTGTTATCATATGTGCCGGCATCCGCAGTGTCGCGGTCGCCCTTGTTGGCTGCATACTCTCCGTCAGCTTTGTAGCTTACGCTTGCACCGTCTTTCAGGCTTACTTTATCGCCGTAGACGATGCTGTTATCCTGCAGGCTCACATTGCCATCTGCTTTCAGGCCTTCCTTGCTGCCGTATTTCGTGCTGGCATTAATATTATTCAGGTAAACCTTGCGCGCCAAAACATTAGATTTGCCATGAACTGTCGTTGTTTTACTGCTTTCGCCATTATTTTGGAATTCATAATTTCTTGTAAGGCTGTCATCCAGCTCAACGCCTGCATACCAATTATAAGTTCCCTTATTCTTAGTACGCTTTTCATCCCCAACAGTAATAATTCCTTCATCCTGGATGTTTTGGATTATATCCTGCGAATCAGTGATAGTTACCTTGCCATTCAGCTCTGCCTTCATAGCGTCGTTGAAGCCGCCAAATCCATTAATGCTCAGCTCATAATCAATGCTCAGTCCATAGTCATCTTTTTTCAGCAAACTGCCATACGTTCTGTTAACAGTATTACCGGTAACATCCAGCACCTTTTTGGTAACAGTAATATCACCCACGGTAAAGTCATAGCCCAAATTGTTGGGGCCTACTTCGCCACCGCTGGCAATCTGTCCAGACCACAGCCAGCTGCTGTAGGTGCCGACGTTCTTCAGTTCTTCGCCCTGCAGCAGGCTGTTGTTGTTATTATAAGCCGCAAAAGCATCGTTGGCCGCATCATTTGTTTTAAGCTTGCCGCTATTAATCCAGCCATGGATATCAAGATGATTTGTCGCATCATAAACCCAACCCTGCTGCAGGTCAGGTGCTACCGTAACCTTGGTCAGGAAAACCTTCAACAGCGGGTTAGTGCGTTTATCGTAAAGCTTCCAGGTTGTTTTCTTATTATCAAAATCATAGCTTTCCAGCTTCTTGGCATCCTCGCCGTGTTCCAGTTTTCCATCAGCATTAATGATATCGCTGTTAGTGACAGTGCCGCCATTAACGTTGGTGTTGCCATTTGCTTCATAGCCATAGATGTTGCTTACATGGCCTTCATTATTGCCTACAATGTTTGCCACATTGCTATCGCCTGCTACCGCAGTAGTGCTATAAGCGTTGCTCAGTTTGCCATCAGCCGTGTTGCTGCCAACGATACCGCCGACATTGCTAGCGCCGCTGATTGCACCGCCATCAGTATAAGTATAATTATAAAGCTTTCTGCCATTAGCATCAGTTGCGCCTGTTTCGGCCTTGGTTACTTTTACTACGCTGTTGAACACCTGGTCCAGCGTGCCGCTGTTAGTGCCGGCGATGCCGCCGACGTTGCTGCTTTGTCCTGCATCGACCACACCGGTGTTATAGCCTGCCGTCAGCGTGCCGCTGTTATTGCCAAGCAGACCGCCGATGTTTTTGCCTGCAAACGCTGTAATAGTACCATTGTTATAAATCTGGTATTTGTAATAATTGTTGTGGGCATCGCGACCACCGGTGATAATACCATGGTTGATACCGATGATGCCACCGACATTTTCTACACCGCTGACATTACCATTTACTCTGTTCATCAGGGAGGAATTGCTGATATTCACGCCAACGGCATTTACACCGATAATACCGCCTGTACCATTTTCCTCCCTGCTGCCGGCAGCAGGAGCATTGCCATGCACCTCGCCCTCATTTGTCATGATAACGTGCGTAATATTCGCACTGTTTTCACCGATGATACCGCCAGCACCACCAGCCAAAGCAATAACGGTACCGGAGTTGACAATACCTACGCTTTGTGCATCAGTACCGGTAATGGCCACTTCATTTTTGCCGATAACACCACCGACATAGTTCTTGCCGATAACAAAGCCTTCATTGCTGTTGCCCATGCCCAGGAGCTTACCTACCTTGCCGTTTTCACTTGTGTTTCTGCCGACAATGCCGCCTACATAGGAAGCCTGCGCAGCATCCACTCTGGCTCTGTTGGTCGCATTGGTGATGATGCCCACGTTTTCACCGGTAACGCCGCCGAAGAACTGCGCCTTAGGTGTAATTACCGCATTGCCTTTTAAGGCAGTCCTGGTCGCTTCCTCAATCACATACAGGTTGATATTGGAATTGACATTAGCAATGCTACCGCTGTTTTTGCCGGCAATACCGCCGACGTTTTCCCAACCGTGGATTTTACCGCTATTCACCAGGTTCAGCTGGTCATCCGCGGAAATTTCGCCCTCGTTGACACCGGCAATACCGCCTACATTGGTAATACCGGTAATTGTAGCCTGCGGAGAATTTTCCAGGTTATTGAGGTAGGAATCTGCTTTATTATAGCCTACCATGCCGCCGACATTGGTGCAGCCGTTGATTACGCCGGTATTGCGTCCCTGGTTTGTAGTAGCATGTTCCTGCATACCTACCAGGCCGCCGACGTTTTTGCCACCTGCATCGCCAATAATCTCTACAGCGTTGGCAACATCGTTCAGCTCTGTCTGCTCGGATTTTGACGCCTGCGTTCCATTGTTGCCCGCAACACCGCCGATATTTTCTGAACCATGGATAATACTTTCATTATAAGCATTACTGATTCTGCCTTCATTTGTACCAACAATACCACCGGATGTTTTTGTGTTGCCGGTTTTACCGGTAATACCATGAGCAGAAACATTGTTAATATTGTATTCATTCTTGCCGACGATACCGCCCAGATTAGATGCATATTGAAATTCAGCTAGGACACCAGTAGTCACAGCACTGGTGCTTTGGACGTTGTCGATTGTGCCACCTATACCTGCTTTTGTACCATTAACGCCCGCAATACCGCCTGCTACAGTATCTGCACCGGCGATAACGGTGCTATGGTCATTGCTGTTGCTGATACCGCCGTAGTTTTTGCCTACAAGGCCACCGATATAACCGCCGCTGCCTTTTATGGTATTACCATAGCCGGAAATGCCGCTGATGCTGCCGCCGTTATTTTCTGCTGCTACAGCGCCAACACTATCAGTATTCTTACCGGTGAATACGGAAGAAGCAATGTTGATGTTTTTGACTACCGCGCCACTGCCCAGCTTGCCAAAAATACCGCCTTTAGCCTGCAAGCCGACAATTGTGTGACCATCACCATCAAACGTGCCTGTAAAAGCTTTAGTGCCGCTGCCGATAGTATTATAGGTGCTATTTGCTGCATTCACCAGGCCGCTGGCATCGATATCATTTTTCAGGATATAATTATAGCTTAAAGCATCTCTACCATCATTCAGGTTTTCAGCCACACGCTGCAGGGAATTCAGCTCCTCGGCGTTGCTTATCCAGGTATAAATAATATCACGAATATTGCTTCCGTTATAAATCTTACCAGCTGATTGCACATAAAGGTTTGTCAGCTTATCTGCCATTTTGACGGCGGTAGTACCATCTTCGTTTTTCAGATCATTCTTGTCAAAGTTCAGATTTCCTTTAACGCCATTAACAGTATTATTTTCATCCCAAAGATTGAAGTTGATTCTCATTGGTCGCTTGCCAGCAGTGTTGCCATAAATGCCAGTTGCTTCTGTTTTATGCGCATCAATAAAGGCATGCAGCGCCTTTATCTTTTCATTTCCCTGCAGCTCGCTGCCAATATTGGAAAGATCCAAAGTAATATTGCTGCCGGAGCCATTACCGCTCAGGTTAATGCGACCTGCGATATCAAGGTCACTGTCAACCAAAATATCGCCGCCGCTGCTGACAGTCAGGTTGCCCTTGGTCTCAATCTTGCCCTTTTTATAGTTACCGTACAGCAGGTTGGCACTGCCGCTCATGTGCGTGCCATCAGTCAGTGTTCTTTCCATGGTGCTGATGGTGATGTTACCGGTTTTGGCAGTTGCAGTCTGCAGCTGATAAGCATGCGTCATGCCCTGAGAGGTCATTGCCTGGTCTTTATTCGCAACCTTGTCTTTATCAGGTGTCTGGGACTCACCATAGCCATAGTTAATACCAGGAACAATAACATCGGTTTTTTCTCCCTCTTTGCCCTTGGTAATCAGCTTGCCATAGACAGTTAAATCAGCGGCGTTGATGTTAATGCCATGCTGAAGCGATTCATCCGGATTAAAATGGGAAAGCTCATTATGGTTGCCGGTAGATATAACGCTGCCGCTCAGCTCCAAGGAGCTGTTGGTATTTAACACAACATCACTGCCGTAAAGTATGCTGTCCATACCAAAGCGCAAGCCACCCTGCAGGTTATCCTTGGCGTTGAGCTTCAGCAAGCCATCGCTGTAAATTGTGCCGCCAAAAATATGCGTGCTGTTGGTAATTTCTACATCGTTCAGCGTCAGACCAGGTGTATAACGAAGGGTTTCATCAGCATTGGGCAAGCCAAAAACTGCCAGGGAGCCATTATTCTTCAGGTCCATATCGCTCCAGTTGAAGCTTAAATCCTTTTTGGTGTTGATAATCGTCAGCAGCGGATCATAGACCGTGCCATACTGCACATTCGCACCTTTATTATCCTTAATGAACTCCTGCCAGTTGCTTTCCTGGCTGAAGTAATTATGCGAGCCTGACAGGAAGGCGTTCAGTATCGGCAAGCTGGCGCCATTGCTCATGCGCCAGTTATCATCCGTTGCTTCTGTTATTGTTCCATTCGTCTGTCCGGAAAAGCTAAAGTTAGTCCAATAGTCATGATTATTTAAATTACCGTAGTCAATGACCGTAGCATTGTCTTTAACTGTAAGATTAGAAGTATTTAATGTTAAATCAATATAACCATTGCTAGCCTTCGGACGGATGTAATAAACATTGCTAATAGTTGGATTTGTACTATGGTAATACCCACCTACTGTATAACCCGCAAAACCACTATCAGCATAGATATTACCCATGGTATAGGCGTTGCTTATATTCACATTAGTGTTATGTTCACTCCACCTAAATGTAGCACCCAAGATACCGCCAACTACATTAGCACCACTACCATTACTATCCTTAAATGAGCGCAGAGAACCAAGGTTATAAGCATTGCTAATACTCATATCGGTATTACCGCCACTGCTCTGATTGCCGCCACCCAGGTCTGCAGAACCGACAATGCCGCCTACCTGACTTTCTGCACCATTCTTGTTATTTACCGTAATATTACCGGTGTTGAAAACATTTTTCAGATAACCACTGTACCAATAACCGGCAATGCCACCAACAACGTTTAAGCCATTGTAAATATCGCCATTATTATAGCTTTTTTCAACAATGCCGCTCAAACGGCCGACAATACCGCCGACATGGCGTCCATACGTGTTGTAGCTGCTGTCGCCAATCGTACCCTTGTTATAGGTATCGTAAATGATAACGCGACCGCTGGCCTGTTCGGTACTGTCACCCAGGATACCGCCCATATTAATCGGTGTCGTACCACTTGCATCGGCACGTGTTGTATGAATATCGCCTAAATTATAGGAGGCAGCAATACTGCCATTGTAAGCAAAGCCGCCAATGCCGCCGATATTGGTATAACCCGTGACATTACCTGTATTATAGCTGCTGGAAACTACTGCATTGGCATAACCGCTATTACCGGCAGCACTGGTATCACTCTTGATGATATCAAGTCGTTCTCTATCAGTCAGATCGTTCCCATCGCTACCTGTTGCCTTCGGCATGTCAATTTTACCGACGATGCCGCCAACATTGGCAGCCTGTGCCGTCAGCTTCGACCTATCCGCCTCAGTATGCACATCGCCGCGGTTGCCACCGGCTTCAATACGCACCGGCGCACCGTACAGATAGCCTGCTATGCCGCCAATATTACCGGTGATATATTTTTCTTTATCTTGGTTGGGGTCGTAATCACTGCGGGTGATTTCATAAGTAAAGCTGCTGCCATCCTTTTTGATGCCACCTGTAGCCATAATATCGCCGCCGTTGTTAATAGCGTTCAGAATGCGGTAATCCTTTTTATTTGCATTATTTACATCAGTGGAACCAAAATAACCGGCAATACCGCCGACGTTCATAGCGCCGCGGATATTGCTTTCTACGTTATCGGCATTAGTGATATTGCTGTCCTCAGCACGGCCGACAATACCGCCGACGTTGCCTGCAGCATAGTGGTCAAAGCAATCAGGATGATCACCGCTAGTTATAGTTTGCTTTACAAACGCAGAGCTTACATCCGCTTTGTTGGTTACATCCATCAGATTGCTGCCAGCACTGCTGCTGCCAACAATGCCGCCGACGTTGGCTGCACGCACCTCAGCCTTATGGGTACCACTGTCATTATTCTGCCAATTATCTTTTTTGTAATCTGTATGATAAATATAGCTGTCAGTAGTATAGCCATTGGCTTTGACAACGCCTTCGTTAGAAGCATTAGCAACGGTAGTATTGGAAATACTGCCGACGATACCGCCAACATTATAGCCACCCTCAACAGTATTATAGTTAATCAGCGTATTCTTCGTGCCACCAACAGTCGCATTTTCTGCTCTACCAATCAAGCCGCCGATATTGTTAGAGTCTTTGTCTATACCGGTAATTTTACCAAGGTTATAGGAGCCCTTGTACTGGACACGGTTTTCCTCATCATTTGACAGCTTGCCGCCCTCCATATAGCCAACCAGGCCGCCAACGTTGGTAACACCGCTGACATTACCGGTATTAGTCAGGTTCGACAGCTCGCTGCTGCGGCTGTCCGGTTGAACGGAACCGGAAGCATCAGCAAAGCTATAGGTACGCCCTGTATCATCCTCAGCATAACCGATGATACCGCCGACATTGTTTTTACCGCTGACCTTCAGCGTACTGTTGACGCCCTTGACCGTGGTATTAACCGCATGACCGATAAAGGCACCGGTATAATTATCGCCGCCCTGTATAGATACGCCGTCATTACCGGCAATCAGCGTTACATTGCCCATAATTGCGCCGTCGGTAAAGCCAAAAAGGCCTGTGGCTTTGCCCTTGCTGTTATCTCTGTTATCAATGCTCAGGCCAAAGATAGAATTGTCAAGGCCATCAAACTTGCCCTTGAAGGCCTTACCCTCCGTGCCGATAGGAATCTGGTCACTGCCCGTCAGGTCAATAGAATAGCGCAGGGCATAATGGTCCCCCATGCCCCAACCTTCCGTTTTGCCGATGTTTTCTAATTCCTTGCCGTCCTTAATCCAACGGTAGGTAAAAAATTCCGTAATGGTCTGGCTCGGTGCATCAGGATTGCCGACATGAACCGTGCCATGCCAGCTGGTGCTTGTCGCTGTATCCATCGGGCCGCCATTATCGCTGACATCGGTGAACACCATATATTGGCCCCATTCAGCGGCCTTTTCCGGCGTACTGCTGCCAAGTACAATATCATATTTGCGTTTATCGCCAACACTACCACTCTTGTCATCATAAGGCTTGCTAACAATAGTCAAGGCATCAGTCTTGGTGGTATCAAGTCCGCTGAGGCGGTCCATATCAATAACTACACGCTCGCCCTCAAAGACCAGCTTATTGGCGTTGATATAGCCCAAGCTCATCAGCTCGGCGTTGGTCATCGCCTTGTTCTGCTTCAGCGCTTTGGCGATATCAGTATTTTCGTTCCATCCATCGAAATTATCTATTTTTTTGTTGGCAATATGCAGGCTGCCGACATTAATTTCCGCACTGTTGCCAATCTGCACGCCGTTGGGGTTTACAAGATAGATATTGCCGCCCTGCTTACCATGGACATAGGAATTCAGCTTGCCGTAAATCTGCGAGCTTTCGCTGCCGGTAACATAGTTCAGCATATTAAAGTTATCGTGCTCACCATTGATAGTCACGCTGGCATTGGCACCAATAGAAAAGCTGTCCCAGGTGACAATGGCATTTTGCGTAGTCTGGTGCAAATTCATCTGGTTGCCCTGCGTCCAGCTGCCGTTAAAACCACCTTCAACATTACCGGCAATTACGTTACCTTTGTTCCCATTACCGGGAAGCATGTTGTTGGCAACAACGCTGTTGCCTGCGGCGCTGGCAACCCATGGCACTGAAAGCACAGAAAGCATTACAAGGCTGGCCAGCCGCGTATTTAAACGTTTATTTAAACTATCCTTTTGTTTCATTTTTTTCTCCCTTCATTTAAGCTGCATATTCAATTATCAATTTATTTTATAAGCCTGCTTTTCCGCACCTTCTACTTTAAGACGCAGAAAAGCACCAGGCAAGCTCACTTAAAACATTTTATAAAGCTGGAACCACATATGGCCGCTATGGTCACGCGGTTCAACCCTATCTCTTTGCGCATTGATTTTGCGGGCATAATCCAATTGAGCATGCCAGGAATTATCCAAATTATAGCGTAGTCCCACACCCCAACCGGAAAGATGCTCGATAAGAGCAGCATTATGCGATTTTACTGCGCCTGTATCAATAAAGGCTGCAGCCTCCAATCCCTTGATGCCCGTCTGACGGCGAACCTCGGCAGTAGCAGTAAAGCCAATATCGCCGCTGCCCTCGCTGGCACCGTAGGCACGCACGCCGTTCATACCGCCCAGGTAGAACATTTCGCTGCCATCCAGGTTGCGGTTGGCAATTTGGCCGCTGAGCTGTACGCGGTAGTTCGTTTTACCATCATAAATAACGTGCAGCAGGTCACTTGTCAGCTTATGGTAGTCGCCATCTATAGATTTACCACCACCGTTCAAATTGCCATACCAGTAAATCAGGCTGTACTGGCTGAAGCGGTTCGGCAGATACTGGCTGCCGCTGATGCCTGCATGGTAAACATTGGCCATTTTCTCCCAGCTCAGCTCCCCGGCCAATCCTGCAGCCTTCAACTGCAGTCTGTCCTTAATTTTGCGGTGGTCATAGCCATAAATCGCCGTTACACGGTTCATGCGGTCGCGGTATACAGGCGTCAGACCATAGAAGCTGAAGCCACGCGACTGACCGAGAGAATTATAAAAGCTGTTGGTATTGAGGTCGTAGCTGCTCTGGCTCCAGCCAATGCCCCAGCGCGTGCCATCGCGTCCGACAGGCGCTTCATAGCGTACACCATAGTTTTTGGTATCATGGTTGGTGAGCATGCCGTTCAAAATAATTTTGTCACCCTGATGACCAGGGTTATTGATTTCGGTATTAAAGCCGTAGCGATAACGGCCGCTGTAGTAGCCACTGGCGTTGTCAGTAAATACGTAGTTGTTCCAGACGGGACGGCGCAGCACCTGCACCTTTACCTTCGTGGTGCCAGGCTTGCTGCCCGGAGCTAAAATCGCTCTGGCAACAACACCCGGCAAATCGTTGATGTTGTTCATCGTCATTTCCAGCGGCTTATCCATGATATAAGCACCGCTTTGCAGATTCTTATGAATATAACCGGCCAGCACTCTGTCAGCTACGTCCGATTCATTGCTGATAATCTCAATATCATCGTACTTGGCAACATAAACTGCAATTTCCAGCTCGCCATGCTTTACCTCCTGCGGCGGCACAATAGCCTGCGCTACAGTATAGCCACAGGTGCGCGCATATTCATTAATTCTGCTGATGAGCTGCTGCAGCTCTGCCATCTGCAGGCTGCGTCCTTCATACTCTTTGCAGATAGCTGCCAGCTTGCCGTTCTTATCAGGCAGCGTGAAGCCTGTCAGTTTAACCTTGGCAACAAAAAACGCCGGATTAGCCTCCGTGCCTGTATTGCCAGGCTTATAAAGCTCGCCTGCACCTTGCATGCCTTCCACATGTTGCTCCTGTTGACCTGTTCTGTTGTAAGGATGTGTCGTTACAGCCTCCTTATCAAAGGTAGGTATGGGGTTTGCAGCTAATGCCGTTGTGCTCATCAGTGAGCACATAACAGCTGCTGCCATCAGCTTTTTGTTCATCGCATTCAGCTCCATTCTCTTAATTTTCTTCAAAAAACTATATCACTCAAATTGATGATTTATAAATACTAAATTATTTACATGTACCATTCTTTTATGATTATGAATAAACTTACCATTATAAATTACCTAGCTTCTTAACAGAAATTATAGCACTATGCCCCCCCCAGTCAAACTCTTATCCATGAGCACGCTACATTCGGCGTAAAAAAATTTGCATTAGTCCATTACTTGTGGTTGGGTCGACCTAGTCCAA
>UMFG01030211.1_pt1 | contig 11997 bp, 10 predicted proteins | sample 1964961 | NCBI WGS metagenome assembly UMFG01 (sample SAMEA4836041, study PRJEB28245) | human gut metagenome | biome: gut microbiome; material: fecal sample | place: Denmark | collected 2008
GCTTAAACTTGTTGCTGCTGCGGCTTTTGATGCTGAAGTAAATGAAACTATAGCTAATAACAAGTTTAACAAGAAAAATAAAAAGAAGAGATAATTAAAATTAAGCAGCCGAAGAAATGACTTCGGTTGCTTTGTTTTATATTATATTAAGATAGGGAGAAGATGGAAAAGTGATAAAGGATTTAACAGAAGGCAATCCTTCAAAGGTTTTAATAGATTTTTCTCTGCCTATGTTTATAAGTGCTGTTTTTCAACAGTTTTATAATATGGCAGATAGTATTATAGCAGGTAGGTTTGCAGGGGAAGCTGCTCTTGCTGCTGTTGGTGCTTCATATCCAGTTACTATGGTGTTTATGGCAATAGCTATGGGCAGCAATATAGGCTGTAGTGTTGTTATTTCTCAGCTTTTTGGTGCTAGAGAATATGGCAAAGTTAAAACAGCAGTTTCAACAACTGTTATAGCCAGTACAATTATTTCAATTGTACTTTCTGCTATTGGTATATTAGCTAGTAATTTTATAATGAATATAATAAATACACCGTCTAATATCTTTAATGACAGCAAGTTATATTTTAATATTTATATGCTTGGATTTATTTTTCTGTTTTTGTACAATGTAGCTAATGGTGTGTTTACTTCTTTAGGAGATTCAAAGACTCCCCTTATTTTTCTTATAGGTTCATCAGTAGGTAATATTTTTCTTGATATTTTATTTGTAGCAGTATTTAATTGGGGTGTTGCTGGTGTGGCTTGGGCAACATTTATTGCTCAAGGTATTGCTTGTTTATTAGCTATGGTTAGTCTTGTTATAAGAATAAAAAGTGTTGATAATGAAAAAATAACAGAATATTTTTCACTTCCAATGTTTGCTAGAGTTACATATATAGCTGTACCTAGTATTTTACAGCAAAGTTTTATTTCAGTTGGAAATATATTTATACAAGGTAGAGTCAATTCTTTTGGCTCGTCTGTTATTGCCGGATATTCTGCCGGTGTTAAGCTTAATACATTTGCTCTTACTAGTTTTACAACTATTGGCAATGCTATGTCTACATTTGCTGCTCAAAATGTTGGTGCTGGCAAATTTAATAGAGTTAAGCAAGGACTTAAAACAAGTCTTATATTTTGTTTTTGTATTGTAGTTCCATTTTTAATTGCCTTTGTTGTTTTTGGTAGACAAGCTTTAGGTTTGTTTATGACAGCAGACAGCATTGAGGCTATTAAATATGGTATGCTTTTCTTAAAAATTATTGCTCCATTTTATATTATGATTTCAGCTAAAATTGTTGTTGATGGTCTTATGCGTGGTGCTGGAGCAATGCTTGCTTTTACTACAAGTACATTTTTAGACTTAATATTAAGAGTTATACTTGCCTTTATATTCTCAGATATTATGGATAGTGCAACTGGTATATGGCTTAGTTGGCCTTTTGGTTGGACAATTGCTACAATTTTAAGTTTTATATTTTATTTAAAAGGAAATTGGAGAAAGGGTATTTCAATGAAATAAAAATATCTTTTAAATTCCTTTTAAATATGTTATACTAAATTATTAGAAGATAAGAAAAAATTTAACTAGGAGATAAAATTATGAGTTCAGATAGACAGTCTAAAATCAGAAATTTCAGCATAATTGCCCACATTGACCACGGAAAGTCTACCTTGGCTGATAGACTTATACAGCAGTCTGGTTTGCTTACTGAAAGAGAAATGCAGGCACAAGTTCTTGACAATATGGATTTGGAGAGAGAAAGAGGTATTACAATTAAGGCTCAGGCAGTTCGTCTTATTTATAAAACTGCTGACGGTGAGGAATATACATTAAATCTTATAGATACACCAGGTCATGTTGACTTTAACTATGAGGTTTCAAGAAGTTTGGCAGCTTGTGATGGTGCTGTTCTTGTTGTAGATGCTGCTCAAGGTGTTGAGGCACAGACTCTTGCTAATGTTTACCTTGCTCTTGATAATAATCTTGAGATTTTGCCAGTTATTAATAAAATTGATTTGCCAAGTGCAGACCCGGATAGAGTAAAGGCAGAAATTGAAGATGTTATTGGTTTAGATTCAAGCGAAGCTCCCCTTATTTCGGCTAAAGCTAATATTAACATTGACCAAGTTTTTGATAAAATTATAAAGGATTTACCAGCACCTAATGGTGATGAAGACGCACCTTTAAAAGCACTTATATTTGATAGCTTTTATGATAGCTATAAGGGTGTTATTGTATTTATGCGTATATTTGACGGTAAAATTAAAAAAGGCTCTAAGGTTAGGTTTATGGCGACAAATACAGAGTTTGATGTTGTTGAAGTTGGTGTATTTGGCCCTGGACAGTATATACCAGTTGAAGAACTTAAAGCTGGTGATGTTGGTTACTTTACAGCTAGTATCAAAAATGTTAGAGATACAAGAATTGGTGATACTGTAACTGATGCTAGAAATCCTGTTGCCGAACCATTACCAGGTTATAAAAAGGTTAATTCAATGGTTTATTGTGGTATTTTCCCTGCTGATGGCGCAAAATATGGCGACTTGAGAGATGCCCTTGAAAAACTTCAGCTTAATGATGCTGCTCTTAACTTTGAAGCAGAAACTTCTATTGCGTTAGGTTTTGGTTTCCGTTGTGGCTTCTTGGGACTTCTTCACCTTGAAATTGTTCAGGAAAGACTTGAAAGGGAGTATAATCTTGACCTTGTTACAACAGCACCATCTGTTATTTACAAGGTATATTTAACTGATGGTACGGTTATTGACCTTTCTAATCCGTCAGATTTGCCAGACCCAACAACAATACTTAAAATGGAAGAACCTATTGTTAGGGCAGAAATTATTCTTCCTAGTGAATATATTGGTACAATTATGGAACTTTGTCAGCAAAGACGAGGTGAGTATGAGGGTATGGAATATCTTGAAAAAACAAGAGCTGTACTTACTTATAAACTTCCTCTTAATGAAATTATATATGACTTTTTTGATGTGCTTAAATCTCGTTCAAGAGGCTATGCGTCATTTGATTATGAGCTTATTGGTTATGAAGAAAGCAGACTTGTTAAACTTGATATGCTTGTAAATAGAGAGGTTGTTGATGCTTTGAGCTTTATTGTTCACGAGGATTCTGCTGCTGAAAAGGGTAGAAAAATGGCTGAAAAACTTAAAAAAGAAATACCAAGACATCAGTTTGAAATTCCTATTCAAGCAGCTATTGGTAATAAAATTATTGCTAGAGAAACAATATCTGCTGTTAGAAAAGATGTACTTGCTAAGTGTTATGGTGGCGATATTACTAGAAAGAAAAAACTTCTTGAAAAACAGAAGGAAGGTAAAAAGAGAATGCGTCAGATTGGTAGCGTAGAAGTACCACAGGCAGCATTTATGAGTGTGTTAAAACTTGATGAAGAATAGTGTAAAAATACTTGTTTTTGTTTATTAAATGAAATATATGCACAAACACAAATCCCCCTGCTATTAATAGTAGGGGGATATTGTGTTATATGAAGAATTAATTTTTATTGCTTGTGAATTTTATAAGATTTTCAAGAACGGCATTAGCCTTACCACTATCTATAGAATATTCAGCCATTTTAATAGCTTCAACATAGCTATTAGTAATACCAGCAACATAAATAGCAGCACCAGCATTAAGGAGAACTATATCACGCCTAGCTCCCTTAGTACCATTTAAAACATCTCTAGTGTGTTTTGCATTTACTATGCAATCACCACCAGAAATATCCTCAGCTTTTGCAAGAGGAATGCCAAATGACTCAGGTCGCATATCATAAGTTTTAACATTGCCATCTTTAATTTCTGATATTTTAGTTACACCGATATTTGTTATTTCGTCCATACAACCATTACCACAAGCAACTATACCTCTTTCAACACCCATTGCAAGCATAGCCTTTGCTAGGGGTTCAGTAAGGGTAGGACTATAAACACCGATTACAGCACCTTTTGCGTTACTGGGATTAGATATAGGTCCTAAAATGTTGAATATAGTTCTAATTCCCATATCTTTTCTTGCTTGACCTACATTTTTCATTGATTTATTAAAAATCTGAGCAAACATAAAACCCATACCAACTTCTTCAATACACTTTTCAACATCTTTTGCTTCAAGCATAATGTTTATACCTAAAGCCTCAAGTACATCAGCAGCACCACTTTTGCTTGATATTGCTCTGTTGCCGTGTTTTGCAATAGGCACACCGGCACCAGCAGCTACAAAAGCTGATGTTGTAGAAATATTAAATGTATTGGCACCGTCACCACCTGTTCCTACTAAGTCTATGTAATCAATTTTTGTCTTTGGTTTTACATGTTCTGCAAGTTCCTGCATTATTGTTGCACAACCTACTATTTCGTCAATGGTTTCGCCTTTCATTCTTAGGGCTGTAAGGAAACTGCCAAGTTGTGCTTGAGTAGCCTCACCACTAAGCATAATTCGCATTACTTCTTTTGACTCCTCAATGGTAAGGTTATTGCCTTTAATAACTTTGTTAATAGATTCTTTAATATTCATAACATCTCGCCTCCGATTTTACACTTTAATTAGCTAAATTATATCACAATATTAATAATTGTCAATAATTTTTATTCTAAAATTTATTTATTCAGAATAAAAATATATAAGTAACTTATTGAACATAGGAAAGGGAGAAAAAATGGAAAATATTAACATTCAAAACAATTACATAACTTTAAGTGGAAAAATAGCATCTGATTTTAATTATAGTCATCAAGTTTATGGTGAGGCATTTTATAGTTTTATGCTTTGCTCAAGAAGATTAAGCGATACATTTGATACTTTGCCTGTTACAATATCTGAAAGATTGCTAATTGATATTGAGGCACATACTGGTCAGTATGTTACTGTTACTGGACAATTAAGGTCTTATAATAACTATGATGAGGGTAAAACTCATCTTATACTTACTGTATTTGCTAAGGAAATTTCCATTAATGATGAAGAAAAGCCAAAGGATATTAATTCTATTAAGTTAAATGGTTTTGTATGTAAACCTCCTGTGTATAGAACTACTCCTTTTGGCAGAGAAATAGCTGATATTCTGTTGGCTGTTAATAGGGCTTATAATAAGTCAGACTACATACCTATTATATGTTGGGGAAGAAATGCAAAATATGCTTCTAGTCTTGAAGTTGGAAGTAACATTGTTGTAACAGGTCGTATGCAATCCCGTTGTTATCAGAAAAAAATATCTGATGAGGAGATTATTGAACGAACAGCTTACGAAGTTTCTGTATCTAAAATTGAATTAATGGGTAACAATATTGACAAATAGCTTAAAATGGGCTATTATAGGTTTATAGAAATATTACTTTTATTATCACTGAAGAGAAAGGAGAATACATATGAAAAGTGAATTATATGTTCAGTTTAAGGGTAACAGTGTAGACACAAAGAAGTTAATGGAAACTGCTAAGGAAATTTGGAAATCTGAGGGTAATAAAATTAAGGACTTAGATACTGTTGAACTTTATTGTAAACCTGAAGAAGGCAGATGCTATTATGTATTTAATGGTGAGGGTTCAGCTGATAGCTTTTTTGAAATTTAATTTTTAGTATTTAAGAGTATTTAATTTTGAGCTTTTGTTTTGCAAAGGCTCTTTTTTGATAAAAAAACTAGGAGCATTTCTGCTCCTAGTAATATAATATTAATATCCAAATCTAAAGTTTGGAGAAATATTGTTTAAATTAATTGATGTTGCTGATATACAAGAAACTATTGAGCTTGTAACAACATCAATATCATTAAAGCTATTTGCATTAATAAGTTTATAAAGCTCTTTATTTAATGATGTAGTTATTTCATTATGGAATTTTGATGAAACACCTGGTGTTCCGTTTCCTTTTGCACTATATTCAGTTGAATCATCTCTTTGTCTTGTGTTTCTAACTAATCTAAAATAATCACTTAAGAGAATTAATGCGTCATAGTTTTTTTGAATATATACATTGTCGCAATCATTAGTAGCAAGATTTTTCCAATTATCAACCATTTCGCTTATATACTTTTTCTGTAATTTATCAGAATTAACGCTTGTGCTGGTAACAGCAGTTCTGATGATAGCAATATCTGTTGTAACCTTGTTTTTTAAATTTAAAGATACATTGCTTAATTCAGTTGTATCATTGTATGTTGCTAAAGGATTATATTCTGAAATAAGTGTACCATTTTTATAAATATCACAGTTATATTTTGCAATAAATGAATTATCTTTAACATCAATATCGCAAAAATCAATGTCATCATTTATAATTGAACTCTTGTAATAAGTTAATGTTCCCATATAAAAATTTTCTACACTTGAAAAAGTTGTATTGTTATGTTTTTTAAATGTAAGTTTACCAGTAGGTATATCAATACCAACTCTAAACACACCGTTTCTTGTTATATCAAGAGGTCCAACTTCATCACTAGGAATTGCGTAGGCATTTTTAAGTTCAACATAGCTATTATAAGCAATTCTTGCTATTGTACAGTAGTCAAAGGACTCCTTGTATATATCTTCATCTTCTGTCTTATCGTATACTCTACAGCTACCGATTTTATTTTCTTCTGCAAATATAACATAAGTTCCCGTAGGAATTGCTGTATCTTATTGATAAATACCTGCCTTGTATATTTCAGAATAGTTTTGTGAAGTGTTATTGGTATTGTAGTTAGTATCAATTGGTACAGTATTCTCATCTGCAATTGCTATAGAAGTGGAAGAAAATACAATAACAGTTGATAGTAAAATGTAAAATAAATGTTTCATAATTATTGCCTCATTTGCAGTTATATTATGTTAATAGTTTTTTGTATATGATTTAAAACAAGTATTGTATGTTGTTGATAATGTTGCAGTGTCTGTATATGAAGCTTGAGAAGTAATTGCCCCATTGTTGTATATATATGTTTCCCCAGTGTTATTTTTTTGTAGATTTTATTGTAACTTGACTTTACAGATTTTGTAATTGATATTTTGCATTATAACAACATTATTGTAAGATATATAGGAATAGTATGCTTATCTAATAAAATTATTAGGCTCTTGAGCAATAGGCGATGTTATAATTGCTGTAGTAAATAAAATAATAGTTGAAACTAAAAAACTTAAAGTTTTTTTCATAAAAATCATCCGTTCTTTTAAAATACATATATAGTATTATAATATAACATATTTAAAATAATGTTAATGCTATTTATGATATTAATAAAATTGATAAAATATTACAAAAGAGAATCTAAAAATATTTATTTTGAAAAAACAAAAGTATTTTATTAGCACTCTTTTAAAATGAGTGCTAAAAAACACTTGACATTTATAAACTTGTATGTATAATTATATATAGGAGAATACAATTTTAGATTTTGTTATAATTTAAGGAGTGTTGTTTTATGGAAAAGGGTAATTTATCAATTAACAGTGAAAATATTTTCCCTATTATTAAGAAGTGGTTATATTCAGACACAGATATTTTTTTAAGAGAACTTGTAAGTAATGGTTGCGATGCTATTGTTAAGCTTAAAAAGCTTGCATCAATGGGAAAGTTTGAGCTTGATGAAAACGAAAAGCTTAAGGTAGTTGTAAGACTTGACGAAAAGGCTAAGACAATACAGATTATTGATAATGGTATTGGTATGACTGCTGATGAAATTAAGAAGTTTATTACTGAAATTGCTTTTTCAGGTGCTACTGATTTTATTACTAAGTATCAAGACCAGTTTGAAAATGGTAGTGACATTATTGGTCACTTTGGTTTAGGTTTTTATTCTGCTTTTATGGTAGCTGAAAAGGTACAAATAGATTCTAAGAGCTATGTTGCTGATACTGAAAGTGCTAAATGGGTATGTGACGGTGGTATTGAATATGAAATGGATTCAAGTGACAGACTTAACAGAGGTACAACAATTACTCTTTATGTAAGTGATGAAAACAAGGAATTTTTAAATGCTTGGAAGTTAAAGGAAATTCTAGCAAAGTATTGTAGCTTTATGCCTATTGAAATTTACTTTGAAGATGTTTCTAAAAAAGATGATGAGCAGGAAGATAAGCCGGTAAATGAAACTAATCCATTATGGCTTAAAAAGCCTAGCGAGTGTACTGATGAGGAGTACAAAGCTTTTTATCATAAGGTATTTACAGATTTTAACGACCCATTATTCTGGATTCATCTTAATATGGACTATCCATTTAGATTAAAAGGTATTCTTTATTTCCCTAAGTTAAAGCACGAGCTTGAATCTATTGAAGGTCAAGTTAAATTGTTTAACAATCAGGTGTTTATAGCTGACAACTTAAAGGAAGTTATTCCTGAATTTCTTTTACTCTTAAAGGGTACTATTGATTGTCCTGATTTACCTCTTAATGTAAGTAGAAGTTTTCTTCAGAATGATGGTTATGTAACTAAAATGAGTAAGTATATTACTAAGAAAGTTGCAGATAAACTTAATTCTATGTTTAAGAAGTCCAGAGAGGATTATGAAAAATATTGGGAAGATATTAGTCCATTTATTAAATATGGTGCTATGAGAGAACACGACTTCTACGAAAAGATTAAGGATTGTCTTTTATTTAAGACAACTGATGATAAGTATGTTACTTTAACTGAATATACTGATAAAAATAAGGATAAAGCTGAAAACAAAGTATTCTATGTTTCTGACCAGCAACAGCAGGCTCAGTACATTAAGATGTTTAATGATGAGGGTATGGATGCAGTTGTTCTTGATACTAAACTTGATGTACCTTATGTAAGTTTCCTTGAGGCTTATAGTGGTGGTGTTAAGTTTGAAAGAATTGATTCTGCTGTATCTGAAATGCTTAAGTCTGATACAGAAGCTAATATTGATACAGAGGCTATTGAAAACTTATTTAAGTCAGCTTTAGGCAAAAATGATGTTAAGATTAAAGTTGAAAATCTTAAGTCAGCTGATGTTTCAGCTATGATTGAACTTAGCGAACAGTCAAGAAGAATGCAGGAAATGTCTGCTATGTATGGTATGGATAACAGAACTTTCCCTAGTGATGAAACTCTTGTGCTTAATGCTAATAATAATGTTGTTAAACTTTTACTTGATATAAAGGATAGCAAAAAAGATGAGTCAGAACTTCTTTGTAAGCAAATATATGACCTTGCAGTTATGAGCCACAAGCCATTAAGTCAAGAAGCTATGACAGAATTTATAACTAGAAGCAACAAGATTATGGAACTTTTGGCAGAAAAATAATTTACTGAACCCTTGCAAATAAAGGCTGTGTCGTGTATACTGATGATATTGGTTTTGCCATTTGATTTGAATAATTATGTTTGATATATGAATGAGGTGTTGTTAATGGATAATACAAGAATTATGCCAATTTTATTACTTGAGGAAATAGTTCCATATCCTAAGTGTAATTACACAATTAGTATAGATGACGATGAGTATATTGAAGCTGTAAAGACTTCTATGGGTGCTGACAGTTACTTAATGCTTGTCAATGCTAAAGATTATGCTAAGGGTATTACTGAAAACAATATTTATAGAATTGGTACTGTAAGTAAAATTAAAAATGCAATGAGAGGTCTTGATGGTGGTATTAAGCTGTCTGTAAATTGTCTTGAAAGAGGTTATATTGACAGTGTTCAGAGAAGTGATGATTATTCTCTTTGCCAAGTTGAAACTATGGTGGAAATTAATACTGCTGATGAAGTTAAGACTTCGGCATCTGTTGATGTATTAAAGGATTTGTTTGCTAAGTTTAGAGGAGTTGTGCCTATGTTACAGCCAGCTCTTGTAAATGATGTTAAGAAAACTGATGATTTAGGCACTCTTTGTGATAAACTTAGTGACAAACTTGTTCACGATTTTGATGACAAGAGAAGTATTCTTGAAGAAACTGATATTTATGAAAGAGCCTTATTAACAATTGCTTTCCTTGAAAAGGAAATACAGAGAGCTAATATTAAAAATGATATTATGCTTAAGGCTAAAGAAAATATTGAGGAGGCTCAAAAGGAATATTTTCTTAGAGAAGAATTAAGAGCTATTAATGAGGAACTTGGCGACAAGAGTGGTACTGGTGAGGAAATTCAAGGCTATAGAGAAAAAATGAAAGACCTTAATATGCCGGAATATGCTATTGAAAAACTTGAGAAAGAATTTAAGAGATTACAAAGAGCAAATCCAGGTACTGCTGAAGGTTCTGTAATAAGAGATTATATTGACAATGTTCTTGCTTTGCCTTGGGGTAATATGACTAAAGAAAGTACATCACTTAAAAAGGCAGAACAGATACTTAACAAAGACCATTATGGTCTTGAAAAGGTTAAGGAAAGAATAGTTGAATATCTTGCTGTTAGATTAAAAGTTGATAACCCTAATGCACCTATTCTTTGTCTTGTAGGACCACCTGGTGTTGGTAAAACTTCTATTGCCAGGTCAATTGCAAAGGCTTTAGGTAGAAAATATGTTAGAATGAGTTTAGGTGGTATAAGTGATGAGTCTGAAATAAGAGGTCATAGAAGAACTTACTTAGGTGCTATGCCAGGTAGAATTATATCATCAATTAAGCAGGCTGGAGCATCAAATCCTCTTATTCTTCTTGATGAAATTGATAAACTTGGTAAGGACTATAAGGGTGACCCAAGTGCAGCATTCCTTGAAGTTTTAGACGGTGAACAGAATGTTAATTTTAGAGATAATTACATTGAAATGCATTATGATTTAAGTCGCTGTATGTTTATTTGTACAGCTAATAGTCTTGATACAATTCCCGGTCCTTTAAGAGATAGACTTGAAATTGTTGAACTTTCTAGCTATACTGCTGAGGAAAAGTACCATATTGCAGTTGACTATCTTGTTCCTAAACAGCTTGAGGCTAATGGTCTTACTAAGGCTCAGCTTAAGTTTAGAAAAGATGCTATTGAAGATATAATTGAAAGCTACACAAGAGAAGCCGGTGTAAGAGGTCTTGAAAGAACTATTGGCAAGATTTGCCGTAAAGTAGTTAAAATGCAGATAGACAATGAAGATGCTGTAGTTATAAATAAGAAAAATATTACTGATTTCTTAGGAAAGAGAATATTTAAGCCAGAAACAATTAATGCTTCTGATGAAGTCGGTATTTGTAAAGGTCTTGCTTGGACTGCTGTTGGTGGTACAACTCTTGATGTAGAGGTTAATATATTAAAGGGTAAGGGTAACTTTAAGATTACCGGTAATGTTGGCAAGGTAATGGAAGAAAGTTACAATGCTGCTTTAAGTTATATTAGAGCTAATGCTGACGAACTTGGTGTAAATATAGATTTTGAAAATACTGATGTTCATATTCATATTCCAGAGGGGGCAACTCCTAAAGATGGTCCATCTGCAGGTATAACTATGGCAACAGCTATGGTTTCAGCTATGACTAAGACTCCTGTTAGAGCTGACATTGCTATGACTGGTGAAATAAGTATTAGAGGTAAGGTAATGCCTATTGGTGGACTTAAGGAAAAGGTACTTGCAGCTAAGAGAGCTGGTGTTAAAAAGGTAATTATTCCAGTTGAAAATGCTCCAGACCTTGAGGAAATACCAGAGTATGGTAAGTCAAATATGGAATTTGTACTTGCATCTAAAATGAATGATGTACTTTCTAATAGTTTAATTGGTATGGGAAGTCATTAATATAAAGTAGTGTATTTGTGATATTATTTGACACAGTAATGCTAGTATGCCTATAAGCAATTTATTAAAGTTGTTTAAATGTGCAATATATTAATTAAATTAAAAAGGAGCTGTTTGTAGATTAACATTAATTGTTAATTTGTAACAGCTTCTTTTTGCATAATTCATAAAATTTATTTTAAATATTAAATTTATTCTATTATATATTTTATCTTTATAAAACTTTGTTTTTGTGATAAAATTAAACATTATATAATAGTTGACAGAGGTTTTTATGATTTATAGGGACATAACATTTATTGATAAAAATTATAACTTAATATTAGGTGATGT
>UMFG01032443.1_pt1 | contig 11846 bp, 6 predicted proteins | sample 1964961 | NCBI WGS metagenome assembly UMFG01 (sample SAMEA4836041, study PRJEB28245) | human gut metagenome | biome: gut microbiome; material: fecal sample | place: Denmark | collected 2008
CTGTAATGTTAAAAATAAGGTGCAGAAACATTTTGTTCTGTTTTTCTTTTGTGCATAAAAAATAATTGCTTAATTTTGTCGCTCGTACTCAGACATACCTAAACAATAGTACAAACTACGTATAAACAACTAAAAATATATAACAATTTAATAGCTTAAATATGAAAACCTTTAGCTTAAACAAAGTCATTGCAATCTTTGCATTGCTATTTTTAATCGGGGGGGGTAAAATTTTAGCTCGAAGCGGACAACCCCAAACACTCCCTATTACAAATTATAGCCCAAACGGAAGCAAATTTTATTCCGATTTTACCATTGATTGGACAACGCAGAAGTTGCAGATTATCGTTGATGTCACTAATTGTACAACGTCACCATCTGGAACTCAAGTGAATCCGGACAATGTTTTTGACCTTTGTCCGCAGACTACATCTGATATTACATGGAGTTCTCCTGCACCAGTTGTACATGTCTATTGCGATGGTACAAAACTGGAATTAGATGCTTTAGGCATTGATGGTGTTACTACTAATCCTGTTGCGACTATCACTTTGGGTTCTTCTTACGACAAGACCAACATCACAATCGAGATTGATAACGAAAATGGTTTTACTGTTGATGGTAACACAACCGCGCTTAGCTCTACTGTCCTTGCAACTCTGTTTAATAACTCGAACTTGACTTTTGCAAGTCAGGAGGGAAGCGGCAGAATGCATGGTACTTATAAGTCGGTTAAAGTGGTGAGCAAGACCGCGCCTTCTGGAATCGTTACCTCAACAAACGAGACGATGCCCGAACACGTATTTACGATGCGTAATGCTAATAATAATTATGTTAATAGCAATTTGTATTGCGCAACCAGCACTTCTGACTATGCACAGTTTGCTTTCTATGAAGTTAGCGGTAAGACAAACGCTTATTACATATATAACTATAGTGCTAAAAAGTGGCTTAAGTACACTACGAGTGCTACTTATACGGTAGGTAAGGACTTCGTTTCTAATGGTGAGAAAAGCGAGCGCAGCGAGTTCTATATCACATCTACTGCGAAAAATGGCGTAAATGGTGTGCAGATACAGCCTTACAATGCTGCTGGCAATGCTGCTAATAATTATTTGAACTTCTATGCTGGCGGTGATCAGAACACTAATCATACTATTGGTAACTGGACGGATGGTGGTAATAATGACTTAGGTAGTCTTTGGCTGTTTACAGAGGTGGAGATTGCCAATAATGCCGCTGTTATAACATCCACAACAATGCCAACAGGTACTTCTACAAACCTTAAGACAAACTGGAAAGCTACAAAGAATACTGCGTGGGAGGTTACAACACCTATTGATTGGAATACACAGCAGCTCATTGTTACGGTTGACCTCAAGGGAGTGTATGCTGCCGATGCTCAGGGGAATCGTGTGGTACTTTGTGTGACTGGTGCTGACGATGAGCTTGGTTGGACTGAAAATACTGGAAGATCTATTTTCTATAATTATAGTTCAACACAGGTGCAGGGATATGTGCTCGAAGGTGATAAAGGTAATACAGGTTATCGTACTTATACTAATCCGTTGGTGCTTAGATATACAAAGGATGGTATGTATTTAGGTGACGAAGCAACACCGACACATAACTCTACTCGTTTGGCAAATCTTCTTTCGCAAAAGAATATAAAGATAGGTGCTAACAAGGAAGCTTGTAGCGGTACATACACCATACAGTTGGCTTCTAATGACTATGCTCCTGCGCAAACTTATGTTGATAACATCTTGCGCGAGATAGCTACGGTGTCATTCAACGCACAGGACAATGTTGACGTGCAGCTTGAGCGAACACTGAGCCCGGAATATTGGAATACGTTCTGTGTGCCGTTCACAATTTCGGCTGACGTAATAAAGGAGAAGTTTGGTGAGGGCACTCAGGTGTGCACCTTTGGTTCTATGGAGGGCACAGTGATGAACTTCGCTCATTCTACCAGCATCGAGGCTGGCAAGCCTTACATCGTGAAGCCTACTAAGGAGGTGGTAAATCCTTCGTTCACAGGCGTGAATATCGAGGCGACAGCAGCTAAGCAGGTAGGTGCCAACGGCTACTTTATGCAGGGCATATACAGTGTGAAGACCGACCTCACTACCGATGGAACAAACCTCTTCCTCGGCGACGGTAACAAGTTCTATAAGCCATTAGGAACTACAACCGCAAAGATGAAGGGTATGCGTGCGTACTTCATCGTTCCGCAAGGTACCAACTTCGCAGCTCTGCGTGCTAACATCGACGGCGCAACAACCGCTATCGACGAGTTTGCCACTGTTGTTGAGCAGCCTACCGACAACCGCATCTACAACCTGCAGGGCCAGTTCGTGGGCACAAGCTTCGAAGGTCTGCACGGCGTGTATGTACAGAATGGCAAGAAAGTGCTGGTGAAGTAGTTTCTGCCTGATACAATAAAAAATACCTAATACAATAAAATCATGACTAAGAAAATCTATACCGCCCCTAAGATAAACATTGTAGAAATGAGCTGCACAACAATCATGGCTGGCTCTGGTGTTCAACTTATGGAAAATGGAACGTCAGGCCCTTCTGCTGATTATGGTGACGAAGTGCAAGCAAGCGAATCTTGGGCTGCACACTCTGCATCAAGAGTCTACTTCGATAGTTGGGCTGACGACCCAGACGATTTATAAACAGTTCACCGATTGAACAAACGACAATAAACATAAATACATCAACAAAAAAAGCGAGGCTCGAAAGCCTCGCTTTTTTGTTGCGTATTGCTTTGACACATCCCCGAGTTAGATGAAGATGTACTTCATAATGAACAGCGCAGCTAACACATAGAGTGTGGGGTTGAGCTTCTTCCAGTTCATGCAGAGCATGTTGATAAGCACGTACGAGATGACACCGCAGAGGATGCCGTCGGAGATGCTGTACGTGAGCGGCATCATCACGATGGTGATGAACGCCGGTATCGACTCGGCATAGTCGTCGAGGTCGATGTCCTTCACCGGTGTGAGCATGAACAGACCCACGATGACGAGCACCGGAGTGGTTGCTGCAGCCGGTATGGAGAGGAACAACGGAGCGAAGAACATAGCCACAACGAAGCACATAGCCGTAGAGAACGCCGTGAGACCGCTGCGTCCGCCCTGCGCTACGCCTGCCGCACTCTCCACGTAGGTAGTAGTGGTGCTTGCGCCGAGGCACGCACCAGCCATTGTGGCTACGGCATCAGCCATGAACGCCTTGTTCAGACCCGGTATGCGTCCGTCCTTCTGCATCATGCCCGCCTTTGTGCAAACGCCCACGAGCGTGCCCATGGTGTCGAACATGTCGATGAAGAGGAAGGTGAACACCACCACGAGCATATCGAGCGTGAAGATGTGGTGAAACTCGAACTGGCAGAACAGCGGAGCCACCGACGGCGGTGTGTCTACCACGCCCGAGAAGTGGGTGACACCCATCGGTATGCCGATGAGTGCTGTGGCGAGGATGCCGATGAGCAGCGAGCCCGGCACCTTCTTGATGACGAGCACCGAGGTGAGCACGATGCCGATAACGCCGAGCAGTGCTGTGCCTTCGGTCATGGTGCCGATGGTGACGAAGGTGGCAGAACTCTCGACGATGATGCCAGCGTTCTTCAGTCCGATGAAGGCGATGAAGAGTCCGATGCCGGCACCTATAGCACGCTTCACCGATGCCGGTATGGCGTCGACGATGAGTGTGCGCACCTTTGTCAGCGTTAGTACGACGAAGATGAAGCCCTCGATGAGTATCGCGGTGAGTGCAAACTGCCATGAGTAGCCCATGGTGAGGCAGACGGTGAACACGAAGAAGGCGTTCAAGCCCATGCCTGGTGCCAGTCCGAAGGGCTTCTTGGCGTAGATAGCCATGGCGAGTGTGCCGATGATGGCTGCGAGTGCCGTTGCGGTGAACACTGCGTTGGTGTCCATGCCCTTGTCGGCGAGGTTGCTGAAGATGCTCGGGTTGACGGCAAGGATGTACGCCATAGTGAGGAATGTGGTGATGCCAGCCATCACCTCAGTCTTGATGTTGTGCTTCGACGGGTCGAAGCCGAAAAGTTTTGAAAGCATTGTTTTTTGATTTTTATAAGCCGAACTAAGCCTTTTTAGGCCTCTTTAAGCCGTAGCTAAAGCTTAACCGAACTAAGCCTTTTTAGGCCTCTTTAAGCCTTGTGTATTCTCAAGCCCTCCCCGACGGGGAGGGTTGGGAGGGGCTTCCTTTAGAAGTCCCACTTCATGCCCAAGCAGGGGCGGCACTTGAATCCGCCGGTAGAGCCGAAGTTGTTAGAGAGTTCGATCTCTGTACCGAGGCTGAGGTTGTTGCAACCGAAGTGCTGACCAACGTTATACCAGAGCTGCGGCTCGGTGATGAATACGGTGCTCTTCTTCTTGCAAGAGCCGTCGGCTTGGAAGTCGACAGCGTGATTCTCCCACCAGAAGTCGGCGAAACCGTCGAACTTCAAGCCCTTCACGCCGAAGAGGTCGTTCATAGCCCAAACAACGGTGAACTGCATAGGCACGCTTTGCTTGTTCTCCCATATATACTTATAGAGTGCTTTGAGGTTGAGCGTGTTCTTGAAGTCCTTGCTATGGAAGAAGTAGTCGACACCTGCGAGCATGGCGTGGTTGATAGGGTTGGAGCGTGTGATACCGCCGTTGTACTCCACCTGCAGCGAGAGGTCTTTGATAGCCGACTTCTGCCAGAAGTTGAGGCAGCGTGCTATCTCAAGGTATGTGCCGCCGGGGGCTACGTTCTTGCCACCGCCCAGCTTGTCGTAGTTGAAGTCGTGGTCGATGAAGAAGTAGGTGTTACCCCACTTGTCCTGCTTGAACATCTCAAGCGTAAGCGTTACAAACTCGCGGTCGCTACCAAAATCGTAGAACAACTGTGCGTTAACCTGTGCCTTTGCCTTTGTTGCGCCGAGGCAGAGCATGGCAATGAGGAACAGTGTAGAGGCTGTCTTTTTGATTTTCATTGTCTTTTGATTTTATACAATAATATTATTAATAAGAAATTTAGTGCTATCCTAAATTGAACGCAAAGGTACAAATTTTCCGCCAATACACCTTAAATTCTGTAAAAAACCGTAACTTTGCATTCGATTTGCAAGTTATAATCAGGATTTTATACGTATGAAGCTATACACAGATGCCGAATTGGCACAGATTCTCGACAAAAAAATATTTCATAAGATAGGCGAAGTGGCAGACCGGATGGGCGTAGAGTGCTACCTCGTGGGCGGCTACGTGCGCGACATATTCCTTGAGCGTCCGACGAACGACATCGATGTGGTGGTCGTGGGCAGTGGCATCGAGGTGGCAAAGGCGCTGCAGAAGGCGCTGGGCAAGAACGAGAAGACCGGACGTTGGCGCGCCCATCTCGCCGTCTACCGCAACTTCGGTACGGCGCAGATAAAGTTCTACGACACCGAAGTGGAGTTCGTGGGCGCACGCCGCGAGAGCTACGACCGCGGTTCGCGCAAGCCCGTGGTTGAGGACGGCACGCTCGAAGACGACCAGAACCGCCGCGACTTCACCATCAACGCTATGGCGGTATGCCTGAACAAGGCACGCTTCGGCGAACTGGTAGACCCCTTCGACGGCATCTACGACCTCGAGGACGGCATAATACGCACACCGCTCGACCCCGACATCACCTTCTCCGACGACCCGCTGCGCATGATGCGCTGCGTGCGCTTCTCGGCGCAGCTGAAGTTCTTCATCGACGAGGAGACATTCGACGCGCTCGGACGCAACGCCGAGCGCATAAAGATAGTGAGCGGAGAGCGCATCGCCGACGAGCTGAACAAGATAATGAAGACCCCGCAGCCCTCGCGCGGCTTCGTGGAGCTGCAGCGTTGCGGACTGTTGCAGCTCATCATACCTGAGCTGAGTGCGCTCGACGTGGTGGAGACACGCAACGGCAAGGCGCACAAGAACAACTTCTACCACACGCTCGAGGTCGTGGACAACGTGGCGAAGCGCAGCGACAACCTCTGGCTGCGCTGGGCGGCTCTGTTCCACGACATCGGCAAGACGCGCTCGAAGCGTTGGGAGCCCACCATCGGTTGGACGTTCCACAACCACAACTACGTAGGAGCGAAGATGATTCCGGGCATCTTCCGACGCATGAAACTGCCGATGGATGCCAAGATGAAGTACGTGGAGAAGATGGTAGACCTGCACATGCGCCCCATCGTGATAGCCGATGAGGAGGTGACCGACTCGGCTGTGCGCCGTCTGCTCAACGACGCGGGCGACGATATCGACGACCTGATGATGCTCTGCGAGGCTGACATCACGAGCAAGAACGAGGTGCGCAAGAAACGCTTCCTCGAAAACTTCCGCATGGTGCGCGAGAAGCTCACCGACCTAAAGGAACGCGACTACAAGCGTCTGTTGCAACCCGTCATCGACGGCAACGAGATTATGCAGATGTTCAACCTGCCGCCATGCAGGCAGGTGGGTGAGCTGAAGCAGTATCTGAAGGACGCTGTGCTCGACAATCGTGTGGCTAACGAGCGTGAGCCACTCATGCAGCTGCTGATGAAGAAAGCCGAAGACATGGGGCTTACGCAGTAGTTTAGCACCGATGAAGTGCCACTTTCGCATTGACGAAGTGGCACTTTTGCATTGGTAAAGTGCAACTGCAGCATTGACAGAGTACAACTGCAGCGTTGACAGAGTACAACTGCAGCATTGGTCAAAATAGAAACTAATATATTGAATAACGCGTAACGAGAAATAAAAGTTGTTAAATGTACGCGTGTTGTCGTTACAACTTATTTACATATTTAGTAACTTTGCACACAGAAAACTTAAACGTGTGGTTTAGTTTTCAGGGGGTGCAGTTAGGGGGTGCAGTTGTCTCAACTGCACCAACAGAGTGGCAGGTGCCTTCAAATTGGTTGGTGCAGTTGAGACAACTGCACCCCCTGGAGATAACTGCACCCCCTGTCAAAAGCAAATAGTAAAGTACGTATATATATTAATAAGGTAAAAATATTTATTAGAAATAGGTATGAAAAAAACAAAGATTTTATTGGTTGCAGCCTTAGCTGCAGTGCTCGCCTCATGTGGTGGCGGAAAGAGTGGCGGAAAGCCTAACTTCGGCGACAACGAATACGCTGTGCGCACAGTTCAGGGTCAGGATGCAAATTTGCAGACCACCTATCCGGCATCTATCAAAGGTGTGCAGGACGTGGAGATTCGCCCGAAAGTGTCAGGCTTCATCACAAAGCTTTGCGTGAAGGAAGGTCAGTCGGTTAAGGCTGGTCAGCTGCTGTTCGTCATCGACAACGTGACATACGCTGCAGCTGTACGTCAGGCAAGGGCATCAGTGAACGCCGCTAAGGCACAGCTCAACACCGCAACCCTCACATACAACAACTCGCAGAAACTCTTCAAGAACAACGTTATCGGTTCGTACGAGTTGCAGTCGACAAAGAACGCAATGGAGAGCGCAGCAGCCCAGCTCGCTCAGGCAGAGGCAGCATACGTATCGGCTAAGCAGAACCTCAACTTCTGCTTCGTGACCTCTCCATCTAACGGCGTTGTAGGCGACCTGCCTTACCGCGTAGGCGCCCTCGTAAGCGCTTCGTCGCAGCAGCCCCTCACAACCGTGTCTAACAACTCTACAATGCAGGTCTACTTCTCTATGACCGAGAAAGACCTCCTGGAGATGAGCAAGACACATGGTGGCGTACACGCTGCCGTTGAGAACTATCCGGCAGTGAAGCTGCAGCTCGCCGACGGCTCTATCTACGAGCATCCGGGCAAGGTGGCAGCCGTGAGCGGCGTTATCGACCCGACAACAGGTACCGTGTCTATGCGTGCCGACTTCCCCAACCCTGAGCACGTGCTCAAGAGCGGTGCGTCAGGCTCTATCGTTGTGCCTCACGTAGCCTCTTCGGCTGTTATTATCCCGCAGGACGCTGTGGTTCAGGTGCAGGACAAGTACTTCGTATATGTTGTAGGCAAGGACAACAAGGTGAAGTACACACCGGTGACCGTAAACCCGCAGAACGATGGCAAGAACTACATCATCACCTCTGGTCTTAGCGTAGGCGACCGCTTCGTTGTGAACGGCGTGTCTTCGCTGCAGGACGGTATGGACATCAAGCCGCTCACAGAGGCTCAGTATGCTGAGAAGCTGAAGAAGACAGAGGAACTCGGCGAGGCTCAGGGCGACCTTGGTAAGCTGAAGAAAGCATTCGGAAAATAATTTTTTGGTAGATAAGAAAGTAATATGAAGTTAGATAGATTTATCCTACGCCCGGTACTCTCCACCGTGATTTCTATCCTGGTGGTCATCCTGGGTGTGTTAGGTTTGGTGTCGCTGCCTATTGAGCAGTACCCGAACATGGCGCCGCCTACCATCATGGTGCGTGCAGCCTACACCGGTGCCAACTCACAGACCGTGCTCAACTCGGTGCTCGCACCACTTGAGGAGTCGATCAACGGTGTGGAGGGCATGACATACATGACATCTTCTGCCACCAACGACGGTTCGGCTTCAATCACCGTATTCTTTAAGCAAGGTATGGACCCTGACATGTGTCAGGTCAACGTGCAGAACCGCGTGTCGCAGGCATCAGCATTGCTGCCAGCCGAGGTAACCAAGGCTGGTGTGACGGTTATGAAGCGCCAGTCGTCAACCGTTATCCTCTTCGGTCTTACAGCCGACGACGACCGCTACGACGACGAGTTCCTCACCAACTATGCCAACATCAACGTCGTTCCGGCAATCAAGCGTGTGAACGGTGTGGGCGAGTGCCAGTGCTTCTCGCAGAAAGACTACACCATGCGCCTCTGGATCGACCCAGTGAAGATGAAGAGCTACGGCTTGATTCCGACCGACCTCACCGGCGTACTTGCACAGCAGAACATAGAGGCTGCGCCAGGTTCGGTGGGCGAGCAGTCGGACAACCAGTACCAGTACACCTTCCGCTACAGAGGTCGTCTGCAGACGCCAGAGGAGTTCGGCGACATGATTATCAAGTCGACAAAGGACGGACAGACCATCCGCGTTAAGGATGTGGCACGTGTGGAAATGGGTGCGCTGTCATACACCGTAGAGTCGAAGAACAACGGCAAGCCGTCAGTAACAATGATGGTGACACAGACCGCCGGCTCTAACGCTACCGAGATTGCCACAAACATCAAGAAGCTCCTCAAGGAGCAGGAAGCAGCAATGCCTCCAGGCATCCACTTCGACATCATGCAGGACGTGACGGAGTTCCTCTTCGCCTCAATCGAAGACCTTATCAAGACACTCTGCGAGGCGTTCATCCTTGTGTTCATCGTGGTGTACATCTTCTTGCAGGATACTCGCTCTACGCTCATCCCGTTGATTGCGGTACCCGTGTCGTTGATCGGTACATTCTTCTTCCTCTATGCGTTCGGCTTCTCGCTCAACCTGCTTACGCTTGCCGCCCTCGTGCTTGCCATCGCCATTGTGGTCGACGACGCCATTGTGGTCGTCGAGGCAGTACATGCCAAGCTCGACCTCGGCTACAAGTCGGCTAAGCTCGCGTCAATCGACGCCATGAACGAGATTTCGGGTGCCATTATCTCAATCACCCTCGTTATGGCTTCGGTGTTCATTCCGGTATCGTTCATGGGTGGTACGTCAGGTGCGTTCTACCGCGAGTTCGGTATCACCATGGCTATCTCTATTATCATCTCGGCACTTAACGCCTTGACCCTTTCGCCAGCCCTCTGTGCTATCTTGCTGAAGCCGAAGGACGAGGAAGGCAAGGAGCGCAAGATGTCGATGGTAGACCGCTTCCATGCATCGTTCAACGCCGCTTACGGCAAGGTGCAGGAGAAGTACACCAAGGGTGTGCGCCGCCTCGTAGAGCGTCCGTTCATCGCTATCGGCACAGTGGTAGTGGCTATCGCTGCAATGGCTGTGCTCATGGGTACGACAAAGACAGGTCTTGTGCCTGACGAAGATACCGGCACCGTGTTCTGTACAGTGTCAACACCTCCGGGCACCTCTATGAAGAAGACCAACGAGGTGATGGACCAGGTAGACCGTATGCTCGCTACCAACCCGGCTATCGCCAGCCGTATGCGTATCACGGGCTACAACTTCATCGCCGGTCAGGGCTCTAACCAGGGTACATTCATCATCAAGCTGAAGAGCTTCGAGGAGCGACAGAAGGCAGAAGGACCGCTGAAGTACATCGGCGTACACAACCTCGGCTCTACAATGGTGCTCGGTATGATATACAAGCAGACCGCAGCCATCAAGGGCGCACAGATCCTCGCCTTCCAGCCGCCTATGGTGCAGGGCTTCTCTGCAACCAACGGTATGACCTTCTCAATGCAGGACCGCACTGGTGGCGATGTGAACAAGTTCTTCGACATCACACAGAAGTATATAGCTGAGCTCAACAAGCGTCCGGAGATTTCGAACGCCATGACCTCGTACAACACAAAGTACCCACAGTACAAAATTGATGTTGACGTGGCTAAGTGTAAGCAGAGCGGCATCGACCCGTCGACAGTGCTCACCACAATGCAGGGCTACTACGGCGGTATGTACGCTTCGAACTTCAACGCCTACGGTAAGCTCTACCGTGTATATATACAGTCGGCACCGCAGAATCGTGCAGACCTGAAGAGTCTGGACAACATCTACGTGCGCACCTCGGCAGGCGAGATGGCTCCTATCAAGGAGTACGTGAACCTCAGCCGTGTGTATGGTCCGCAGGAGATTGACCGCTTCAACCTCTTCACCTCAATCAACGTGAACGCATCAGCAGCAGAGGGCTACTCAACGGGCGACGCTATCAACGCTATGGCAGAGGTGGCTAAGACCTCGCTGCCAGCAGGCTACACCTACGAGTTCTCGGGCTTGACACGTACCGAGCAGGAGTCGTCAAACTCTACAGCTATCGTGTTCGTGCTCTGCTTGACATTCGTTTACCTCATCCTCTCGGCACAGTATGAGTCGTATGTTCTGCCGTTGTCCGTAATCCTCTCCATCCCGTTCGGTTTGGCAGGAGCCTTCCTCTTCACCAACATGTTTGGTAAGAACAACGACATCTACATGCAGATTGCGCTCATCATGCTTATGGGTCTTCTCGCCAAGAACGCCATCCTTATCGTGCAGTTCGCCCTCGAACGCCGTCTGACCGGTATGGCTATCTCTTGGTCGGCAGTGCTCGGTGCTTCAGCCCGTCTGCGTCCTATCCTTATGACCTCGTTGGCTATGATTATCGGTCTGTTGCCGTTGCTCATGCCGTGGGGCGTAGGCTACAACGGTAACATGACACTCGGTGCGGCAGCCGTAGGCGGTATGCTCATCGGTATGCTCTGCCAGATTATGATAGTGCCGGCGTTGTTCTTCATCTTCCAGACACTGCAGGAGAAGATTAAGCCTATCGAGTTCGAGAACGACACAGCAGATGTAGACACCGAGATACGCCAGTACACCAACCCGTACGTGGCAGGTGCGCTGCAGGATCAGATTGAAAAGACTTCAAAATAAGACAGATGAACATGAAAAAGTTAATGCTTCTCGCCGCTGGCGCATTGCTGATGACCAGCTGCGGAATATATAATAAGTACGAGCGTCCGGAGGTGAACACCACGGGCCTCGTGCGCGACGTGCAGAGCAACAGCGACACACTCGCAGTAAGCGACACCACAAGCTTCGGCAATCTCGCTTGGCGCACCGTGTTCACCGACCCACAGCTGCAGTCGCTCATCGAGCTTGGCTTGCAGAACAATACCAACATGCTCAATGCCGCGCTCAACGTGAAGATGGTGGAGGACCAGCTCATAGTGGCTAAGCTCGCCTTCGTGCCCGGCTTC
>UMFG01016405.1_pt1 | contig 11803 bp, 9 predicted proteins | sample 1964961 | NCBI WGS metagenome assembly UMFG01 (sample SAMEA4836041, study PRJEB28245) | human gut metagenome | biome: gut microbiome; material: fecal sample | place: Denmark | collected 2008
AATCATGAACGCTATCTCCTACAAAATAAATTTCATCATCTAGGCTACAAGTTTGTTTAAACGCATGAGCTAATTCCACTTTACTTTTTGCATAGATGTCATTGATTCCGTATATCGAACCGAATAAATCATCTACATGCAAGGTTTCCATTTGTTTAAGAAGATAATCCATTTTACTTGCAGAAAGCACGGTTTGCGAAAAGCCAAGATTCTTTGCCTTATTCACAACATCCAATACATCTGAATGTAAATCACAAGCATAGCTTTTTTCTTGATAATCCTCCATATATTCGTGAGCCAACATGGAAAAAGGTATTTTGTCAAAATCAAAGCCTACCCTTTTATAATAATCTTCTATTGGAAAAGTAAATACTTCACGATATTGACTTAGAGTATCCAAAGGTTTCAAATCATGACTGACTAAAAGACGGTTGATACAAGAAAAACATAAGTCAACATCATTCAATAATGTTCCATTCCAATCCCATACAATTTTTACCAAACAATTCACCCCGCACGGTATTATATCACTATTAGAAAAAAATAATAACATTTTATACTAATTAAAACTTTCACAAATATAGTTTTTACTATATAATATTGTATGAGTAAATATGAGGAATTGAATTAGGAGGAAATATGAGAGGAATTTATAACTCAGTAACTGACCTTCGTCGTCAGGTCTTTACTGCCATCGCTTCAATGGCGTACGATGACAATACAGATTATTCTAAGCGTATGGAAGAAATCCCATATGAAATCTTACCTGGTACAAAAGCAAAATATCGTGATAGTATTTTTCTAGAACGTGCAATTATCGGGGAAAGATTACGTTTGGGTATGGGCTTGCCTGTTCGTGATATTACTGAATATACAAACATTTCAGATGGAATTGAAGAAAGTACAATTGCGAAAAAATATTATGATGATCCCCTTATCAATATTATTAAGTTCGCATGTAATGCGTGTCCAGAAAAGAAAGTATTTGTAACAAACGCTTGTCAAGGATGTTTATCACACCAATGTACAGAAGTTTGTCCAAAAGATGCGATTCATATCGTAAATGGTAAAAGCTGTATTGATCAAGAAAAATGTATTAAGTGTGGACGTTGTATGGATGCATGTCCTTATCACGCAATCACTAAATTAGAACGTCCATGTGCTGCAAGCTGTGGAATGGACGCAATCAAATCCGATGCAGATGGAAAAGCAGAAATCGATTACGATAAATGCGTTAGCTGCGGAATGTGTCTAGTTAACTGTCCATTTGGAGCTATTGTAGATAAAGGACAAATTTTCCAAACAATCTATGCCATGAAAGAAGGCTATGACGTCATTGCAGCTGTTGCCCCTGCTTTCGTTGGTCAATTTGGTCCAGCTGTAACGCCAGACAAAGTAAAAGCTGCATTAAAAGCGGTAGGTTTTGCGGATGTTGTGGAAGTTGCGATTGGTGCTGACTTATGTACAATTGAAGAAGCTGAAGACTTCTTAGATAAAGTTCCTGAAAAGCAACCATTTATGGCTACAAGTTGCTGTCCTGCATGGTCCGTTATGGCGAAGAAAAACTTCCCTGACTTTGCACCATACATTTCAATGGCATTAACTCCAATGGTATTAACGGGTCGTTTGATCAAAAAAGAAAAACCAAACGCTAAAGTTGTATTCATCGGTCCTTGTGCTGCTAAGAAATTGGAAGCAAGCCGTAAATCAATCCGTAGTGATATTGACTTCGTATTAACTTTTGAAGAAGTTATGGGTATGTTCAATGCGAAAGGTATTGCATTAGACCAAATCACTACTTCTGATCCATTAACAGAAGGAACAAATGCTGGTCGTGGATTTGCTGTCAGTGGTGGTGTTGCCAAAGCCGTTAAAGACTTGATTCAAAAAGAACATCCTGGAACAGAAGTAAAAGTTCAGGCTGCAGAAGGATTAAAGAACTGTAAGACAATGTTGATGATGGCTAAAGCTGGAAGACTAAACGGGTACCTACTTGAAGGTATGGCTTGTCCTGGTGGATGTGTTGCCGGTGCTGGTACTTTACAACCAATCAACAAATCAAGTGCATTAGTTAAAAAATACGCTACTGAAAGCGATAAGAAAGATGCAGATGAATCTGCATATGGAGATCGTCTTCACGAACTAAGTGAACATTAATCAAAGACGTCCTTAAAATGGACGTCTTTTTTTGATATAATCATGTTTGGAAATGAGGTATGAACATGCATCGTTATTCATATTATAAAACGGCTGCCTGTACTTTAAATGTTTCAATTGGAGATCCACAGGCAAATAAAGAAGAAATTTTAAAATGTATCCAAGAATTGGATTCAGATACACAACTTGTAGTATTTCCAGAACTATGTATTACAGGATATACATGTCAGGATTTATTCTATGAACATACATTATTAAATAGCGCAAAACAAGTTCTATTTGAAATTGTAGAAGAACTACCCGAAAACCTAGTTACAGTTTTAGGCTTACCTTTAGAAATCGAAAACAGGCTTTATAACTGTGCCGCCATTTGTTTCAACCATGATATTCTAGGTATTCAAGTAAAAACATATATTCCTAGCTATAATGAATTCTATGAAACAAGGTGGTTCTCGAGTGCTAGTGAATTAAAAGAAAACACAACTTTTACATACAAAAATAAAAAGGTTCCCGTTTCAAATCATATCGTATTTAAAGATACAACAACATCGGCTTGTTTAGGCATTGAAATCTGTGAAGATCTATGGGTGACAATTCCAGTAAGTTCAACACATGCATTAGCTGGAGCGAATGTATTATGTAATCTAAGTGCCTCCAATGAAATCATCTCAAAAGCAAATTACAGAAGAAATCTAGTCAAAGATCAAAGTGCTAAATGTTATGCGGGATACGTATATGCCAGTGCAGGACCTACAGAAAGTTCGAGTGACTTGGTTTTCTCTGGACACAATTTAATTTGTGAAAACGGGGCTATCTTAAGTGAGACCAATACAGATAAAATCATTTATGGACAAATCGATTTAGACCATTTAAATCATGATCGCTTACACTATAAAACTAGTATGCAGGATTTATTCCATGTAAACTATACAACCGTGGAATTCACATCAAAACCCATCGAAGAAATTGAATTTGATCGCTATATCGATGCTTATCCTTTTGTTCCAAATAATCAAGATGAAAGAATTGTTCGCTGCTTAGAAATATTACATATTCAAGCTCAAGGCTTGGCAACACGTCTTTCAAAAATTCATTGTAAAGATGTTGTGATTGGAATTAGTGGAGGACTCGATTCTACTTTAGCTTTGCTTGTATGTCATGAAGCCTTTAAAATCAACAATTATGATTCAAAAGGAATTCATGCGATCACAATGCCTGGTTTTGGAACGACAAAACGTACTAAATCTAATGCGCAAATCTTAATGGACCTACTTCATGTATCTAGTGAAGAAATTTCTATTGTGGATGGTGTAAACCAGCACTTTAAAGATATTCACCATAATCCAGAAGTTCATAATATTACGTATGAAAACTCTCAAGCTCGTGAACGAACACAAATTTTGATGGATTTAAGCAATGCCTATAATGCGATTGTTGTTGGTACTGGAGACTTAAGTGAACTTGCCTTAGGATGGTGTACATACAATGGAGATCACATGAGTATGTATGCGGTAAATGCTAGTGTTCCTAAGACACTTGTTCGCTATATTGTTGAAAGTGTTGCTTTAAAAGATGAAATATTACATGATGTATTGATGGATATTTGTGATACACCTGTATCCCCAGAGCTTTTACCACCAGATAAAAATGGTAAGATTGCTCAGAAGACAGAAGAAGTATTAGGTTCTTATGATCTTCATGATTTCTTCCTATATCAAATGTTAAGACATCACGATGAGCCTAAGAAAATCTATGATTTAGCTTGTGTTGCATTTAAAGATGTAGAAAAGGAAACAATTAAAAAGGCCATCACAACATTCTATAATCGTTTCTTTACCCAACAATTTAAAAGAAACTGTATGCCAGATGGTGTTAAGGTTGGATCTATTTGTTTCTCACCTAGAGGTGATTGGAGAATGCCAAGCGACGCATCAAGAAATCTATGGACAAAACAAGTGGAGGAAATTTAGTTCCCCCACTTTTCTTATACTTTATCCATATTATTTGAAAAGATATCTGCAACTTCACTCATGATAATATAAGCACCCGAATCGATTTCATGAACTTGTTCTTTCATTCGATTAACTTGATATCGATTGACCACAAAATAAACTATGGATTTAGACCTTTTTGAATAACCACCCGTGGCATCCACACGAGTAACACCACTTCCAAATATATCACTTAATGCTTCACATATTTCTTATTGTAAGCATTAATAAATTCATAATACGAGGTGTTGGTTTTTTTTCATAAGCTCAGCACTGCTTTTTAGGGCTTCATTTTAACATACTCATACACCAAAATCATTTCATTCTCAAATCTTTTAGACAATTTAAAAGAACAGACTATTTTTTAGCCTGTTCTACTATTTCTTAATCAGATTCTACCACATACGGGATTTCATTTTCTGCAAGAAAAAAATTATTAGTAATATTTTGCGAATGATGAATCACTCTTAATATATAAACTTTATCATCCATTATTTCATAAATTATTTTATATTTTTTGTATATTGCATATCTAACATTAGTTTCTTTTTTTAGTAATTCAAATCTTGGATATCTTTCTGGCAAATATTCTAAAGATTTAATGAGTGAAACAATTTGGTTTATTAAGTGCCTCACATAATTCAAATCAAAATTATTCATGACATAATACTCATAAATGTGTCGAATATCCAAATTTGCCTTATAGGATATTTCTACTTCAAAATTCATAGTTTTAAATCCTTTTTCAATGATTCATAAAACTGATCAAAAGGAATTGTATTCCCTTTTAAAACTTCATCATGAGCAGCTAATAACTCTTTAGCTAATTCCTCTTTTGTAAGTTCATCTTCATTTAAAATTTTATTTGATGGAATTTTCACATCAAAAGGCAATCCATTATTTAAAATGATTTGATTATAGAACATGTTAATTGCGACAGAAGATGGTATTCCTAATTTTGATAAAATTGCTTCTGCTTGTTCTTTTGTTTCTGGTTCAATTCTTGCGTATACATTTGATGTTTTTGACATAAAATAAGCTCCTTTTTTCTTTATTATAAGTCAATGTACTTACATGCGCAATCGATTATCATACATTATAATAAAAGAACAGACTATTTTTTAGCCTGTTCTACAATTTCATTGATTCTTTCTAAGACAGGTTCAAAACCTGTTTTTTCTGTACTACTGATACCGAAAATATTCTTCATTGGCAAATGTAGCTGTTGAGAAATATCTTTCAATGCACGAACACGTTTTGTCTTAGGAATCTTGTCAACTTTTGTAGCTACAATAACGATTTGAATTCCAAGACTTTGAATCATTTCGATCATATCTAAATCATCATGTGTGGCGCCATGTCTTGCATCGACAAGTTGTACAACGCAACAAATCTGCTCTCTTTGGTTAAAGTATGTATCCATCATTTTACCCATCTTGATCAGCATTTGTTTAGACATTTTCGCATAGCCATATCCAGGAACATCCACTAACATCCAAGTATCATCAATCTTAAAGAAATTGATCAAACGTGTTTTACCTGGTGTATTTCCTACATAGGCAAGTTTTTTCTTATTAGTCAATGCATTAATAAAGCTTGATTTTCCAACATTACTACGTCCAACGACTACAACTTCTGGTAAATCAGATTCTGGCCATTGTTCTTTTTCAACAGCACTTATCACAAATTCACTGATCATACTATTTTACCAATGCGTTATGTAACACTTGTGAGACATTTGAACAAGGAATAAAAGTAACTGCATCTTTTACTTCTTGAGGAACATCATCTAAGTCTTTTACATTTTCTTTTGGAATCAAGATCGTATCAATTCCAGAACGATGTGCTGCCAATGATTTCTCTTTCAATCCACCAATAGGAAGAACATTTCCTCTTAGCGTAACTTCACCAGTCATAGCTAAATTCGCCTTAACTGGAATATTAGAGAAACAAGATACCAATGCCGTTGTCATTGTAACACCAGCACTCGGTCCATCTTTAGGAACCGCACCTTCTGGTACGTGAATATGTACATCATTTTCTTCAAACAATTTAGGATCAATTTTGAATTCATTTGCATGCGTACGAACATAGTCTAGCGCAATACTAGCACTTTCCTTCATGACATCACCTAATTGTCCAGTAAGAACAAGTCTTCCTTTTCCTGTAAAGCGAGTTGCCTCAATTTGAAGGATATCCCCACCAAAACTTGTATAGGCAAGTCCTGTTACAGTTCCAACTTGATCTTTCTTTTCTTTTTTACCATAATCAACTTTTTCATTACCCAACCACTCATGAACTAATTTTTTAGTCAATTTAATGCTACGTTTGTTGTTTTTTAAGATAGCCAATACTGTTTTACGGCAAATTGTCGCAATTGTACGCTCTAAAGAACGAACTCCCGCTTCACGAGTATAGTAACGAATTAAATATAGTAACATATCATCATCAATTTTTAACTGAGACGCTTTTAAACCATTTAATCCTAATTGTTTAGGAACTAAGTGATCCTTGGCAATATAAACCTTTTCTGCATCTGTATAGCTTGATAATTCGATAATTTCCAAACGATCTCTTAATGCAGGTGGAATATTCTCTAAATAGTTTGCGGTTGCGATGAATAATACTTTTGATAAATCATAAGGCTCTTCAATATAGTGATCTGAGAATACTGAATTTTGTTCAGGATCCAATACTTCAAGCATTGCACTTGATGGATCTCCCTTATAATCACTTGCCATTTTATCAATTTCATCAATCAAGAACACTGGATTCGTAACGCCTGCCTTTTTCATACCTTGAATGATACGTCCAGGTAAAGCTCCTAAATATGTTCTTCTGTGACCACGAATCTCTGCTTCATCGCGAACACCACCAAGTGACATTTTCACAAATTTACGATCTAAAGCTCTCGCAACACTTTTTGCCAAAGACGTTTTACCAACTCCTGGAGGACCTACCAAACAAATAATTGGTGCATTCAATGAATTTGTCATTTGTTTAACAGCCAAATACTCTAGAATACGTTCTTTTACTTTTTCTAGACCATAGTGATCTGCGTTTAAAATAGCTTCAGCTTCATTTAAATCTTCATTGTCCTTCGTTTCTTGCCACCAAGGAAGATCCATTAACCAATCAATATAAGATTTAATGACACCTGTTTCTCCACTTGCCATAGGTAGCATTTCATAACGACTCACTTCATCCGATACCTTTTTCTTAATGTAGTCTGGGTATGGATTTTCAGCTAAACGCTTACGAATCTTAGCCGCATCTTCATCTTGGGCAACTGTATCCCCTAATTCTTCACGAATGACATTCATCTTTTCACGAAGATAGTAATCTTTTTGTCCTTGATCAATTCTTTCTTTGACAGTTTCGTTGATTTGTTGTTCAACTTCACTCATCTTTTTCTCTTTAGCCATATCTTGAAGCAACATCATTAGACGATCATTTACCCCTAATGTTTCAAGATACTGTTGTTTTCTTTCAATATCCAAAGGCAATCCTTGAACAGCTTTATCACTTAAGAATTCACCGCCCATACCCTTTGAAATTTCCATAACAATTTCTTTAGTCACAAAACGATCTTGACCTTGCATACGATCAAGCTCATCTGCGATCATACGAATCAAAGCTTCTTCTTCAACAGCATCCTGTTTTTCACTTTCAAGAATTTCAACTTCGGCTAAATCACTTAGGCTTCCATTGATCCAATTATTTAGCTTAACACGTTTAATTCCACGAAACTTTACACGTAAAAAGTTATCAAAACGACGAATATGACGAACTTCACATAAAGTTCCTACAGAATATATATCTTCTTTTCCAGGATTTTCTTGTTCAAGTTCTTTTTGAGAAAATAAACAAATCTTTTTATCATAATTATCCTGTGCATTTTCAACAGCATGTACAGAAGTATCTCTTCCTACATCAATCACAATTTCTTGATTTGGATATAGGACGACTCCTCTTGTACAAACTAAAGGATAGGTATTTAATTCCATACGAAAACCTCCTTATATTAAATATGGAAAAAGACGCTAAGCGTCTTTTTTCTTTAACATTATACTACTTTACAGAAGTTTTAATGAAGTCTAATGCTTTTTGATTTGCTAAATCTGCTTTAATACTTTCTGGAGAAATCAATGATTTGATTTTTTCTACTTCCATGTTATACATTTCAGACATTGTAGTAAATTCTTTTTCTACGTCTTCATCACTAGCTTCAATGCTTTCAGCTTTAACGATAGCTTCTAATACTAACTGAGTTTTAACACGAGCAGCAGCTTCTGGACTCATTTGAGCACGGATTGCTTCTTCAGTTTGGTGAGTAGCTTCTAAGAATTGTTTAGCAGTGAATCCAGATTGTTGCATACGACCTTCGAATTCTTTGTACATACGATCAACTTCAGCATCGATCATTACTGCAGGGATTTCAACATTAGCGTTGTCACAAACTTTTCCTAACAATTCATTTGTGAAGTTTTCTTCAGCTTCTCTTTCTTTTTGAGCAGTTAAATCAGTTTTTACTTTTTCTTTGTAAGCATCTACTGTTTCAACATTTTCAATTTTTAATTTTTTGATTAATTCATCATTTAATTCAGGAAGATCTTTATATTTTACTTCGTGAACTGTGCAGTGGAAAGTTGCAGGTTGACCAGCAAGTTCAGCTGCTTGGTAGTTTTCAGGGAAAGTAACTTCAACGTCTTTTTCTTCACCTTTCTTAACTCCAACTAATTGTTCTTCAAAACCTGGAATGAATGATCCTGAACCAAGTTCTAATGGATAGTTTTCTCCAGATCCGCCTTCAAATGCTACACCATCTTTTGTTCCAACAAAATCGATAACTACTTGATCACCTAATTGAGCAGCATCGTCATCTTCACGAACAACCCAGTCAGCATAACGATCTTGAACACGTTTAACTTCGTTTTCAACATCTTCTTCTGTAACTTCTACATCCGCTTTTTTGATATCTAATCCTTTGTATTCACCTAAAGTTACTTCAGGAAGTACTGTACATGTAAATACTAATACGGCTTTTTCATCATCAGCTTCTTTAACATCTAAAGTAGGACGAGCTACTAAATCGATGTTGTGTTCTTTGATTCCTTCTGATAATGCTTCATTAGCTACTTCTTCACTAGCCATATCATATAATGCTTTTGAAGAAAGTTGTTTTTTAACTAAAGCATCAGGAATTTGTCCTTGACGGAATCCTTTCAAATTCATGTGAGATTTAGCATAGTTTAATGCTTTTTTCTGTGCTTTTTTCCAAGCTTCACCTTCTACTGTTACTTCTAATTCACCAGTAGAATTTTCTTTCAAAGTCCAAGTACTAGTCATTGTTTTCTCCTCGCTTTTCAATGGATAACTCAATATCCTCAATTCTTTCAAGACCTTGTTTTTTGACAAAACCAGGCCATTCATCGGATTTCTGCATTGCATCATACACAAGTCTACAAATACCTTTCGCAAGCTGGTAAGGATCTTTGTCTTCTTGATCGAATGGTCTTTCATATAAAACTAACTGCATCAAAAGTGACATACAAAATTGAATCATAGTAGGATCCTCATTTGTAAACCAACTTTCGAATAATGAGCTAGCCTCATTGATTGACTGATCTTGCTCCATAGGTAAAATAGCACTCGGTATAAACGTAATGTTCAACCCGGATTTTATCAAATCAAACGGATCATCAATTTTCTGCTCCATTAAAGCTTCAATCAATGTACCCTTATATTCATCAGGTAAATCTGAATCTAGTAATTCCTGAACTTCATCATGACACATTCTTAGATTCATGTTTTCTAAAATAGAAATCGCATAGATTTTTTGTTCTAGAGTACCATGAACATAATCCTGTAACTTGCTGAAATCCATACTCTTACTCTTTTGTTCCAAATAAGGTTTACATTCAGACTTATAATATTCCAATAACTCCAATGCATCTTCTGGAACATAAGGCATGTTCAGTTCCTGACAAATCAATTCGTACGCCTGGGCATAACTTTTTTCATCTATCTCTTTTTTTATTTCTTCGATTAAAGAATGATAATATGCGTTCACTTATACCTCCATGCGAAACATTAGTATTCTACCATAAATATCGATAATAATCAATTCTACGCATTTCTAAAATACAGAATCCGTAGAATGTCATTTAAAGAAAAAAACTCTCCTTTTACAGAGAATTTGTTTTCCTACTTTTTTCTAATTCATTTAACTTCTTGAATTCAGCTAAAATACAAATAACCGATACTACAAAGGCTACAAAATCCGCAATGGGAGCCGCGTATAAGATTCCATTCAATCCAAAAAATTTAGGTAAGATCAAAACAAGCGGAATCAAGAACAACACCTGTCTTGTCATCGACAAAAACATTCCTAAATATGCTTTTTTAATGGACGAAAAGAAGCTAGACGATAACATCTGTACTCCATCAACACATACTAGCATTAGATAGATTCGCATAAACATTGTCGCAAATTCAAAATAGTTCGCATCCCCTGATCCAAATATTGATAATACAGTACTTGTGCAGAATTGAAATAAGGCCCAACCAATAAATGAAACAACCAAATTTGCACTTATCGCAAGCTTGAACGTCTTTTTAACACGCTCATATTTTTGCGCTCCATAATTAAATCCAATGATTGGCTGCATACCTTGCGAAATACCAATAATAATAGCTAATAATATCGCATTGGTTTTCATCACAATGCCACATGCAGCTAAAGGAATATCACTACCAAACTTAGTAAACTGTCCATAATACGTCAATGAATTATTTAATACGATTTGCACAAACAAAATCGCGATCTGATTTAGTGAAGCACTCATTCCAATGGTTGCCATTTCCTTTGTATCCTTCAAAGAAATACGTAAACTCTTTTTATTAAATTCAATATGTTGAAAACTCTTAATATACCAGGTAGCAATAAAAAACGAAATCACTTGACCAGCTACTGTGGCAATGGCAGCTCCAGCGACACCCATATGAAATACAAAAATAAACAAAGGATCTAATATTGTATTCACAATAGCTCCCACAACCATGCATGTCATTGAATATTTTGGTGACCCGTCTGCACGAATCAAGTTACTAATCACATTTGTCGTAATCAAGAATGGAACACCCAAAGTTGTAATTCGTGTATATTCAAGTGCCAAAGGCATAATTGTACTCGTAGCCCCAAACGATTTTAATAGTGGTTCAAGAAATACAAGCACTAAAACAACATAGATTACTGAGCAAAGTACAGACATACTAATACCATTCCCAGCAATACTACTTGATCGTTCTGGCTTCTTTTCACCTAGATATAAACTAAATAAACTTGCTGAACCAATCCCAATCAACAATGCAATCGCAAGTGCAATTGTTGTTAATGGAAACGCCACATTAGTTGCAGCATTTCCTAGAAAACCAACACCTTGACCGATAAAGATTTGATCTACAATGTTGTATAGTGACGATACAAGCATTGAGATAATACTTGGTATCGCAAACTTTTTTAATAATGATGACTCTTTTTCATACCCTAATGGATTTTGCATACTAATCAAATTTCCTCTTTCTAAACTGTGCAATTAAATGCTTATTCCCCATTGAATGCTCACGAATGACATTTAACTCATTTCCTCTTT
>UMFG01010097.1_pt1 | contig 11759 bp, 10 predicted proteins | sample 1964961 | NCBI WGS metagenome assembly UMFG01 (sample SAMEA4836041, study PRJEB28245) | human gut metagenome | biome: gut microbiome; material: fecal sample | place: Denmark | collected 2008
AAAAATGAAAGGCTCTCGCAAGGGGGCCTTTTTACTGCGCCAAACCTCCCCCTTTCCTCACATCATCTTCATTTTCCGTATATAGCTTAGGCATTTTAGGGCCCCGTTTTCGCTTTCAACTAACTTGCGATCGAAGCTTTGTGTTTACTACTACAAAATGTATGCATCGCTAATCCATGCTCTATGTTAAAATTGTAGGGATCGACGGTTTTAGCAAAAATATTAAAACAGTCGAGATATGAAGAATTTTTTCAAAACGCTACCTACAATGGTGATCATGAGCGCTTTTTTAGTTGCTTTGGGATCACATGGCGGAGCTTTGGCGGACGAGCTTGCAGCATATCGTTCCGCTCACATGCAATTATCATCGAGGTCATCTATGAGCGCACTCGTATTAGGACATAAGAATCCCGATACCGATTCCATCATCGCAGCCCTTGCGGCCGCCAATTTATATCAAGGTCGCGGTATCGATGCCGTTGCCGTAGCTCAGGGTGCACCCGCTCCCGAGACTGAATACGTACTGAACCGTTTCAATCTCAAATCTCCCGAGGTTGTCACCTCCGTAGCCGGAAAAGACATATATCTCGTCGACTTTTCAGATCTGGGACAGGCTCCCGACGATTTTAAAGAGGCTAATTTAAAGGGCATAGTCGATCACCATAAGCTCGGTGACGTCACCTCCGACTCTCCTCTTGAGTGCTGGATCCAGCCCTTGGGGTGCTCCAATACCGTGCTCAAGCTTATGCACGACTACTACGGCGTCAAAATCCCTGCCGATTTGGCAGGCGGAATGCTTTGCGCCATCTTGTCAGACACCCTGCTCTTTAAGAGCCCTACCTGCACCGAAGCTGACGTCAAGGCCGCTCACGAGCTTGCCGAGATCGCCTGCATTAAGGATATAGACGTATTGGGCATGGACATGTTCAAGGCCAAGTCCAACCTCAATGCCGCCCCGCGCGATCTTATCTTCCGCGATTTCAAGGATTTTGATATGAACGGCAAGAAGATAGGCATAGGTCAGCTCGAGCTCATCTCCTTGGATATGGTAAGTTCGGATCTGAAAGCCTCTCTGGCACAGGAGCTTGCCAAGGTTGAAGGCGAGGGTCGCGACGGCGCCGTATTGGTGCTTACCGACATCATGAAGGAAGGCTCTGAGATTTTGGTTTCCTCAAAGGATCTTAAGGATGTGATCCTAAAGGCCTTGGGAGCATCCTCCGAGGGCGAATTCCTAAAGGGTGTTATGAGCCGTAAGAAGCAGGTGGTACCTCCTCTGCAGAAGGCTGTCAAATAATAACGCCTGATCCTTAACCTCAATTGAGAGATCGAAGCCCGGGCAAGATCCGGGCTTTTTTAAAGCTTACTCCTCTTTGAATACTAAAAACGCATGCAAAAAATTCCCGTCATTGGCTTTGTCTCCCTAGGCTGTGCCAAAAACTTGGTCGACACCGAACGCCTAAGCTCCGCACTCGTGGCTATGGGCTACAAAACGGATCCCGATTACAGCAATTGTGATCTGGTGATCGTAAATACCTGCGGCTTCATCACTCCGGCCGTTGAGGAATCCCTAGATGCGATCAACGAGGCGCTGTCCAACACGGGTAAGGTTATAGTCACCGGATGCCTGGGAACTCGCACCGATCTTATTTACAAAAGATGTCCTAAGGTTACGGCGGTGATAGGCCCCGGCAAACGCGCCAGCGTCATCCGCGCAGTGGAAAAGGCAGTGGGACGCCCACCCGAGGAGGCCCGTCAGACTCTGCCTTCATCAGGTATTTTGCTTACTCCGTCGCACTATGCATATCTCAAAATAGCTGAGGGCTGCCGCCATCGCTGTAGCTTCTGCATCATTCCCAAATTACGCGGCCCTTTGCGTTCGCGCGATGAGGAAAGCATTTTGAAGGAGGCTTATGATCTTGCCTCCCGCGGTGTGCGCGAGCTGCTCGTGATCGCTCAGGACTCCTCCGATTACGGCTTTGATTTAAATCCCCGTAAAAATTTAAGCGGTCTTTTAAAAAAGCTCTCGGCGGTAGGGCCTTGGGTTCGCGTGCACTACGTCTATCCCTCAAATGAGGCTGATGCGGCCGTGGAGCTTATGGGACAAGGACTTATTCTGCCCTACCTCGACGTTCCTCTGCAGCACGTAAACAGCGAGATCCTGCGCAATATGCGTCGTCCGGGCGGTCTTGAAAAGGCCTCCGCACAGATTGCAAGATGGCGCGGTCTCTGCCCTGATCTCTCGTTGCGGTCCACCTTTATTACTGGGTTCCCTGGAGAGAGTGAGGCTCAATTTGAGGAGCTCTTGTCCTTCTTGCGCGAGATCAAGCTGGATCGGGTCGGTTGCTTCCCTTACTCGGATGTGGACGGTGCCGATGCCAACACACTTTCTCATCCGGTCGATCCGGAAATAAGAGAGGAACGAGCAGAGCGTCTTATGCAAGAGCAGGCCAAGATCTCATATGAGAAGCTCGCCGCTCGCGTGGGTAAAGAATATGAGGTGATTGTAGATTATGTAGGTGAAAACAACGATGCCGTAGGCAGAACCAAATATGAGGCTCCGGATGTCGACGGGATCGTTGCCGTACAGAATGCTCAGGGAGTGAAGGTCGGCGACATAATTCGCGTCGAAATCGTAGATCATGACGAGCACGACTGCGACGGTATTATGAAGGGACGCACCGATGCACCCATAAGATTTAAATAGGTCGACAATACAGAGCCTAAAACAAAAAATTCGTATAAATTGACAAACTAAACGGAAAAACAAAATGCTGGAGAATATCAACCCTAAGTCGCCTTTGGCGCAAACACTCAACAGAGTGCCTTTTATTTTACAAATAGTGATAGGTCTTGCCTTAGGCATACTCATAGCCCTTGTCTATCCCTATGACGAAACGGTGCTCCCTGCCTTGGGATCGCTCTTCGTATCCGCATTGAAGGCCATTGCCCCTCTACTCGTTTTTGTGCTCGTATCTGCCGCTATCGCCAAACAGAGAACGGATCAGCACTCCTCAATCAAAACCGTGATCTATCTTTATTTCATCTCCATGGTTTTATCCACTTCCCTGGCCCTTGTCATGAGCTACCTCTTTCCAAGCTCCTTTGCCGAGCTTGCCGCCGGTGCCAAGGACGTAACACCGCCCCAGGGTGTGAAGGACGTGCTGCTGAACTTTTTAAAGCAGGCCGTACAAAATCCCATCACCGCTCTTGAAACCGGAAACTATATAGGGATCTTAGTGTGGGCCGTAGCCTTGGGCGTGATGTTCCGCTTCGCTCACGACAATACCAAGAAGGTGCTCGACGATCTTGCCCAATGCGTGTCGGGCGTTGTACGCATGGTAATTCGCTTTGCCCCCTTAGGCGTCATGGGACTTGTATATTCCTCCTGCACCGAAGCCGGCGGCTTTGCCAACCTTTTAAATTACGTGCACGTGGTAGCGGTGCTGGTTGCATCCATGCTCATGGTGGCTCTCATCATAAACCCTTTGCTGGTAGCCATCTGCACCCGTCAAAATCCCTTCCCCATTATTTTCAAATGCTTAAGTGAATCGGCAATTACCGCCTTCTTTACCAGAAGCTCTGCCGCCAACATTCCCGTAAATCTTGCCCTGTGCCAAAAGATGGGACTGCCTAAATCCACCTATTCCATCTCCATTCCCTTAGGCTGCACCATCAACATGGCCGGTGCCGCCATTACCGTGGTAGTGATGACCATGGCTGCAGCCAATACTTTGGGCATACATACCGATTTCGGCTCGGCTCTTTTGATGTGCATAGTCGCAGTGCTATGTGCCTGCGGAACCTCGGGCATTGCCGGCGGCTCCCTCATGCTCATTCCTCTTGCCTGCTCCATTTTCGGCATTAACAACGACATCGCCATGCAGGTGGTAGGTATAGGCTTCATCATCGGTGTCATTCAGGACTCCACCGAAACGGCCTTAAACAGCTCGACCGACGTCGTGCTCACTGCCGCCGCCTGCCATCGTGATGCCCGTTTGGGTAAAGGTCCGGCCATAGGCTCCGAGGAAGTCTCAACTGAGGATGTCCAAGGATAATTTTTCAAATAAACAACTCCTAACGGTCGTGCCTAGGCACGACCTTTTTTTTGCACTTTTTTTGAGCAGCATCACCTAATGCACCGCTGTGATTAAAAAAAGAACGCTAAGATCTCTATAATAAAAGGAACATTCTCTTAAAAAGAGAACCATATAACTTATAACGGACAACTGCCAATGCTAGAGAATATCAATCCCAAGTCGCCCTTGGCGCAGACTTTGAATAAGGTCCCCTTCATACTCCAAATCGTAATCGGACTGCTACTCGGTATCATCATCGCTTACGTGTATCCGAATGACGAAACGGTGCTTCCCGCCTTCGGCGCACTCTTTGTAAAGGCCCTGAAGGCCGTCGCTCCTTTGCTTGTTTTCGTACTCGTGTCCGCCGCCATCGCCAAGCAGAGAAAAGATCAGCACTCCTCACTTAAGACCGTGATCTATCTCTATTTCATTTCCATGATCTTGGCAACCTCTTTGGCGCTTGTCATGAGTTATCTGTTCCCAAGCTCTTTTTCGGAGCTGGCATCACAGGCCGAGGGCGTCAATCCTCCCTCTGGGATCAAGCAGGTGCTGATGAATTTCATCAATCAGGCCGTTGAAAACCCTCTTTCCGCGCTCTTAAACGGTAACTATATAGGTATTTTGGTATGGGCCGTGGCCTTGGGCGTGATGTTCCGTTTCTCCCACGACAGCACCAAGAAGGTACTCGATGATCTCGCCCAATGCGTCTCGGGCGTGGTGCGCATGGTAATTCGCTTTGCCCCCTTAGGTGTCATGGGACTCGTATATTCCTCCTGCACCGAAGCAGGCGGCTTTGCCAACCTTTTAAATTACGTACACGTGGTGGCGGTGCTGGTGATCTCCATGCTGATGGTGGCTTTCATCTTAAATCCTCTGATCGTACTCGTGTGCACACATAAAAATCCCTATCCGCTTATTTTTAAGAGTGTATCGGAATCCGGCATGACCGCCTTCTTTACCAGAAGCTCCGCGGCCAATTTGCCTGTAAACATGGCTCTTTGCCAGAAGATGGGACTGCCTAAATCAACCTATTCCATCTCCATTCCCTTAGGTTGCACCATCAATATGTCAGGTGCGGCCATTACCGTGGTGGTGATGACTATGGCGGCCGTAAATACCATGGGCATCGAAACCGACTTCGGCTCAGCTCTTTTGATGTGCATAGTCTCCGTGCTCTGCGCCTGCGGTTCCTCAGGTATTGCCGGCGGCTCCCTCATGCTCATTCCTCTTGCCTGCTCCATATTCGGCATTAACAACGACATCGCCATGCAGGTGGTAGGTATAGGCTTCATCATCGGCGTCATTCAGGACTCCACCGAAACGGCCTTAAACAGCTCGACAGACGTGGTCTTCACCGCTGCCGCCTGCGAGCGTGACGCTCGTTTGGGGATCGGACCTGCAATTGGAGCAAAAGATCAAGAAGAAAATTAAAAATTCTTAAAATAAAATTTGTAAGCCTCCCTTTGCGGAGGCTTTTTTATTATTTTTAAATATCTATTTAATTTACAAAAGAATTTTTAAAATCCTCCTGCTGCGAATATTCAACTGCACAATTTTCTTAAAATTCTCAATTCGCGCCAAGGCGCATTCTTAAGCTATTTAGGCTCCATTCCCATTCCCCCCGATTTTCGGCGCTTTGCGCCGGTTTTCGGGGGGAAGCCTTTTGAGCTTCCTATATTCTTGCCCTGTACGAGGAAACAAGAATGGAAGATTTAGTTAAAAACATACCAGCACCCCTGCAAAGAAACATGAGTTCCGAGCTTTTGGAGTCTTTCTTTGACGAAGACGTATGCGAGATCATGCAAAACCCCGACGGACGACTTTTCATCGAAAAAAGCGACGGCAGTATAGAGTGCAAAAAAGGAATGGATCATAAGGATGCCTACAGATTTTGCCTTACTGCCGCCTCCTTGTTTACGGACGGCTTTTCGCAGGGAAAACCCGTAATAAGCTGTGCCTTTGATTTTATGAATGCACGCTTTGAAGCCGTATTGCCGCCCCTAACTACCAAGCCTGCTTTTTGCATTCGCCGTCATAGTCGCAGCTGCCCCGATCTTGAGGGCTTGCAGAAAAAGGCCTTTATAAGTGGCTCTCAAATAGACTTTTTAATTTCCGCATTGAAGAAACGCCGCTCCTTAATCATATGCGGCGAGACGGGATCGGGTAAAACCACTCTTTTGTGCGCCCTTTTGCAAACGCTTAAAACAATAAGTCCCGACGAGCGGGTGATCACCATCGAGGACACCCCCGAAATAAAAAGCGATCTTAACAACTGTCTCCCGCTCTATTCCAACGAGCACTTAGGCTCCGACGAGCTTGTGCGCTCCTGTCTGCGCCTGCGCCCCGATCGTATAGTCATGGGCGAGATCCGCGGTCCCGAAGCCTTGGATATGCTGGATGCTTTTTCAAGCGGTCACGAGGGCTCCATGGCCACGCTGCACGCAGGCAATCCGCAACAGGCCCTAAACCGCCTTTGTCTTTTGGTCTCACGACATCCGCGCGCCCCGCGTCGTATAGAAAGCATGGTGGCGCAATCATCAGATCTTTTGATCCAGCTACATGTAAAGCCCGCAAGACATATTGCCGCCTTATACGAGGTTAAGGGCTTTGTCGATCACGAATTTCTTATTTCCACACTGAACGTATAAAGGAGAATTTTATGTTCAAAATCATCAACCGCAGTTTGTTGACCGGCCTTTTATTCATATCCTCAACGGCTTTTTGCGCCGAGACGGCCACGGGAGTTCTTCCCTATGAAAATTGGTTGTCTATGCTGCAAAAATCCCTGACGGGACCGGTAGCCTTTTCCGTATCGCTCATAGGCATAGTTTCATGCGGAGCCACGCTTATATTTGCAGGAGGTGAAATAGGACGATTTTTACGATCGCTCATTTATATAGTGCTGGTCATGACCCTGCTTGTCGGTTCCAACTCGCTCATGACGCGCTTTTTTAACGGCGCCGTGATCGCCGACACATCCTGTGCACCGCACGTTTGTACCTACCCTGATCATGCCCTGGAGCTCATGTCGCACGCAAAAGACAGGGACGATGAGTTGAGCCTCATCTTAAACGGCGAACAGGGGATGCTTTCATGAATAAAAGAAGCACTCATATCTACCGCTCCCTGACACAGCCAAGACTGCTTATGGGCTGTGATCGTGAACTTTTGATGAGCCTTTTCATCATCTGCTCGGCGATAGTTGCAAGCTCGCTGTCTCTTGCGGGAGTACTGTGCGCCGCCTTGGCTTTTGCCGTAGGTTTTCCGCTGCTCTATTGCATGGGACAACGCGATCCCTTGTGGCGTCACGTTTTTTTGCGCGCCCTACGCTATCAAGAATTTTACGTTTCCAAGAGGATTTTAAATAAGGAAAAATCATGATCAATCAATGGATGATCCCTGTTTTGCAGGGGCTGAGCATAATCTGCGCGCTCTTATTTGCCGGCGCCGCCTTTTATTGCGTACGATCCTGCTTTGCGCTGTGTCCGTACGATCGCAAATACCCGGCCTTTGCCGATCTGCTGCCTTATCTTTGCTATGAGGGGGACGGTGTCATACTTTTGAAAAACGGCTTTCGTATGTCCGTATACGAACTCTCAGGTATCGACGACGCCTCCATGACACCGGCACAGATCAACCACGTCTGCGAGCTTATAAAACGTTTTCTAATGAGTGCCGACGGACGCTTCACCTTGCATTTTGATCTGCTACGAAGCCGGGATCTGCCCATGAGCTCAGGCATTTATCACGGTGATCAAAATGCCGCGCTTTTAAACGAGTCTCATCAGCGTCTGCTTGTAAATACTCCCTTTTTTAAAAACAAGCTGTATTTGTCCGTAAGTTGTAAGAGGGATCTTACGGGAGATCTGCATAGCGGCCATAACTCCTTTGTAAAGGAGCGCGATGCGATGTGCACGCTTTTGGATACGGTGCTAAGCCCTAATCTTTTGATAACAAAGGATGGATGTCGCTTTGATCCCCTGCTTACGTATTTAAAATCTGCAATCTTTTGTAAGATACAAGACGTTGCAAGCGCTCAATCTCAGTATGCTCCGCTTGATGCCGTGCTGGGATCATACGAATTTAACACCGGATTTATCCCCAAGCTCAACGGCAGGATGTATGCCGTGGTGGCTTTAGATGCTTATCCTGCCGATTCTGTTCCCGGCATGATGCTCGATTTATCCGCACTGCCCTTTGAATATCGTTTTTGTACCCGCTTTAAATGCTTCGACACCACCAAGAGCGCCGTATTCCTGCGTCATCGTCGTCGCCTCTTTGAGCAAAGACTTCACGGCTTTTTCAATCAGATTTTTAATATAAAAAGCAACCGCAACGATAAGGATGCGTTAAAGCAGATTGACGATATCGAGGAGGGCTTGGGAAAGCTTAACTCCAAAGACGAAAACTTCGGATCCATATCTCAGGTATGCATCATCCCGGGAGACGATCTTCCATCCTTAAAAAAGAAATGTCTCAAGTGCATAAACGCGATCGAGGATGCAGGCTTCACCGCCCGTATCGAGACCATCAATGCCGTTGAGGCTTATTTGGGATCATTGCCGGGTGAGTGCGAATGTAACCTGCGCCGTCCCTTAATTAACATCTCCGCCGTCCCCAATCTCATTCCGCTTTATCTCAAATGGCAAGGAGAAAATATAAGTCCGTGCAAGACCTATATCCCGCAGGAGCCGCTTTTGCAGGCCGAAGGGGCAGAAGGCGGGATCTTCAGGCTCAATTTACACTCAGGCGATCTCGGCAATACCTTGGTCTCAGGCCCTCCGGGATCGGGAAAATCAGTATTGCTAAACGCCATAATTCACTCCCTGCTACGTTACAAGAATATGAAGATTTGGGCCTTCGAGCGCGGTCACTCGCTCTACGCGCTGTGCCGTAAGCTTAACGGAGAGCACGTGCTATTGGACGGCAGCGTCAGATTCTGTCCGCTTGAGGAACTCAAGAGCTTGGATGATTTTGCCCGCGCGCGATCCTTTATACGCATACTTGCAAACGGCGGAGCGCGGATGAATGCAGATGCCGAAACCGCATTAAACACCGCGTTGCACATGCTGTGCTCCGAAAAGCAGGCCTGCTCACTGTCGGATCTGTATTTATTATGCTCGGGCAATGAAGATCTCAAGCTGGCATTGAAGCCCTATCTTTTGGAAAACGGTAACGGGATCTTAGACGGTACCTTCAATCCAGGCTTTAAGAGCAATTTGAACGTATTCGAATGCGCCTCGCTCCTTGATCGTCCCGACGACTGTACGCCCGTTTTGATACATCTGCTCTCCAAAATAAGACGCGAGTGCGAAAGCAATTCCCAGCCTAAGGCGCTGATCTTAGACGAGGCCTGGCTGATGCTTAAAAACGGGATATTTTTAACCGAGCTCATATCTTGGTTAAAAACTCTGCGCAAGCACAACACCTTGGTCATCATTGCCACGCAATCCTTACTTGATCTTTCCTCCTCAAACCAGATGGGAGGCTTTCTTGACTGCATAAAAACCCGTATCTATCTGCCCAATCCGGACGCCTGCCAGCAAAGCCTTATGAAGCTCTACACTGAATGCGGGCTTAATGAAACGCAGATCAAGGCCGTCGCCGCCGGGATAGGGAAAAAGGAAGCCTTTTTACAAAAGGACGGACATTTTTGCAAATTCTCATTGCTGTTATCGGACGATGAAAAGGAGATCTTCACGCTGGCAGGAAGCAAGGCCCTGGAGCACTCCTTTGCCAATGACGATCCCATCAAAGGGGATCTCGCATCATGAGAACGCTATGCCCCATGCCTGCATACAAAACGCTCTTTAGTATTTTTATCTTGATTAACAAATAATTTTTCATAAATTGCGCCAAATCTCCGCCTCTATATCGGACATTTTGCAGCCAAGAAATAAAGAGGCCTTTTACGCGCCTTTATGAGATCTAGGAATTTATAAATTTTACGACAAACAAGGAGAGCACCTACGGCCGCATTTGACCGCGCTTTTGCGGCTTAAGGCGTTGTTTATATGGATCAAAAAACTTTGGAAAATAATACCGTCGCCCCCGCCGGCGCATATCGCAACAATATGATATTGACAACTGTGCGAGAGCGCCTGCTGCCGCTCTGCTTTGCCTTTACCGGGGCAGCCTTCGGGATGATAAGCCTTTGCGCCTATGTTTATGAAAGCTCGCGTCTTAGCGTAGTGCCGTATGTTGTAACCGTAGATAAAACGGGAGCTGTCATTGCCCGGGACGATTTAAAGGGGGAAACCAGCATCCCCGATCGGGTTGTGGCCGCGGATCTCGGATCCTTCATCATGAACCTACGCCTGCACACTGAGGATAAAGATCTTTACAAAAAGGCCTTTTACTCGGTATTTGCCCATCTTAAGGAAAATACCCAAGCGCTACAGGAGGTTATCGACTTCTACAAGGCAAAAGACGATCGTAAGGATGCATATATCCATGCTGAGATCATGAATATTCTGCGCATATCTGATCAGGTATTCCAAATCGACTGGTGCGAGACGGGATCGGAAAACACCAAGCGCTGTCTGCGCTCGCAGCTTACCTACGAGCTGCAAAAGCCTACAACGGATCCTGAAGCTCTTAGTTTAAATCCTCTCAGTCTCAAGATCCTAAGGCTCGATATAAGTCCGCTTAATGCTCAGGCAATCGCAGGTTAACCCCATAAGGTCCATTCATTATGAACAGGTGCATTTTGGCTCTATTTTTCCTAACGGCTATGCCGCTCTCGTATTGCGTACAAGGTGATGCAGATCTTGACAATTACCTTAACGAAAGCGAGCGCTTCATCCCCGACAAGCGCGAGCGGGCGGCACTTAATTCCTTAAAGCGGGGAATGGAGCACTCCGCCTCGGGAGTGTCCTCACGCCCGGGCGAGGTGGTTTTCAGCTACGGACAGGGGCATCACTCGTTGGTATGTGCCGTGCTTGAATTATGTGACGTGGCCTTAGAGGGAGGAGAGCACATATTAAGCGTACAAATCGGCGATTCATCGCGCTGGAGCGTGGATACGGCCGTATCGGGATCCGGTGAAAACGAGGTCGAGCACCTCATTATCAAGCCCTATGAAAGCAATCTTAAAACCTCGCTCATGATCTCAACTGATCGTCGTGCCTATCATTTGTCCTTGCGCTCCTCCGTCGAGGAATATATGCCCTCGGTACGTTTTATGTACCCGGACGATCGCCTCGGAGCCTTTTCAAATTCAAGAGTACCCTTAAGGCTACCATCGCGTGCACATGACACGGCTTATCGCAAGACGCCGGTGATCGAACAGGCCGTCGAAAATGCCGCCGTCATCTCCGATGACTTTGAGATCACGGGCGATGAGGAGATCTGTCCCTTAAAGGTTGTGTACGACGGGCGGCGTACGGTGATCACCATGCGCGGCGATCTTACCAGTATGCCCGTACTGACCGTCAACGGTACCAACGGAGGAGTTGCCGCCAACTACAGACTGCTCGGCAATGATTACATAGTAGACGGACTGATACGCTCCGCAACCCTAAGGACCGTACCTGCCGATGGCAATTTCGAAGCCGTCATCACCTACATAGGATAAAAACATGTCAGAAACACAAAAAAAATTGGAACAGGGAAGCACCAAGGGCAAAGCAATATATCTTTATTTGTAACTATTCAGAACCCTGACCAAGAATGATCTCTGCA
>UMFG01008654.1_pt1 | contig 11756 bp, 7 predicted proteins | sample 1964961 | NCBI WGS metagenome assembly UMFG01 (sample SAMEA4836041, study PRJEB28245) | human gut metagenome | biome: gut microbiome; material: fecal sample | place: Denmark | collected 2008
GATACGATCAGTACAGCTGTCTGTTTTTTCAGATTTTTCCTCATATGATTCCTCCTGCAAATACAGGGCTTCCGGAATTTTTTTCCAAAAGCCCTGTATAAAATTACTATTCTTTTATCGCAGTTTGATTATTCGCCATCTTTAGAAAGAGTTTCTGTCTCTTCTACAGCGGTGCCTTCTGTGGACTCTCCTACTTCCGGAACCTCAGGTGCATCTTCCTTATCATCAGAAGCTGCATCTTCTGTAGAATCCTCAGTTTCTTCAGACTTATCCTCTTCTGCTACATCCTCTGCAGGATCCTCAGTTTCCTCGGACTTGTCTTCTGCTTCCTCAGTATCTTCCTTCTCTTCGGTATCCTGATCATCTGCTGCGTCAGCATCCTCATTTTCTTCATCAGAAGAAGGATCATCTGCCTTTTCTTCCTCTTTTACTTCATTTTCAGGATCTTTCGGATCAGAAACCTCTGAGTCAGAAACTTCTTCTGCCTTGTCAGCTGCAGGAACTTCTTCTGCTTCCTTTTCTTCTGTGTCGAAGTTAAAGCTGATGACGATCTCTCTTCCGTCTGCAAAGATTACTGTAAATGTATCATCTACAACAGTTGCTTCGTTCTCCAGTTCGTTGCCTTCTTCATCTACAACAACTACTGTAAATTCATTCCAGTCTTTCTCGTACTTAGGATCCAGAGCTACATCCAGGATCTCAAGGCTTCCCAGTGCATCTAACTCATCTGCATCTACTTCTACGGTCTTTACAACTTCTTCGTTCTTGTAGAACTTAACTTCTGCAGGAGCAGCGGAAATATTGATTGCTGCCAGCTGTGTATCAATATCTGCACCCAGAGCATTTGCTACTGCCTTCTTTACTGCTGTAAGTGAATATGTAGCACCACTCTTGATATCTACATCCACATCACTGATCGTATCCTTGGTTGCACCCTTAAAGATATCAAATTTTTTCTTTGCTCTCTTCCAGAATGAATCATTTCCATCTGTGTCTGTATCATTATCTTCTACAGATACAACTTCGCCTCTGGAATTTACAGTTACTTTTACTTTTGCAGTATACTCAAAGTCTTCTACTTCTGCGCTGGCTTCAATTTCCACATCTGGTCCATAATCTTTGCCAACATCTGTTGCTTCTACATCCGGATATCCATTAGCCTTGATCTCCAGTTTGTAATTGTCCTCTGCTCCCTCTGCAAATACTGCTGAAGGTTTTCCATGAGTACCTGCCTTTACATCAAAATTGATAGATCCATCTTCATTGATAAGCTCTGTTCCCTTGACTCCTGCTACTGTATTTCCATCCACAATAACAGTGGAAACAGCATTACGGTAAGCATCTAATTCATCTTCGTCTATTACGATCTTATTTCCTTTGATCGTAACGCTCTCAACGGAACTGGATAATACAAAATCTTTCTCAAAGGATGCATACTTACCGCTTTGGTCGCTTACATTTAAAGTATAGCTTCCTGCTGCTATGCCGTCTGTCCAGGTGATCGTATCATTATCTACCTTAAATTCAGAGACCTCTTCACCATTAGCATCTGTTACAACATATTCCGGAACATAACCCTCAGGAAGAGTTTCCAGTCCATTGATCTTTGCTTCCTTGCTGCTTGCCTTAACCTCCGGCACTTCAATAACCGGTTCAAATTTTACCGGTACATATACCTTTTCTTCAAATGAAATCTCTATCATACCTTCGTTGGTATAATAAGTAGCACCCGTAAGATGCTTGCCCATCATGGACTTATAATGATCCGGTGCTAACGGGCAGCCGTGAACGGTTTCTGTAAATCCACTTGCCCAGGCAATATTTGTCTTGCGCCAGATATTTTCCAGATGACGCATACCATAGTCACTGCCTTCTTCTGTATGCAGTACTACTCCATATACGGTTGTACTATCCTCAGATAAAGAATCCGGAAGTCCTGACATAGATAACTGATAATCACCATATGAGCTGTCTGTTAATAAGCGGGCAGTTACATTATCCGCATCTTCTTTTGCACCCTTTACTTCGCTGAAAGTCAGTTCACCATCGGAAACTGTCAGTTCTTTATAATAGGAAGGAGTTTCACTTAATTCATAATAAGCAAAGTTTTCATTCTCAAATAAAGCATCTTTTCCTGTATAAGTTGTAGTATTGGTCTGTCCACGATTTGTTACAGTGATCGTTACAGAGTCCTCATCTGTTACTTTCTTAAGACCTGCAAGTTCTGCAGCATCTGATACTTTTACAGGGAATGTAATACCGCTTATATCACTTCCATCTGAATTTACATGATAAGAACCGCCAACCAGGCTTCCCGTTCTAGGTTTAGCATGAGTTGCAGAAGAAACGGCATCTACATCTTCATCATTTCCATTTATCTCACTATCATAAAAGTCTGCATAAGGAATGTTCATCAGTACATATACAGTGCTGAACTTAACGGTAAACGGAACAGAGATAGACGCATATTTTCCACTTGGATCTGTAAATACCAGCTTATAAGTTCCTGCTGCCAGATCTTCTGTCCAACTGATCTTTTTATTAACTGTATCTACTGTAATTCCTTCTACTTCCTGATCATCAGCATCCGTTACTGTAATCTGTGCATTTGCAAACGGCTCTGTTCCTGCATATGTGGTTTCTGTTGCATTCACTTCCGGAGCAGTTACTGTAATATCGTAATTCTGTTTAATCGGTACATATTTCTCATTCTGAAGAGTGATCTCAATAATTCCCTGATCGGTATATACAGTAAGACCGGTTAAGCTGCGTCCCATCATATCTGCATAAGGCTCATAAGAAAGTTCTGCCCCTTTAACAGTTGTCTGGAAACCATCACCGCTTCCTGTTGCCCAAGCGATCTCAAAATTATTTTTCTTATGATGGAAAATATTCTCCTGATAACGCAGGCCATAATCTTTACTTATACCATTTAAAGAAGTATGGAGAACAGCACCATATACAACTGTATTGGTATCTCTTAAAATGCAGTCATCTGGCAGATCACTGAAACGCATTTCGTAATCTCCATGCATATTGTGATTACCTTCTAACAGTGTCATGCTTACATTTGCATCAGAAGTATATTCTTTTACTTCTTTTTCATTTACATTCTTTCCAAAGGAAACATTACCATTTTCAACTGTTGCTTCTTTATAATAAGATGGCTCCTGGTCCAGTACATAATATGCATGATCTGCATTTCCATACAAGTCATCTTCGTTGTTAGCCTTTGTAAAGGACTCAAGTGCTTTCTCATTGATCTTTACAGGATAGGTAACGCCGCTTATAACGCTTCCATCCAGTTCTGTATGGTAGGTTCCTGCTGTCATACTCTTATTTAAAGGCTTTTTCTTTGTTGCAGAAGATACTGCATCTGCCTCAATAGTATTGTTCTCTGACTCATTTGCATAGAACTCAGCATATGGAATGTTCATCAGTACATACTGATAACGGATCGGCGCTGTTACCGTTCCGTCAACCTGTGGATAACCTGTTGCTGTAATGGAAATGTTGGTATTTTTTTCACTTTCAAAGATATATTTACCATTTGCTTTTGCAGACAGATCAATGGTACCGTCATCTTTGATGATCTTAACAGCTCCTCTTCCGGTCGCTGCATAGGTAGTATCTCCTACCTTCACGGCTGTAATCGATTTTACATATGCTTTAACCTGATTTTCACTTACATTTTCTGTTGCAGCCAGCTGATAGCTTCCATCTTCATTTGCCTGAACCTGAACCGGAACATTGCTTGTGCTTAAAACAAAAGAAACTTCTACAGATGCATATTTTCCGGACTGATCTTCAATCTTCAAAGTATACTTTCCTGCAACCGGGCTGCCGGTCCATGTCATCTTTCCATTTACTACTGTAAACATGACACTGTCATCATTGTCCTGTCCGGAAACAGTATATCTTGCGTCATAGTCCACAGGAAGGGCATCCAGTCCATTTACAGCTACATCAATATCATCTGTTTTTGCGCCTTCTGCTACAGAGATTTCCTGTTCAAATTTTACAGGTACATACACAGCATTTGTAAATGTGATCTCCATTGTTCCTTCACTGGTATAATATGTAACACCTGTAATGTTCTGTCCCATCATAGACTCATAGTGATATGGTGACAGTTCATTGCCATGAGTTGTCTCTGTAAAACCGCTTGCCCAGGCAATATTGGTCTTACGCCAGATATTTTCCAGATGACGCATACCATAATCAGTACCTTCTTTTGTATGGATCACTACGCCATATACAGTTGTGCTGTCATTAGACAGAGACTCCGGAAGTCCGGTCATATACAGCTGATAATCGCCATAAGAGCTGCTGGCTGATACAGTTGCACTTACACCGCTTACATTTTTAGCCGTACCCTTTACTTCGCTGAATGTCAGTACAGCACCGGAAACTGTCAGTTCTTTGTAATAGGAAGGAACCTCATTTAATTCATAGTAAGCAAAATCCTCGTTTTCAAATAAAGCATCTTTTCCTTTGTAAGTTGTAGTGTTTGTCTGTCCACGGTTTGTAACAGTAATATCTACAGAGTCTTCATCCGTTACTTTCTTAAAACTTGAAAGATCGGTTCCTTTCTTTACTCTTACAGGGAATGTAACGCCGCGAATCTCGCTTCCTTCTGGGTCTTCATGATAGGAACCACCAACCAGGCTTCCTGTTCTTGTTTTATTTAAAGTTGCAGAAGAAACGGCATCTACATCCTCATCGTTTCCTTTTACTTCACTGTCATAAAAGTCTGCATAAGGAATGTTCATCAACAGATACTGATATTCTTCTGTTACATCTGGAGTATCCGGGGTTGATGGGGTGTCTGGAGTAGATGGGGTATCCGGAGTGGACGGTGTAGCAGGCGTAGTAGAACCGGAGTCACTGTCGGAACCTGAACTGGAGCCGGAACCTGATCCGGAACTCTTGGAAGTAACCGTGGTTGTACTGTTTGCTTTCGTGCGGTATCCGCCAGACTGACGGTACTGTGCAACGCCGTCTTCATTTACCCACTGACCATCTGCATTTACTTTGTAGCCGTCTGGTGTAGTAGTGTTGGCTGCCATTTTTGCTCCTTTTCCAGCTTCTGTACGGGCAAAATAATAGCAATAGCCGTCGATCCAATTCCATCCTGTGACAGCGCTTCCTTCTTCATGAGTATCTGTGGTATTATCGAAGAAATACCAGTCTCCCTGTGGTGACTGATACCAGCCTACCTTCATCTGGCCTTCGATCCCCTCATTTGCCGGAGTAAAATAATAATCCAGACCATTGATATTCTTCCAGCCTGTTACCAGACTTCCGTCTTCCATATTCAGATAATACCAGCCTGACGCTGTGTGGATCCAGCCTGTATATGGCTGACGGTCACGATTTAAAAACTTCCATCCGGCACTGGTCTGTTCCCAGCTTCCTTCTGTTAAAGCTGCAGCCTGTACAGACAGTCCTGACTGAGCTGCAACGATGGTAGACAGCAGAAATACGGCTGCTTTTTTCGTAATATTCTTTTTCATAGGTTCCTCCATTCCCCGGCATAAAAACATGCCTGTTATAGTTAGTTATTACTAACTTTCTTATAAAAAATAAACTTTTTATTAATACAAGTCAATCTTTCGTCCCCATTCCTGCCCCTCTTTATTGTTGTTTTTTTCTCATTAGAAAGTTGTTGAAAAAAAAAGTCAGATTTTCCTGTTTTTAAAGACTCCAAAAGTATCTGTCCCTGCAAAGTAATGAATTGACAACCATTTTGCTCAATGTTAAGATGTGACACAGAGAGATTAGCATTTGCTAATCTTTGTTAAATCTATGATTTAGATGTAATTAACATACTGATATGAGGTGCAACCTGTGAAAAAACGAAATCTGATCCTGCTTACAACTGTCTGCCTGGCTTTATCGGCCTGCCATCCTGCTTCTGCTCCCTCTTCCGGCTCCAAAACTTCTGTTTCTGAAGCTTCCGGTTCAAAACAGGAGGAAAGCAAAGATCTGGCAGCAGACGAAAGCCTTTCCCGCGAGCTTTATGCTATGGATACCGTTATGAACCTGACTGCCTATGGTCCCAACGCCTCTGCTGCCTTAGAGGCTTCTGTCTCTGAGATCAACCGCCTGGACAGTCTGTTATCCATTTCCAGTGAAAAGGGAGAGATCTACCGGATCAATGCAGATAAAGAAGGAACTGTTTCAGAAGATGTAAATGCTCTTCTTAGTCGTTCCCTGGAACTTTCCCAGATGACAGACGGATTGTTTGACTGTACCATTGAACCGGTTATGGAAGCCTGGGGCTTTACCACCCAGAATTTCCGTATCCCTTCTGAAGAAGAACTGGAAGAACTTTTATCCCACGTGGATTATAAACAGGTAGATCTGGAAAACTCTGCTGTAACCATTCCCGAAGATGTCCGCCTGGACCTTGGAGGCATTGCCAAAGGTTTTACTTCTTCCCGTGTAATGGATATTTTCCGTAAAAATGGTGTTACCAGCGGCATTATCTCCCTTGGTGGAAACGTACAGGCTTTAGGACACAAACCGGACGGAAATATGTGGCGCGTAGGCATTCAGGATCCACATGATCTGAACTCTACCTTTGCTGTAGTGGAAGTAGCTGACCAGGCAGTGATCACCTCAGGCGGCTATCAGCGCTATTTTGAGGAAAATGGACAGACCTACCACCATATCATTGACCCACGGACCGGATATCCTGCTGAAAACGGACTGATCTCCGTTACCATTATCAGCGCTGACGGAACTCTGGCAGATGCCCTTTCCACCTCTCTTTTTATCATGGGGCCGGAAGAGGCTTCCAGTTTCTGGAAAAAACACAGAGACACCTTTGATGCGATCATGATGAAAGAGGATGGTACTGTTATGGTAACCGCCGGTCTTGCAGACCACTGCAGCGTTACTACTGGCGGAAATGTTGAGGTGATACAGGAATGAAAATGAACCCATCCCATAAAAAGACTCTTATTCTGGTCATTGTCCTTTTGCTTTGTGCCGCTTTTGCCAGTTTTTGGACAGCCCGGCAAAACCAAAAGAATGATGCTGCAGTTGCCGTTATCACTTACCAGGGAAAAGATATCCGCACCGTAGATTTAAGTACGGTAAAGAAAACGGAAACCTTTACCCTTGGAGAACCTGGAGAACAGAATACCATCCAGATCTCCCCAAAAGGGATCGGTGTGATTGAAGCAGACTGCAGAGACCAGATCTGCGTCAAACAGGGGATCCACTCCCATGGCCCGGAACCCATCGTATGCCTGCCTCATAAACTGAGCATCCGTTTTATCTCTTCTAATACAGATAATTCCCTGGATGCAGTGACCGGACGGTAAAAATATCATAAAGAAACCGGAAACTTGACAGAGCATCCTGAAATGGAATTTGTACAGCTGCAGATCAACTACGCTGACTGGGAAAATCCGGCTGTTCAGTCCAGAAGATGTTATGAAGTAGCAAGAAAACACGGAAAACCAGTGATCATCATGGAACCTGTAAAAGGCGGAATGTTGGCAAATCCTCCAGAGTCTGTTGCAGATATCTTAAAGACTGCTGAACCTGACTCTTCCGTAGCATCCTGGGCTGTACGTTTTGCTGCCAACCTGGAAGGTGTGATCACTGTCCTTTCCGGTATGAGCAATGTAGAACAGATGGCTGACAACCTTTCTTATATGAAGAGTTTCACCGGCTTAACTGACGCTCAGAAAGATACCCTTAAAAAGGCTCAGGAAGAATTAGCCCGCATCCCTCTGATCCCATGTACTACCTGTAACTACTGCGCAAAAGTCTGTCCAATGGATATCGGTATCTCCGGCTCCTTCACTGCTATGAACTACCTGACCCTGTACAAAGATAAGGGAATGGCAGCTCATCAGGAACAGTGGCTGGTAGGCGGTCATGGACGCAAAGCTGCTGACCAGTGTATTAAGTGTGGTAAATGTGAGTCTGTATGCCCGCAGCACATTGCCATCAGAAAGAACCTGGAAGTCGTTGCAGAAAATCTGTTAGCGAAATAAAGATCTGTTTCCAACGGAGCTGTCACCTGGCGGTGACGTATTCCTAATATAACAAACAACATAGCAAAAAGCCGTTTCCCTGGTTTTACTTTCAAACCCGGAAACGGCTTTTTAGTTTAAACTTTGATCTGAAATTCTGATCAGGATCTTTATTTAAAAATTCTCAAGAAACTCTGCTACACTCTTTACGATCTGCGTTGCCTCTTTTTTGATTTCGGGATCTGCTACATCCGGAACTGCTCCCTGGTAGGCCCGTACCATTCCCAGATCATTGACACTGTCTCCAATACAACGGATCTTTTCGATCTGCGGAAAATGTTCTTTCAGCCATTTTACAGCAACTGCCTTATCTACGCCTCTGGCTACAATATCACCATTCCACAGATTTGCATAGGCAGAAACTTCCGAAAAACGCTCTTCAATGTCTTTACAAAGATCTTTTATATGCTTCAGGTCCAGATTTCTTCTGTGGATCTGTACAATATTATCCAGACTTTCCAACTGATCGGCTGTGATCGTTCCGCCATCACAAGCTTTCTGGGTACTGGTCCCTTTTTCAGAAAGGAGGCATACTTTCCGGTCTGTAAGGGATACACCGCTTCCATCATCATTTATACTTTGCAGATAGCGCAATACTGCTAATGCCGTTTCCCTTGGGATCAGCTTTGTAAACAGAGTCTTTCCATCCCTGTCTGCGATCATGGCACCATTATTTAAGATCCAAAAATCCGGCGAAAAGCCATAAGACTCAAAAATAGGCTTTATGGTCCCTAAATTCCTTCCTGTGGCGATCACAAAGAGATTTCCGGACTTCTGCCAGTTTAAAACCGCATTCTTATCCTCTTCACCGATCATCCGTTCCACATATAAGGTTCTGTCAAAATCACTGACTGCACATTTCATTCCCGTATTTCCTTTCCTCGACAGTAAACGCAGATCAGATCCAGGTTCTGATCCATGATAGTCAGATCTGCGTCCATTCCAGGCCGGATGCTGCCTTTGCAGTCATCTGCATGGATATAATGAGCCGGATTGAAGCTGGTCATCAACATGATATCGTAAAGCCCCACTTTTGTGTGATCTGCCATATTTTTCACCGACTGGGCATAACTCATCTCCACCTGTTTTACTGCCTGATAATCCCTTGGATCGATCCATTCTTTCTTTCCGTCATAGTGCTCTAAGCACACCTGATCCCTGTCTTTTACAAACCGGATCTTTCTTACGTAATGATCAAAACAGCTTTGGGTCTGGGCAAGACCACAGCAGTCTGTTGTCAGCACAATACGGCTGCTTCCCTTGATCCTGTAAGCCAGCTCAAAAGCTTCATGGGACACCGTCATTCCTGTCTGCTTTGCAAACTCACAGATCATATCATCAAAATACAAAGCTGCTCCTGCAGTTCCAAGTTCCCTGTGGTGAAATCCCTTCATTCCGCTGAATGTGTGGGTAAATCCCCCAAGACCATAGGCCCGCATTTTCTTGATCTCTTCAAAAGTAGCTGCACTGTGTCCCACAGCTGTCTGGATCTGGTGTTCCTGGCAAAATCTAAGAACAGCATCTGCTCCCGGCCGTTCCGGCGCTATGGTCATATGGCGGCACAGTTTTTTATTTTTAAAGGTATTATAAAGGTCCTCCATCACTGTCACATCCGGAAGCAGACAACATTCTTCTTTCTGCATTCCCTTGTATACAGGATTGATAAATGGTCCTTCCAGATGAACCCCTAAAAGCTGCGCTCCCTCAGGATCTTCTTCGCTGACCTGATCAGCAGCCCGGATACAGGTCTTGATCTCCTCAATGGGATCTGCCCCTGTGGTTCCCAGATAAGAAGTAACGCCTGCAAAAGGCAGGGTACGACACATCTCCCGAAGAGACTGGGGCGTTTTCTCAAACCAAAAAGAACCGGTAGCCCAGCCGTGAACATGGATATCAATAAATCCGGGGAAAATGATCTTGTCGGAATAATCTTTATATTCTCCCTGCCATTTTTCATAAAGCCCTTTTATCTTCCCATTTTCCAGTTCCAGGAACCCTTCAAAGATCCCGTGTTCCAGTACAATATAGTTTGAATAAAGAACCATGTCACTCCATTCTGTATCAGGTAAGATACCAGTAATCTTTGTTGGCTTCCATCAGGTCATCCAAAACTGCTCCTGCCTTGGAAGGATCGATCACAGATCGATTTAAGATCAGGGCTTTCAGGGCTTTCGTATAACTCTTTTCCCGGAATGCTTCTACTGTCAGCTGTTCATAAGCATACTGTCCTTCCATCAGTCCCTTATAATAAGGATCGATGTCACCATAAGGATAGCCCTTTGCACCATCTTTTCCAATAGTTCCCGCTACTTCTATGATCGCCCTGCTTTCAAAGTTGGGGATGATCCCTTCATTGCGCACCAGGACTACAAATTCATTGTTCAGGTCATAGGCAATGGACTCTGCCACTTCCACCATCAGATTTCCAAACACACTGTTTGTAAGCATTTCTGACGGATCCATGGTATCTCTGCCTACTGCCTTTGCGCAGGTTTCAAATACATCCTTTTCCCTGGAGTCTTTTGCTTCATCTGCACGGGTATAGTTAGGATCACTTTCTTTTACGATCTCATCCGGGAACATGTAATACTGAAGATAGGTAGTTGGAACGTACTCATCCAGATACTGCATATATTTATTTACACGGACATAGGTCTCCAGCCAGGATTTGGATCTCTGCTCTGCATTATAAGGCTTAAATTCATGATCACGCAGATAGGTCCTTAACTGGTCAAAATAATTCTTTCCGTCTGTTCCATACAGGTCTGTAAACCATCCAAAATGGTTTAAACCAAAATATTTAGCCCTTAAGATCTCCTGAGGCACTCCCAGGATCTTTGCAAAACTTTTCATCATGGAAAATGGCTGATCGCAGAGATTTAAGATCCGCTTATCATCCGGGAACATCTGGTCCAGTCCCAAGGCCACGATAGCTGCCGGATTGGTATAGTTTAAGATCCAGGTATCCTTGGAATAAGAACGTACTTTTTCCACCATCTGTTTCATGGCTCCCAAAGAGCGCATTCCATAGGCAAATCCGCCCGGACCGCAGGTCTCCTGTCCGATCAGACCGTACTTAAGAGGAATTTTCTCATCCAGGGAGCGCATTTCTGTTTTTCCTACACGCATCTGGCAGAAAATAAAATCTGTATGGCTGTAGGCTTCATCCTCATCCGTTGTAAATACAACATCACACTCCGGGTAAAAACATTTTAATACCAGGCAGTCATAGGCCTCCATCTTTCCCATACGTTCCCCGTCAATATCATAAAAGATCATTTTAGATACCGGAAAACGTTCTTTATACTGCACCAGTGTTCCCACCAATGCAGGAACGCGGGCGCTTCCTGCTCCCGCGATAGTAATAATATGTGGTTTACGCATACTTCTCCTCCTGCTTATAGGTTCTCTTTGATCAGAACTTTAATATATCTTCTTCTCCCCTTGAGATCTGTGTATCCTTCTTTAACATTTTCACAGGTGTTCCCTCTGTGAAGATAACCGGTGTTACCAGTGATTTTCCGGCAGCACGTACCTCATCCAGATCAACAACTACCAGGGTATCTCCCTTCTTTACCATCTGGCCCTGTTTTACCTTAACGTCAAAGCCTTTGCCATTTAACTGGACTGTGTCCATTCCTACATGGATCAGGCACTCTAATCCGTCTTTTCTCTTTAAGCCAAAAGCATGTCCCGTAGGAA
>UMFG01035240.1_pt1 | contig 11656 bp, 7 predicted proteins | sample 1964961 | NCBI WGS metagenome assembly UMFG01 (sample SAMEA4836041, study PRJEB28245) | human gut metagenome | biome: gut microbiome; material: fecal sample | place: Denmark | collected 2008
TAATAACCTTCATAGTAATAACTGTGATCGATACCCTTCATGTAAATTTCTCGATCATTTACATTATCCGTAAGTGCATTTTTCAAAAGAAACTTTATTTCTATATCTTTGATAGGACTTCGCTCCATGGCAAGCAGATAATCCTCTTTATCCACCTTGCTCCAGTCAACCACATAGCCGATTTCTTTTTTCAACATCAAGTCAAGCCATATTCTCGTACTTCTCCCATTTCCCTCTCGGAACGGATGAGCCACGTTCATTTCAACATATTTTTCGACAATTTCATCAAAAGTTGACTGTGGCATTTTGTCTATGCTCTGTAACGCTGCTTCCAAATACATCAGCGGAGCAAATCTAAAATTTCCTTTTGAGATATTGACCTTTCGTAGTTTACCAGCAAAATCATAAATCTCATCAAAAAGATATTGATGAATCATCGCAAGACTTCGATAAGTCCCTGGTTCTAACGTCTCAAAAAAACCGTTTTCAAACATTTCAAGTGCTTTTTGCTTACTGATTTTTTCTTCCAGTCTTGCTAATTCTGCAGAATCTGTAATACCTAATTTATTTTCAAGCATAGTTTACCTCACATTCTTCATGCGATCACTTTTCCAGTCACAAATCTTTCTTTATAAGTATACCATAATATCGGCAACAAATCCATTTCATTGTGAAATATCTTACTTTTATTTTGCCGTATTTAATAGTTTTTTTTCTTCTTAACGCAAAAATGGCAAAGTGCTTATCGACAACACTTCACCATCAGATGTTGGTAAATAAAATATCCTATAAATAAGAAAGACCCACCGGGTTGCGCATGAAAATCAGAGGCGTGGTGGGTTCTGTTAAGCTTATTATACAGTTTTTAAAGTTACTGTCAATATTTCTTTTCAAAAAAACGATAACTTTCCATTGTTCCTTAAAACAGTAAAGAAGAGCATCAGAGAAAAGCAAAAATTGACTTTTGAAATATTAACTTTACGCAATTTGGCAACAATTTTGCCGATAAGAAACCAGCCAGTTTCCGAGCTGGTTCTATTTCACATTATGTATAAATTATTTCCCTGACCACTATTTCCTCGGCATGAGCTTCATTTAACCCAAAATTTTCCTTGTATTCTTTCATTAACTCAATCTGTTCCCCAGAAAACTTCAAGATCATTTTTACAGGAATTACCTTTCCCTTATCGTCATATCCAAGCTGTACTTCTTTTATCAAGCTTCTAACCAGTCTCTTTCTAAGCTCCTTTGGTGCGTCCTCATAAACTTCATTGAAATTCTCAAGCAGATTTTTTACCAGTTCAAAGTCCATTTTTTCTAACTGAACGGATTCTATTTGTTTCATTTTATAATCCAACTTTTCTTGAAGCTCTTTTTTCTCTGTTGCGATCTTATCAAGGTTAATCTGTATCCGTTCCGGCTTCATATTCTGATAAGTAGGATTTACACCGATCTGACACAAAATCTTGTACTGCATATCCTCATTCTTATCTAGTGCCGCTATCTTATTTTTAAGTTCTTCCGTTTCCTTTTCAAGCTTTCCGGTATCAAGTTCCTGCTCCATATACTGATGTATTTCCTCAGCAAGATTAGGACGCCGTGTATATTCCCTAAGCCCACCTATAACTGCCTTTTCCAAAATCTCTGTCTTGATCGGATTTTTACGGCACTTTCCTTTTTTATGATTGTTCCAGTAACCGCAAACATAAGTCGAATAATAACTTTCCTCGCCATTAGCCCTTTTATATCTGCTACCATAGTTAATCATATTCGCCCCACACTGCGGACATTTTACGATTCCATTAAACACATTGTTAACACTTTCACTTGTACTGTCTCGCCGTCCTCTGGGCTTTCTACTCTTTTTTCTTTTCTCCTGTGCCCTGTTCCACATCTCCTCAGAGATTATAGCCTCATGCTTTCCATCCACAAGTATGTAGTCATTTTCAGAATCACCGGACTGTTTCCCTTTATTACCGCCGTCATCTGTCTTATGATAGCCGTATCGGATTTTTCCACAGACGGTCGGATTATCCAGTATCTTTTTTACTTGTGATGTATACCAGTCTGCTACCGGAGGCAGATAAACAGTTTCATCTGTCTCAGACTCTTCTGTTGCCTTCCGGTCAACACGCTTATAATGTCGGGGTTTAATGCCTTCTTCATTTAATCTGCCCGTCACAGAATCACAGCTTGCCTCTTCGCTTTCCAGATACCATTCAAAGATCTTCCTTACTACAGCGGCTTCTTCCTCATTGATAACAAGCTCTTTGTTAACTGCATCATAACCATAGGGAGGTATACCGCCATTCCAGCCGCCGGACAGGGCATTGTATTTCAATCCGTTAGCCGTCTGTTCTCTGATGTTCTCACGCTCCATTTCAGCCAGTGCCGCTAACAGCGTAAATACAAGCCTTCCCATCGGGGTTGCCGTATCCACATTTTCTGTCAAGGCAACCAGATTCACTCCATTGTCCTGTAATATATTTAATGAGTTCAAACTGTCACAGGCGTTTCTTCCAAATCTTGAAAGCTTCCATACAATGACATAATCTACTTCTTGCTTTTCCTTAATGTCACGAAGCATCTTCTGAAACTGGGGGCGTCCTTCAATGGACTTGCCGGACTTCCCCTCGTCTGAATAAACATCCACCAGCTCAATACCATAAGCATTGCAGTATTTTCTGATTTCTTCTTCCTGTCCTGTCAGCGACTTACCGTCTACCTGTTGAAATGTTGATACTCGTAAATATGCATACGCTCTTTTAATCATTGCGGCTTTCCCCCTTATTTTTATAGTAAATCAGCATCTGACTGATTGCGTCCAGAAACTCACGCCTCATTTTTTCTTCCTCACTGGTCTCGGAATGATAACGCTGTCCCTCTGGAAAATCAATGTCGCTTTTAGCCAGTTTTTTCTTACATTCAATGTCACTTTTTACCATCTTTCTGTTCTCCTTAATTTTTAAAAGATGGCCCCTTATATCGGAATGCTCTATTTCAAGTCGTAAGACATAACTGAATGTCGGAGATTTATTTACAAAATGACAATAATAAAAGGCAATGCTCTATTTCTTCACTTTCTACCGCTGACCCCTCCATATAACCAGCACATATAAACTTTCACTTTCTACCGGATTTCCCTTTTTCTAAATCTTGACTTAATGCTTTGATCTTGATTAAGCCAGTCTGCAAAATTCCATTCTTTTTTCTTTCTATTCATTATTTCTATTCTTTGTTCCAATGCTCGACCTTGATTAAGCCAGTCTGCAAAATATCTTATTTTTTACTTCTTTTACTCATTTTCCAAATCTTTCCAACAAGCATACACCGCTTTTATATGTCCATTTTTTTCTTAAAGCCCACTGAATAAGCCCCAAATTTTTCCACTATGCCTTCCATTTATCCTTTCTAGTTGAGCAGATTTTTTATTTTTTATGGACTTTTTTATTTTTCTTTTTCACGATCATGCTACCCTCATTTTGAAAGCCATTTCCGGCTAAACAGGAAAACAAAGCCTGTCCTCCCATAGATACCTATTCCGTCAGAGAATGTTGTTTTCTTGACATAACCTGTCTCTGGCATTTTTTCTATTATTTCTGATATTCCATTTTTTCCAGTTCCAATGCATACACCCACACTGCACTCGGTTCTAATCCTTATGAATGTCAGCCGGATAAACTCCCAACCGCTCCGGCACGCTGTTCTTATATTTCAGCCTGTCAACCGGATTTCTTATTTTCTATCAACATTTTCATTATTGCATTTCACAATCATGCTCTACTCCATTTTTGAAAGCCATTTTCTCAAAAATCACAGGCAGATGATGGAGCAAAGACCCCAAACAAAAAACAGACTGCTGAGCCGCTTTTCTCCATTACTCAATCCAGCACAAGCCATCTATGGAACATTCATCCCATTACAAATCCTTAAAGCTTCTACGATTTACTCTTTGCGTCATTGGATTCAAAAGCCAATACAACACCAATGCTACCCAGACAATATTGCACACGCATCCATTCCATTTTGAACCATGCCGGACACAGCGTTTTTTCCTTATTTTCTTACTTCACTCCCCTTGAAATAAGAAATTTTTCAAACCTTTTTCATACAAAGGCTTTTTACCCTTGGAAAACCCCCATTTTATCCCGATTTTCTCAAAAAAAATCTCCGTAACACCGTATGAAAATAATTTGCAAGATTTTTTATATTTTTATAAGATTTTTTAGCCCTTGACGGTTCCCCAAAAATCAAAACAAGCCAGACCTTGATTCGATTCAATGTCTGACCTGTTTTGATTTTACGGTTTCAAATAAACAGTCCTATCTTTACTCCATGCGTTCCTTTTCAGAAATGTCCTCTTCCTCCAACAGCTCCCGTTTATATTTATAAAATGTATTCCGACTGACTCCGGCTAATTTCATGCACTCCTTATCATTCAGATTGCCGTCAAAACTGCGTGACTGCTTTTTTATCAGTTCTTTGGCTTCTATGCTTTTCTTTACTACGAGCTTCGCCCCCTTGACCTGTCCGATCTGTTTTCCATTCAGCCGTGCGGTTTCGATTCCCTCTTTCGTTCTCTGCCTCAAATCCATAACCTCTTTTTCTGACTGCTCAAACGCAATCCGGATCTGATCCTTCGCCACTTCCAGCAGATACCGTTTCACAGCCTCCAGAAGAATATCTGCTTTCTCTCCGGTCATTTGAATGTCTGGATTCATATTCCTACGATAAACATCTGTATTGATATGCGGCTCTTTCAGAAACACAAGATTTACACCACGGTTAAACAGCTCTTCATACAGTTCAAAGCCCTCTTTCGCATTTCTGCTCATTCTGGAAACACTGTCAAACACAATCGTATCGTCAGCCTTTACACGCCGGACAATTTCTTTCAGACGCTTCCGGTCTTTATAGTTTGTACCAGTAAACACTTCCTGTACCACTTTAGCCTCTGAGTATGCACCCTTAATATTCCGGATCTGTCTCTCAATGTTCTGCCTCGGCGATGAAATACGAGCATATCCATAAATCATATGTATCAACTCCTTTTTATAAATAAATAAAATATACCCATTTATAAAAAAGAAGCCGGAAAATCAGTTCCGGCGGATTGTATCAATGTTTCTTACTTTTGCTGACTTGCTGGCATTTTCTCTCAAACTGATAAAGCTGTCGCATTTCTGGAGAACTGCTGATTTACTACTTATTTTTCAACCCTATAACCCCAACTTTTAATACTCGAATCCCATACCCTTAGAATCTATACTTTTCCATCCAACCCCTACAAAATAAACCTTTTAAAATTTCACAGGCTCTAACAGCACATGCTTATCATTTTTTCCATCCATGCCGCACAGAACAAGCCCTATTTTTTCCACTGATATAAAACAATCATTCATCCGGTCAGAGCACACTTTTCTTATTCTGATATTTTCCCTACAAAAGACGATTTCTTTTTATCAAGTTTGATTTTCCATGAAAGCATATGAAAATCTTTAAACTGTTGAATCCGTTTCTGTTTTTACGCCTTATCAGACTTTCCAACTATGCTTTTCCTCAGATCCGTTCCGGTTCTCTTTTCCAAAATAAAAGACAGGAGAAGTTTTAGGCTCCCCCTGTCTGATAAGCTCCGTAAATTTAATTCAGATCCATAACGGTTGTATTTGAGGTATAGAACCGCTTACTTACCAATAAACTGTTCATATTGGGAACAAAAATGTCTATTCCATCATAAGAGCCTGTCCAAAATTTCGGCTTGCTGTTTGCTTCAGCCGATAGGCTCTTATTGGAAGTGAAGAACTGATAACTACGCCCTTTCTCTTCTTCAAGGCTGAACATATCTGTTCTGTCAGCTAATAAACCATTTGCTTTGATGTTCAGAGCAGTACTTCTAATGCTATCTGCCCCATCTCCAAAGCCCATTCTGTAAGCTAATCTGACTTCAATACAACCAATGCTGAATCCTTCATTGTACCAAGTAGATCCATTCCGGTCTGAGCCAAGATTTCTGTCGATACTGCTCAAGAAATTTGTTACCATGTTGGTTCTGCTGTTAAACTCGGTCACTTCTGGATTCGTTAAGGTTCTCTGGGTCTTATTTAATGTTTCTAATGCAGTACCATCACGAAATATTGTTACATTTCCATCTGCATCTGATGTGAGAACCCAGTCATATGTCTCTTCCAGTTCTTCAAGTACATCTATATCAGAACTGTTGGCTGAGGTTGAACCTGTCTGCAAATCGTATTTACTGTCACGGATAAACTCATTCTGACCCATTTTATATTTTCCGGTCTTTCCTGTCAGCTGAATGCTTCCATCATAAAATTTTTTGTCCCCCTCAGTATTGAAGCCTATCTGACCATGCATAACAACTTCGTAATTGTCAAGAATGTTCTTTGTGCTGTTCTTAAATGCCTCTATTGCCTGTAATACTTCATCCTTGTTCTTTACATTTTCAGAAGCCTTTAATACTGCTTTATCCGGTATGTAACTATTGAAGATCCGGTATCCCACCCAGCTCTGAGAGGCTTTTCCGTCTGCATCTGCCGTCTTTAAATCATAGATCGCCCCAGCCGGTAACAGGCTATTTTTATCTTCTATCTGCTTCTCAGCCAATAAACTATGTGCTTTGCTGTGGGTGCTCCACTGGCTTGATGTTAAATCCAATGTTACAGAGCCTTTTGTTCTGAATATGGAGCTGTCAATCCTCTGTAATGATAGTAAGGTACTTAAGTTCTCTGCTGTTAAATAAGCATCCTGCTCTGCACCATCTAACTCACTGATAAACTTCATCTTGTAGTATGGGTAGAATGTAAATGCCTGTTCTTTCACATGATTTTTGAAGCTCTTAAAATTTAGATTGCCTAACTTCCAGATATTCTGCTTATAATCCTCTATTACAGGCGCTACCCCTTTGTTTTCTTTGCCCCATAAACCATATATTGTTGTGTTGTTTGGTTTGCTATAAGCTCCATCCAGTTCTGACTTGTTATTACTTGTATTATGTGTGTCTGTATCAGATCCTCCATGTCCACAACTTGGTTCAAAGGTCGCTTGTGGGCTGTTAGAATCAAATACCCAGTCTGTTTCAAAAGTTCCTGTCCAAGATACCCTTGAAGGCTGTTCTGGTTCATTTCCATATCGGTCAGCTTTTGGTATGTATGACGGAGCATTTAAACCCATATTTATCAAGGTGCTCTCGGTATTCTGATTCATGTTCGGGTATAAAACAGGTCTGTCAGAAAAACTTCTTTGCAGTATTATTCTTCCATCAGGCTCATTAGAACCAGTTTTCCTGTCTCCACCGCTTTCTCCAAGATCATCAGCTCCCCAGCTTGTTGCACCTGTCTGTCTCCAATCCCAGACAAACTTAGGATCATAAACTTTATGATTGCTTAAAGAGAAATGCCAAGCCTCTGAATCTACCCATTCATAGTCAGAACCACAGGCTTCATAGTCGTCATCGTCTCCTACATCTTCATCACAGCTCTCGCCGGAACTGACTGATGAATAATTTACAACTCCCTGTACTAAAACTCCATTGTTGGCATCAGATAAACCAAACTGATGACTTAGCTCATTTTCATGTAAGACTAAATTAGTCGGTGTTTGCTCTGGGTTTTCCACTGGCTCTGTCTCACTTTTCACAAGCCGGACATACAAAGTTTCTTTTGGATTCAATGTAACACTTCCATTTTTAGAGCCTTCCTGTTTATTTTCCATTGCAGATTTCCATTCGTCATAGCTGTCTGTATCATTGACAGGCTCTTTGAAAATATCCGAAGTATACCAGCTATCCACCTTGTAGCCGCCATCCGGCTCATCCTCAATCACAATGCTGCTGACGGTATTTTGTCTGGTAAAGTTACACTCATAAACATAGTTGTCATTTTCTTTCGTGCTATAAAACTTCACAATATTGTTCTGAGCCTCCAAGCCGCCTTGATTTGACTTGTCCTCCGATTTTTCCGGTCTATACCCATTGGTAGAAGAACTGCTGTAGTTGATTTCATCAAAGGTACTTGTCTGGTCTAACGGTACAGGCGAAAACAACATAACGCCATAACCTAAATCATCTATATGCTCAAACCAATAGGAAAGATTTCCAGCTATCGTTGACTCTACTGTATTTCTGTCTACACCAACATCTGCAAAAGTCTTTAATCCCATCTGCGGCTCTGACTTATCCAAACTGAATGCTTGATATGCCAAGCTCCAATCCCAAGTCTGACCTATAGCATTGTCTGAAAACCATTGATTTGCTCTATCCACCCAGTAATTGTTATCTATTGCTCCCGAAGAATACATTCCTATTTTCTGCTTTACATCAAATAGATAGGATTTCATCTCTGGCGTTAAAGCTCTCGCATAACTCTCTGGGTGTTGAATATATTTTACAAAGTCCTTTGCCGTCTGATATGTCACTAGCTTAGGGGTTCCGTAATAAATGTCGGGAGTATTCCAAAAGCTCTCTCCCGTTAAACCTGTCTTATTATAACCAGCTGGTGCATAAGGATTGCTCATTTCATTTACCATCCAAGCCACATTTTCAAATTCTGCATACAGGTCAAATTCTTGCATGACTTGAACAATCGGCTGTTCAACATTTTGAGCCTTCAACTCATTATATCTTGTCTGCATTTCAATGTCAGTAAAGTAAAATAATGACTCTACCCCACCAGCCACTTGCCCTACACCATTTCTCTTTGTGATCTCTAAATCCAGAAAATGCTGTAATATGATTGAACCATCTGGCAGTTTTGTGTTCATCTGTGCTTTGAAGTTATCTCCTGTTGCTGTATTTCTTCCGTTCTGCAACTCCACAGGCCCTAGGAAGTTCTTTGTCGCCCCAGTAGCCGGATAAACACCACCAGCAGGATCTATCGGAGAACCACCAGCCGCTTGATATGCAGAAGCATACTCTGGATGTTTTACTGTATAAAAATTATCCAAGTATGCTTTCATAGAATACTCTATGTCAGCGTATGTGTACATCTTGCCAATTTCTGGCTTTCCAGTAGTATGATTCATATATGCTACACCGCCACCAGGATTTGCTAAATTCACTCTAGACTGCACAAACCCAGTATCTGTTTTAGACCCTCCTAAAAATAACATATGCGTCTTTTTCGTATCAAACATGCCAGTTTTATTCACATATGCCTGCCAATACTTTTTTAAGTTTCCATCTGGACAACTTGCCATTTCTGTAGGCAGATAGCTGTTCATCGTAATTGTATTGCTTACGATTTGACCATTGCTCTTTCTTACAATAGAAGCCTGTATTCCATTATTTATCTGGTAGGCGTGGAAACTTGCAATGTATTCAATCGTTGAACCTGTCTGATTTGAACCAGATCCTCCACCGTTTAAGTTGCCATCACTGGCGGCTAAAGTGCTGAATGTAGACGAAAATGCTAATAAACACCCTATTCCTAATGTCAGCAATCTATTTAATGCTTTCTTCATAATGCATCACTCCTTAATCCAAGTTTACTTCTATTTCCTCTATAGCTTGTTGTAATGTCCATTCGTCTATATCATTTTGAATTGACTGATATTCTTCATCCGTAAAGTCTCTGTTTCTGGCTTCTTCTGCTTCACTCTCTGATAAACTCGTTTCTGATTCATCAGCACTGTTCTCTGAACCAGTCTCAGATTCTGATGAAGCACTACTTTCAACATTAGAAGATTTATCCTCATTTTCTTTTGGTTGATCCTGTTCTTCATCCGCTAAACTATTTTGCAACACAGGACTATTTTCATATCTAATGCTTTCTTCTAGTGCATCCATTTCCTCTGCACTGACTACGCTACCATCTGGAGCTATATAATAACTCTGAATCTCAAAAGCCGCCGCTGTTTCATCTAACTTGTCAGCAATCGTTTCTGATGTTTCCGGTTCAATAACCTCTAATGCAGGAGAGGTGGGTTCCTCCGGTTTATCTTTCGTACATCCAGATAAACATCCTATTAACAATGCTAATAATAAAAATAATAATGCTCTAGTTTTCATTAAAATACCTCCTAAAATGCAGTTAAGGAGCTGGTCTTGTAAACCAACTCCTATAAATGCTATCGCTATTCAGTTATATATCGTTAAAATTTATGCTATTAAAATCTTGAAGCTCCCCCAGAGTTTGTATCAAGATTTACTTCTATCTTCTCATTTCCCCAGTCTCTATTTGAGCCTGGAAGATCTCCATAGTCCTCGTCTGCTGTTAAACCACTATTATTTCCGGTCTGGTTGTTTGAAGGTGCTGTATTTATGGTCTGCTGGTTGTCACTGGGGATTGATTGAAGTTGCTTTTCTTCAACACCTGTGCCTCTAACCTCGGATAAACCAGATGTAATTGCTCCAAATGTTCCGTCATGGTTCTGATTAAATGTCAAATAAACATTCTGTCCATTGATGGTATAGGTTCCATCTGCTGTCAACATACGCCCATAAGTGCCATCGTGATTTGTATTCAGTAAGTAGCTTTTACCAGTGCTCTGATCGGTAATCAAACCACTAAACATAATTGTGTTGTCATCTCCAGCACCAAGCAGATACCAGTCTTTTGTTATGTCATCTTGGAACCAACAGTTCTTTAGATAACCACCATTGTTATCGGATACCCTCCAAGTGTTCTCTGAACCAACCCAACGAGAGGATTGGGTTAACTCTGCCGCCATACTTGGAATGACAGATCCTACAAACATTGCTACGGATAATACTCCAGTCAAAATAATTTTCTTAAGCTTCATTCTCTTTGCTCCTTCCTAAATGTAACCACTGATAAACTCCAACTACAAGCTCCAACTTAACTGCAAGTAACTTTATTCGCTGTAAATCTCCTATCCTCCCACACGCCTAATTCTTTCAATCTGCGTCTCATTCCATTTTCTGTCATGCTGTAATTCTCTGCTAACTGCTTTATTGACATTCCAGACTGATACTTTTCTATAATGTCCTCATTCTTTACATCTGTTCTGTAACAAGAAGCATTTGCTCCTTTTCTATCTCTATGCTTATATTCATCAGATTTAAGATACTCTTTACAGGCTATTTGTCCAACTGCTTCATCAACTCTGCTATTAAACACCCTCATATGCTCACTGATATTTTCTAATAATGCCTCGTTCTTTTCAACTGCTGATTCTAAAGATTTCTTTAATAACTGATTTTCCTCTTGTAACGCTGATACTTTTCCTTCTAACTGATTCTTTTGTCTCTTAACTGCCTCTAATTCATCTAGTACATCGGTCTTGAACTCTTTATCTATGCTATTCATTAAATCTATGTATTCGTCTAAAAAATGAAATGCACTCGCTATATAAACTAAATCTCTTTCACTGATTGCTTCCAGTTTTTCTGTGCTATGACCTTTCTTCTGCCAATCACTTATATCCATGTAAACATACTTCAATTCCTCACGCATATCCTCTAATGACTTCAATGTAGAACTTATTATAAATTCAAGCGGCTTCTTTGCTTTCCACATGCTCCCTCTCCTTTCCTCTTATCCTAACTCAATCATCTCTCTTTCTCTTTACTTATACTATACCGCTGAACTTGACATTTGGCAAGGGAATTTTCTGATTTTTTCAAACTTTTTTTCCACTTCAACACACTAAGTTGTGAAACTATAACAAATTATCTGACAGC
>UMFG01010553.1_pt1 | contig 11614 bp, 9 predicted proteins | sample 1964961 | NCBI WGS metagenome assembly UMFG01 (sample SAMEA4836041, study PRJEB28245) | human gut metagenome | biome: gut microbiome; material: fecal sample | place: Denmark | collected 2008
TATGGAAAGAGTGAAGTGATCCAAGCTGGAGAAGGAATAGTTCTTCTCAGTGTCGGACATATGATGGAGACGGCCTTGCAGGTGAGTGATTCCTTAAGAGAGAGAGGAATTCAAAGCACACTGGTCAACAGTCGATTTGTCAAGCCGGTGGATGAAAAACTTTTGGAGGAACTTTCTAAGTCACATACACTTTACGTGACGATTGAGGAAAATGTACTGGCCGGAGGGTATGGAGCTCAGGTGCTTGCCTATGTGGAGAAGAAAAGACTTCCCGTTCAGGTAGAGTCCTTCGGAATTCCAGATGAGTATGTGGAACATGGAAATATAGAAGTATTAAGAAAAGAAGTAATGCTGGATGCGGATACGATCACAGAGCGGATCCTGTCCGTGTACCAGAAAAGACAGCAGGAGTAGAAATAGATGAAAGAGCGTTTAGATGTATTACTTGTAAAGCGGAATCTTGCAGAGTCAAGAGAGAAGGCGAAGGCGATCATCATGTCCGGCAATGTATTTGTGGAAGGACAGCGGGAGGATAAGGCGGGAACCACTTTTTCAGATGAGGTTCAGATTGAGATCAAGGGGCACACAATGCCGTATGTCAGCCGCGGCGGATTAAAGCTTGAGAAAGCAATCGCCAATTTTGATGTAGATCTGGAAGGAAAAGTCTGCACGGATGTTGGTTCTTCTACAGGGGGATTTACAGATTGTATGCTCCAGAATGGTGCGAGAAAGGTGTTCGCGATCGATGTAGGGAGAGGACAGCTTGCGTGGAAACTCAGACAAGATGACCGGGTTGTATGTATGGAGAAGACAAATATCCGGTATGTGACACCGGAAGATCTTGGAGAGAAAATTGATTTTTCTTCCATTGATGTGTCTTTTATCTCGCTGACAAAGGTGCTGGAACCGATCCGCAACTATTTAAAACCGGATGGGGAGATTGTTGCCCTGATCAAGCCACAGTTTGAGGCCGGAAGAGAAAAAGTAGGGAAGAAGGGAGTTGTCCGCGAGAAAAGTACTCACCACGAGGTGATCGAACTGGTCACGTCCTATGCGGCATCAATCGGATTTCAGATTCTCGGCATTGAATTTTCGCCGATCAAAGGACCGGAGGGAAATATTGAATATCTGGTACATTTAAAGAAAAGCGAAGTGGGAAGCAATCTGCCGGATATGGAAGGTGCACTATATCAGGTAGTGGAGGCAGCGTTTGAGGCGCTGGCAAAATAAAAGCGAGAGAGGTACGTTATGGAAACGTTTTACATCATTACGAATTACAGTAAAGATGAAAATTATGAGGTGACAAGACAGATACAAGATTATATAGAAAAGCGCGGCAGAACTTGTATCTTATGTGAGCGAGATGAAGAGGGCAATCTCCTTACAGACCAGATTCCAAAAGAGACAGACTGTGTCCTGACGCTGGGAGGAGACGGAACGTTGATCCAGGCGGTCAGAGAATTGAGGAACAAGCATCTTCCGTTGATCGGAGTGAATATGGGGACACTCGGATATTTGACAGAGATTGAACTTCCAAAGATCGAAGAAAGTCTGGAAAAGCTGTTTTGCGGGGCGTTTCTTCCGGAACGCCGGATGATGTTGCAAGGAAAGCTTGAAGGAAGAAAGGAAGATATCGCGCTCAACGATATTGTTGTGGCGCGTGCCGGAAGTATCCGTGTGATCCATTTCAATATTTATGTCAATGGACAGCTTTTAAATTCTTACCAGGCAGATGGAGTGATCATCTCGACGCCGACAGGCTCTACCGCGTACAACCTGTCAGCGGGCGGACCGATCGTGGAACCGACGGCAGAGATGTTTGTGATCACACCGATCTGTTCACACGCTTTAAATACAAGCAGTATCGTACTTTCGGCGGAAGACGAGATCGTGATCGAGATCGGAAAAGGAAAAGGAGATACGGTTGAGGAGGCGAGCGTGACGTTTGACGGAGCGGATGTGATTCCGGTCTATACAGGAGACCGTATTACGATCAGCCGTTCTGAAAAGACTGCCAAACTTTTAAAGCTGAGTGAGGAGAGTTTTCTGGAGACGCTGCGCAAGAAAATGAAAGGAAATTAAATAAGATGAAAGTAAGTCGGCATGCAAAGATTGTAGAATTAATCAACCAGTATAATATTGAGACCCAGGAAGAGCTGGCAGAACAGCTGAACAAAGCAGGTTTTCAAGTGACGCAGGCGACTGTTTCAAGAGATATCCGTGATCTGCGGCTTACGAAAGTTGCGGGGGAAAATGGAAAACAGAAGTATGTGATCCTTCAGGTTCCGGAAAAGGATATGAAGGAAAAATACATGCGGATTCTAAAAGACGGGTATGTTTCGATGGAGATGGCGCAAAATATACTGGTAGTCAAAACCGTATCCGGAATGGCGATGGCGGTCGCCGCATCCATTGATTCGATGCAGTGGTACGAAGTTGTCGGCTGTATTGCGGGAGATGATACGATCATGTGTGCAGTCCGCAGCACAGAAGAGACGAAAATTGTGATGGAAAAAATAAGAAAAATTGTATTGTAACGGCAGGAGAAACAGATGTTACAAAATTTACATGTAAAGAACCTAGCGCTGATCGATGAGATCGAAGTAGAATTTAAAAAAGGATTAAACATTCTGACAGGAGAGACCGGTGCCGGAAAATCAATTATTTTAGGCTCTATCGGATTGGCACTTGGCGGGAAGTATTCTGCTGAGATGCTGCGAAAAGGAGCTGCTTACGGATTAGTAGAACTGGTATTTACTGTGGAACATCCGTCCCAGGAGGCACAGCTGAGAGCACTTGATATTTATCCGGAAGAGGGACAATTGATCTTAAGCAGAAAACTGATGGATGGACGAAGTGTCAGCAAGATCAATGGGGAAACGGTAACAACACGGATTCTAAAAGATGTGGCGACGATTCTGATCGACATTCACGGACAGCATGAGCATCAGACATTGATCCACCGGAAGAATCATCTTGCTTTTTTAGACTTGTTTGCAAGAGAAGAGATCGGAGATCTGAAAGATAAGGTCAAAGAGGCATGGAACAGCTGCAAGGAGAACGAAAAAGAACTTGCACTTGCGATCAAAGATGAGGACAGCAGGAGGAGAGAGGAAGATTTTCTTTCTTTTGAGCTGGAGGAGATTACAAAGGCAGAGTTAAAACCTGGTGAAGATGATTTGTTGGAGGAACAGTATAAGCGGATGCTGACCGGGAGACGGATGGCGGAGCATATGGAGGAAGCTTATGCTTATACAAGTGACAATGGCGGAGGAAATGCTGCAGACTGCATTAGTCGGGCAGTTCGTATTTTTCAGGAAATTTCCGGCTGTGATCCACTGGCAGAAAGTTTGTATGAGCAGTTGTCAGAGATAGAGAATCTGTTAAATGATTTTAACCATGAACTTTCTGCGGCGAGAAACTCTGTAGAATTTTCCCCGGAAGAATTCCAGGAGGTGGAGATCAGGCTCAACGAGATCAATCGTTTGAAATCCAAGTATGGAAATTCTGTGGAAGAGATCGAAAAATATGCCGGTCAGGTGGAGGAAAAGCTGGAAAAGCTTCATGACTATGAAAATTATATTGCATCCCTCCAAAAAAAATATGAGGAATCCTGTAGAAAACTGGAAGTTCTTGCGGAAGAACTGTCGGAGATTCGACAAAAACAGGCACAGATTTTTGTGGAGAGGATCCGGCTCGGCCTGAAAGATTTAAATTTCCTCGATGTGCAGTTTGAAATGAAGTTTACCAGACTTTTGGAATGCAGGGAAGATGGGATCGATGAGCCAGAATTTCTTGTGTCGATGAATCCTGGAGAGCCGCTGCGGCCACTGGGCATGGTGGCATCCGGAGGAGAATTGTCGAGGATCATGCTTGTGATCAAAACAGTTCTCGCATATCGAGAAGAGATTGCTACATTGATCTTTGACGAGATTGACACTGGAATCAGTGGGATTACTGCGGGAAAAGTTGCAGAGAAGATGGGAATGCTTGCAAAAGAGTATCAGGTCATTTGTATTACGCACCTTGCGCAGATTGCAGCGATGGCAGATGCCCATTATGTGATCGAGAAGACGGTGCAGGATGGGGTGACAAAGACTGCGATCAATGAGTTGACGGAGGAAGAGTCTGTGGCAGAACTTTCCAGATTGCTCGGAGGATCTGCAGTGACAGAGTCGATCCGGCAAAGCGCTGTTGAATTGAAAAAAATGGCAGAACTTTCCAAAAGAAAATCAGAGTGAATCAGATAAAATTCCATATACTAAGGCAGACATGAAAGTGTCTGTCTTATTTTTCTCCAAAGGAAGGTTTTGGAATCTTGCGGAAGAAAAAATATACTGTGAGGAATGTACAGTCGTGCAATCTTTTTATGTTGGGAGGAATGAAGTGTGAGAAAATACTGGTATCGGAGGAGTCTGATGATCCTTCTTCTGTTCACGGTGCTGGTAGGCGGTGGCGCCTGCATCGTAAAATATCAGACAATCTCGCAGAAAAGAGAAGTGAGTACGGAGGAAATCAGCGAGGAATATCTGATTCCCGGGGGAATGCCAATCGGGATATATATGGAGACGAACGGTGTGATGGTGCTGGGAACAGATGCGATCGAGGGGACAGACGGAGATAAATATAAACCGGCAGATCATATCGTTCGACAGGGAGATTATATTACAGGGATCAATGATGAGGTGATCACAAACAAAAAAGAATTGATTGCGGCAGTAAAAAAGCTTGATGATGAAAATGTTGTGCTTCATCTTCGCAGAAAAGACCAGCCCGTAGATGTGCGGCTGAAGGCAGTGGAAAGCAGTGAGGAAGAATATCGTCTCGGAATCTGGGTGCGGGACAATGCCCAGGGACTTGGCACAGTGACTTTCTTAAATGGAAATAGTCAGTTTGGTGCACTTGGGCATGGAATCCACGATGTAGATACCAATGAGCTTTTGGAAATCGCCAAAGGAAGTCTCTACGAAACAAGTATCAGTGCAATCCAGAAAGGGGAGGATGGAAGTCCAGGCGGGATGGAAGGTGTGATCGTGTACAACCGATATAATATTCTCGGGGAGATCACGGAAAATACAGATGCGGGAATATTCGGTACGGTAGACCGGATCCATGAATTATTTGCGGATGAGACACCGCTGAAAGCAGGGAGAAAGACAGAGATCCAAAGAGGACCGGCAAAAATCAGGTGCTGTGTAGATGGTGTTGTCAGAGAATATGATGTCAATATATTGAAAGTGGATCTCTCGGAGCGGGAAGTCAATAAGGGGATCGTGTTGGAAGTGACAGATAAAGAACTTCTTGAGAAGACGGGCGGGATTATCCAGGGGATGAGCGGAAGCCCAATCATCCAGAATGACAAGATCATTGGAGCGGTAACTCATGTGTTTGTGCAGGATGCGAAGAAAGGCTATGGTATTTTTATCGAAAATATGTTGGAACATGTAAAATCCTGACAGGACTGTCGAATAATGAGGAACCCTTTTTCTTGATTCGCCACCTATGGCAAGTCTATAATGAATGCTGTGGAATGAAGGCAGAAATTGAAGGAGGATGTAGCCATGGGAAAACTGAATGTAGCTATTGCTGACGATAATGAGAGAATGTTGGATCTTCTTGGGGAACTGATCGATCGGGACAAGGAACTGACACTGGTTGGAAAAGCGAACAATGGGGAGGATATGTGCAAAATTATAGAACAAAAACAGCCGGATGTCGTCCTTTTGGATCTGATCATGCCGAAAATGGACGGATTGAGTGTGATGGAACAGATCAATACAGATAAAAAAATCAAAAAGCATCCGAGTTTTATCGTTGTGACAGCTGTCGGACAGGAACAAATGACAGAAGATGCCTTTGAAAAAGGAGCGAATTACTATATTATGAAGCCGTTTAATAACCGGATGCTGTTAGATAAGATCAAACATGTGAATCGAGTTTACCGCCCGGCAGCCCCGGACCGGGAACTGGAAAGCAGCAGGAAAGATCTGCCGGAGTATGATCTTGAGGAGGAAGTAACCGATATGATTCACGAGATCGGGATTCCTGCACATATCAAAGGATATCATTATCTGCGGGATGCGATCATAATGGCTGTGGAAGATATGGATGTGCTAAATGCAATTACAAAAATCCTCTATCCGACTGTTGCGAAGAAAAATCAGACAACATCAAGCCGGGTAGAGCGGGCGATCCGCCATGCGATTGAGGTGGCATGGACGAGGGGGAAATTGGAGACGATCGATGAAATGTTCGGATATACGGTCAGCAGCGGAAAGGGGAAACCGACTAACTCGGAATTTATCGCACTTCTTGCGGATACTATCCGTCTGAGAGGAAGACGCAGGCAGCTTGTGGAATAAAAAGGACTCAGTTCTATCTTATGTCTTTTCATTTTTCTGAAAATACGATATAATAACAGAAAGTAAAAAGTTTGGAGGGAATCATATGAAAAGGATTTTGTTCGCAGCGTCAGAGTGTGTGCCGTTTATCAAGACCGGGGGACTTGCAGATGTTGTAGGTTCGCTGCCGAAATACTTTGATAAAGAGAAGTATGATGTCAGAGTCATGCTTCCGAAATATATGTGTATGAAAGAAGAGTGGAAAGAAAAATTAGAGTATCGGACTCATTTTTATATGGACTTGAATTGGAGAACACAGTATGTCGGTGTGTTGGAATATGTGCACGATGGTGTGACATTTTATTTTATTGACAATGAATTTTATTTTAATGGGTTTGCCCCTTATGGCAATATCTATGAAGACATTGAGAAATTTGCCTTTTTCTCCAAGGCAGTTTTAAGTACGCTTCCGGTGATCGATTTCCGGCCGGATATCATTCATTGCCATGATTGGCAGACAGGGTTGATCCCGATTTATCTTGATAATTTCCGGTATTCCAATGAATACTATCGGAACATTAAGACGATCATGACGATACATAATCTGAAATTCCAGGGAACGTGGGATACAAAGACGGTGAGGGATATCACAGGATTGCCGGATTACTATTTTGTTCCGGATAAGCTTGAAGCATACAAGGATGCCAACTATCTGAAAGGCGGAATTGTCTATGCAGATCGCATTACAACGGTGAGTAACTCTTATGCAGAGGAGATCAAGATGCCGTTTTATGGAGAAAATCTTGATGGGCTGATGCGTGCACGGGCAAACTGCCTGCAGGGAATCGTGAACGGAATAGATTATGATGTCTATAATCCAAAGACAGATGAATTGATTACGAATAACTTCTCGGTGGAAAATTTCCGCAAAGAGAAAGCGAAAAATAAACTGGCGCTTCAGGAAGAACTTGGACTGGAGAAAAACGCAAAGACCATGATGATCGGAATCGTATCAAGACTGACAGACCAGAAAGGATTGGATCTGATTGCCTACATGATGGATGAGTTATGTCAGGAGAATATCCAGCTTGTCGTACTTGGAACCGGAGAAGAACGCTATGAGAATATGTTCCGCCATTTTGCATGGAAGTATCAGGGAAAAGTCTCGGCGAACATTTATTATTCAGAAGCACTGTCACATAAGATCTATGCATCGTGCGATGCGTTTTTAATGCCATCACTATTTGAACCATGTGGATTAAGTCAGCTGATGAGTCTGCGCTACGGAACACTTCCGATCGTGCGAGAGACGGGAGGACTGAAAGATACGGTGGTTCCGTACAATGAATTTGACAAGACCGGAACCGGATTCAGTTTTGCAAACTACAATGCACATGAGATGATGGACATCATACGTTATGCAGAACATATTTATTATGATAAGAAGAGAGATTGGAATAAGATTGTAGAACATGCAATGCAGCAGGATTTTTCCTGGGATAATTCTGCAAAGCAGTATGAGCAGTTGTACGATGATTTGATCTAAGGCACACCCAAAATAACAGCATGAGAATATTGCAGCTAAGGAGATTACGAGAAGATGAAGATTATAGATAAATTACAGGAGAACAAAATACATATTTCATTTGAGATTTTTCCACCAAAGACGGATGCAGGAATTGAGGCCGTTTTAAGCGCCACAGAGCAGATCGCGAAGCTTGCACCTGCGTTCATAAGCGTCACTTACGGCGCAGGAGGCGGAACGAGCAAGAATACTGTACAGATTGCCTCGGATATTCAAAAGAAAATGGGTGTGACCAGCCTGGCGCATCTGACCTGTGCTTCTTCGACAAAAGAGGAAGTGTTGTCGGTGGTAGACCGATTAAGGGCGGAGGGGATTGAAAATATCCTGGCACTGCGCGGAGATATTCCGGAAGGGCGGGAATTTCCGGAGACAGACCAGTATCATTACGCATATGAACTGATCCGAGAGATTAAAAAGCAGGGCGATTTTTGCATTGGGGCGGCATGTTATCCAGAGGGCCATGTGGAAAATGAACACAAAGAAGATGACATCGCTTATCTGAAGCAGAAGGTAGACTGTGGAGTGGATTTTCTTACAACGCAGATGTTTTTTGACAATGCGATTCTCTATAACTTCCTCTATCGTATTCGGGAAAAAGGGATCACTGTTCCGGTACTCCCGGGAATCATGCCTGTCACAAACAGCAGACAGATGACGAGAATCTGCAAATTATCCGGAACGGTTCTGCCGCAGCGGTTCCATGCGATCTTAGACCGTTTCGGGGAGAAGCCGGAAGCGATGAAGCAGGCGGGAATCGCTTATGCGACAGACCAGATCATTGATCTGATCGCCAACGGAATTGATCACATCCATATTTACTCAATGAATAAGCCGGAAGTGGCGGCAGCGATTATGACAAATCTGTCAGAGATTTTGAGGTAATGCCGATGGAAATGCGGATAAAGGAAGCAATCCGCTATCTTGGCTATGGAAGACATGCGGTAGATGATGGAACATTTGCACTGATCACAGAAGTTTTTAGAGAACTTGATCAGATAAAATGTGCGAAGTCAGTCTATCGCATTTTTGATTTGCAGGTCAAAGGAGCGGATCAGATAGAAATTGGCGGATGGACAGTCACAAGCAAAAACCTCTCAAAAAATCTTACGGGATGTGATCAAATTGTTTTGTTTGGGGCGACGCTTGGGACGGAGGTGGACAGATGGATCCGGAGATACTCTCTGACAGATATGGCGAAGGCGGTTGTCGGTCAGGCATGTGCTGCTGCGGAATTGGAAGAGTATTGTGATGACTGTCAAAAGAAAATCGCAGAAGAGTATCAGAGACAGGGAAGGTATCTGCGCCCGCGGTTTAGTCCGGGATACGGAGATTTCTCAATTTCCTGTCAGGAGACACTGATGCGGATGTTAGACTGTGCGAAGACGATCGGTCTTACCCTCACAGGAGGAGGGATGATGACACCGACAAAATCTGTCACCGCAGTGATTGGAGCCAGCACAGAACAACAGCCATGCCATATCAAAGGATGTGAGGCGTGTGAGAAGAAGGATTGTTTATACAGAAGGAGTAGTTAGAGGATGCTGTTAGAACGTTTGGGAAAAGAATTACTGTTTCTCGATGGAGGAATGGGCACATTGTTACAGGAGAAAGGGTTACAGCCGGGAGAACTTCCAGAGAGCTGGAACTTAAAAAGACCGGAAGAAGTCATTGCGATCCACCAGAATTATTTTGAGGCGGGAAGCGATATTGTACTGACAAATACTTTTGGCGCGAATGCGTTGAAGTTTCACAGTGAAGACTGTCCTTTACAGGAGGTTGTCACCAGAGCTGTGGAAAATGTGCGGGAGGCGGCACGGCGTGGTGTCAAAGATGGCAGAGAAATCTATGTGGGTCTGGATATCGGACCGACCGGAAAGTTGTTAAAGCCGATGGGAGATCTTGCCTTTGAAGATGCCTATGAGGCATTTGCAGAAGTAATGGAATATGGTGAGAAAGCCGGAGCAGATCTCATTCATATTGAGACGATGAGCGATACTTATGAAGTGAAGGCAGCAGTTCTCGCGGCGAAAGAGCGCACAAGTCTTCCCGTATTTGCAACGATGATCTTTGATGAACGCGGAAAGCTTTTGACTGGGGGAGACGTTCCTTCGGTGGTTGCGATGCTGGAAGGACTTCGTGTGGATGCCCTCGGAATCAACTGTGGTATGGGACCGGAGCAGATGCTTTCGATTTTGGAGGAGCTTTTGACTTACACGTCACTGCCTGTGATCGTAAAGCCAAATGCAGGACTTCCGAAACAGCGGGACGGGCAGACTTACTACGATGTAGTGCCGGAAGAATTTGCGTCTACGATGAAACTGATTGTAGAGAAGGGCGCCTGTATTATCGGGGGGTGTTGCGGAACAACACCGGCACATATCCGACAGATGACAACACTATGTCAGGGGATGAGAGCAGTTCCGCCGGTAAAGAAGCATCATACACTCGTATCTTCTTATGGAACCTGCATAAGTTTTGGAAGAAAGCCTGTCATCATTGGAGAACGCATCAATCCAACTGGGAAAAAGAAATTAAAACAGGCATTGAAAGACGGAGATTTTGACTATATCCTGAAAGAAGGGATTATGCAGCAGGAGAAAGGCGCGCATATTCTAGATGTCAATGTAGGACTTCCCGACATCGATGAAGTGGCAGTGATGGAAAAAGTGGTGACAGAACTTCAGAGCGTCACAAGCCTTCCACTTCAGATTGATACGGTGCTTCCGGAAGCGATGGAACGTGCGATGAGGATTTATAATGGAAAGCCGATGATCAACTCTGTCAATGGGAAACAGGAGTCGATGGACCAGGTGTTTCCACTGGTGCAGAAGTATGGTGGCGTCGTTGTTGCACTGACGATCGATGAAGACGGCATCCCGGATACGGCAGAGGGGCGTCTTGCAATTGCGGAAAAAATCATCTGTGAGGCGGAAAAATATGGGATCGATCGGAAAGACATTGTTGTTGATGTGCTTGCGATGACGATCAGTTCGGAACCGGAAGGAGCGCTTGTGACATTGAAAGCATTGAAACTCGTGCGGGAAGTATGCAAAGTAAATACGGTGCTTGGCGTATCCAATATATCTTTTGGACTTCCGAAACGTCCTGTGATCAATGCGCATTTTTATACGATGGCGATGCAGCAAGGGCTTACATCGGCAATCATCAATCCGTTCTCAGAGGAGATGATGAATTCTTATTATGCGTTTTGTGCGCTGATGAACTATGATGAGAACTGTGCTTCCTATATCGAGCGGTACAGCAAAACTGTCGAGGAGGAACAACAGTCTATAGCGGGCAGTCCGACGCAGGCAGGGCAGGAGACGTCCCGGGCGGGAGAAATGTCACTGCAGACAGCGATCGAACGTGGATTAAAGGAAGAGGCGGGACATCTTACGAGAGAGCTCGTCAGAGAAAAAGAGCCGCTTGCGATCATCCAGGAACAGTTGATCCCGGCGCTGGATGTTGTTGGAAAAGGATTTGAGAAGGGAACGATCTTTCTTCCGCAGCTTCTGATGAGTGCAGAGGCAGCGAAAGAAGCATTTACCGTGTTGAAAGAAGTGCTGGAACGAAGCGGACAAAAAGAGCAGAAGAAAGGAAAAGTGATCCTTGCCACAGTCAAAGGAGATATCCATGACATCGGGAAAAATATCGTGAAAGTCCTGCTGGAAAATTATAGTTTTGATGT
>UMFG01005103.1_pt1 | contig 11549 bp, 10 predicted proteins | sample 1964961 | NCBI WGS metagenome assembly UMFG01 (sample SAMEA4836041, study PRJEB28245) | human gut metagenome | biome: gut microbiome; material: fecal sample | place: Denmark | collected 2008
AATAAATATGTTTAAAAATAAATATTATGTATAAAGATATTTCTAATGGATACACTTTAATAAGGAGGATGAAGATAATGAATATATTACAAAAAATTTCATTAGTATTAACAATTATCGGAGCGATAAACTGGGGCTTAATCGGTTTATTCAATTTCAACCTAGTTGATTCTCTATTTGGTGTTGATAGCTTTTTATCAATGTTAATATATATTTTAGTTGGTATTGCCGGTATTATTAATATTATGCTACTATTTACTGATTTAGATACAAAATAAAAGAGTAGTAATCTACTCTTCAATTATGAATGGAGTCATTTCTCCATTTTTTTTATTTATTCTAATTCTATTTTTAACCATTTTTAACATTGGAATATCGTGCATTGAATCAGAATAAGCATATGAATTTTCATAGTCTATCTCAACCCCTAATTTCGCTATAACCGCAGTTAACCGTGTTACCTTTTCTTCGTTTTTACAATTATTACCAATCATTCGACTTGTATATTTGCCTCCGATTACCTCTGTTTTCGTTCCTAATATCCCATCTACCGGCAGATCACAAAATCTTAAGTAACCTTCAATCGATGCTGAACAGATATAAACAAGATAACCGTCATTTTTTTTATCTTTTAATTCTGCAACTACATTAGGATAATATTTAGGAATAAGACATGTTTGATAAAAATCATTAAGCTCTTCATCACTTAGATTATCCATTGGAAACAACCAGGCACTTTTAGCCGTTTGAAATTTTACTAACCCAATTATCGATAAAGGAAAAGCAACTGCTACCTTTAGCAGTCTAAATACTGCTAAAGGATGTTTTTTTAAATAATATTTTAATAGTGCTCTTCCTGAATCACCATGAATCAAAGTATCATCATAATCAAAAAACGCAAACTTTTGCTTCATTAAGCAATCTCCAAAGCAATTTCCATCATCGCTATAAATGTCTTTTCTCTTTCCTCAGGGGACGTTTCTTCATTTGACACCAATGAATCAGATACTGTTAACAATGTTAAAGCACGCTTATTTAAATAGGCTGCAGTAGCAAATAAAGCATATGATTCCATTTCTACTCCAAGACAACCCATTGATGCCCATTTTTCAACTGAACCTTGATCAGCATGATAAAAAATATCTGATGCTAAAACATTACCAACATGGTAAACAACGTCTTTTTCTTTAGCTTTATTAACTGCCCGCTCTAATAAAGCATAACTAGAAATAGCACTATAAGTACCCGGTAATTCATATTGATGAGCAAAATTAGAATCCGTACAACACCCTTGAACAATAATAATATCTCTTAAATGCACATTTTCTTTAAAAGAACCACATGAACCGATCCTTATAATATTTTCTACATCATACTGACTAAATAATTCATAACTATAAATTCCAATCGATGGCATCCCCATTCCCGAACCCATGATTGATACTTCTTTTCCTTTATAAGTTCCCGTATATCCGAACATATTACGAACTGTATTAAACTGTTTTACATTCTCTAAATAAGTTTCTGCTAAAAATTTTGCTCTTAAAGGATCTCCCGGCATCAATACTGTTTTTGCTATTTCTCCTTTGGTCGCTTGATTATGTGGTGTGGCCATATTTATTCCTCCTTTACCTTTCCATCTCTTAAATAATAATACGTATCAATCTCTCCAGGTTCATTTAATTCTTCACCTTTTATTGCTGCTATTAGATTTTCTAAATAATCATCAACATCACTAACTCCTAATTGAGCATAATATCCCTCAAGAACTAAAAAAGGACCAAATCCATAATCATCTTGATTAAAATCAATAATGCTATTGATTACTTCATCATAGGCAGCCTTTACTTCTGTAAGAGTCTCTGTATCATCCATATCATATTCAATAATTTTCATATGATCACCAAACTCTTCTTTTATTAAAGGTAAACCATTTTTTGTGAAGTTCTCACAATTAGGACACCCTTCTAAATAAAAGTACTGTAATGTATATGTTTCTGTATAAACATTCTTTTCCTTTTTTTGACAACCAAATAAACTTACAGTGAGTACCAAGGTTATCATGATTTTAAATATTTTTTTCATATTACACCTCACTCGTTATTATAACCCAAAATTATCTAAATGTATACTAATGCAAAAAGCATCTACTCATTAAGAATAGATACTTTTTTAATTATCTTTAAAATAATAGTATTTTTCGATTTTTTCTGGTGCCATCAATTTCTCACCACTAACTGCTCTAATTAAATTATTTAAAAATTTTTCAATATCATAAACTCCTAATTGAACATAATGATTCTCGAGGACTAAAAACGGCCCAACACCATATTGATCATAATCAAAATCCTGAAGCTGTTCAAGATCATGATCATAAGCTTTTTTAACTTTATCAAACGAAGTTGCATCATCCATATTATATTTAACGATCTTCATATGTTTTCCAAATTCTTTTTCGATTAGAGGAATCCCTTTTTTTTTAAAAATTCACAATTAGCACAACCTTCAATATAATAATACCGCAAAGTATATGTTTCATGATACTTATCTTGACATCCTAGTAAACTAGTAACAAAGATAACAATCACTAATATCTTTAATATTTTTTTCATTGCTCATTATCATCAAAACTCTTTTTCTGTCATAATTTTACAACTAATCAAATACGATATTATCCCCGCACCAGCAACCATTAAGAGTAAAATCATCAACAACCCGCTTAATCCAATCGTGCTTAATGCATCAATCATCGCAAATACATCAATTCCAAAATTTGAAAGAACTGACACAACTAAATAGCCAATTGCAAAAGCACCACCCATAACTAACAGCATTGCTACATTTCCTTTACTTTGACCAAATTTAAGTTGAACTGGAATTATTATTAAGACCATCATTAATGCCACTAACAAGATCATTGCCGCAGTTAAAAACCACTCCAAAATAATAACCTCAGTTCCTTGAATAAAAACAACCACTATCGATAAAATTGTAGCTGCCAGCCATGCCCCGGTCGCCAAAGTAGCTGCAAATAAATATTTTTCTTTGACATATCCAGTTCTTGTCACTGGTAAAGTAAAGAGAAACGCATTGCCATTATTAAATTCATCATAACTAATACTGCTTATAACGAACATTGCGGCAATAAAAGTAGCATAACTAATTACAAAAAATATATTTGTCTGGGTAACCGCAAAAAATATTGCCATTGCTGCAATTACGATAAAAAACATCTTTTGATTCATCATTAATTTAAAATCTTTAATATATAGGCCTTTCATTATTTTTCACCCCTAATCATTAATGTCATTACCTCATCAATACTACTTTTTTCAATAACCACGTCAGGATAATTTTCTAAATAAAATTGTTTCTGATTAGTTAAACAGCGGTATCCAAAACTTTCTCTCTTTTGACAAAGCAAATATTGTTTATCTAATTCATAAAACTGTTCCTCATCAACTTTCAAAATCGCATAGTCACTTAATAATACATCTGTTTCTTCATGCATAACAATTTTACCCTGATCAATCATATATAAATCATCACATAGTCCTTCTAAATCACTGGAAATATGAGAACTAATAATGATTGCACAATCTTCATTTTGTTCCATATAATCACGAAGCATATCCAGCAATTCATCTCGCACAATAACATCTAAGCCTGCTGTTGGCTCATCTAAAATCAATAACTTACTTTGGTGTGATAAAGCAATCAAAACTTTTAATTTTACTTTCATTCCCGTTGAAAATTCTTTGATTTGTTTGTTTAATGGTAATTCAAAATGACGAACTCTTTCAATAAACATCTGTTTATCAAAATGACGATACAGTGATTCCATAATAGGGATGATATCTTCAATCCTCAGATATTCACTAAATCCCGAATCCGATAACACGACCCCAATATTTTGTTTATCTTCTATACTTAATCTTTTAATATCTTTGCTAAATAATTTAACAGTCCCACTATCTACTGAAATCAGACCCAAAACAGCTTTAAAAGTAGTACTTTTACCAGCACCATTTTGTCCGATCAGCCCAGTAACACAACCAGCCTTAACTTCTAAAGAACAATTAAGCTTAAAACGTCCATAATCTTTTTGCACATTAATTAGTTCTAACATATCTTATTCCTCCATAATCAAATTAAATAAAGCTTTTATCTCATCGTCGTTCATCCCGTAACGTCTTCCTTTATCAATGGTACTTTCCAGTTCAGTTTCGACTTCTTTGCGCCGCTCCTCCAACAACAACTCTTGATTCGCCCCTTTTACATAAGTACCTTTGCCATGAATCGTTGCTGTAAATCCTTCTGTTTCAAGATGATCATACGCCTTTTTAACTGTTAATGCGCTTATCTTTAATTCTTTTGATAACGCACGAACTGATGGTAATACATCATTTTCATGCAATTGACCATTTATGATTTGAGCTTTTATTTGTTCAACAAGTTGTTCATAGATTGGCTGCATCGATGAATTATTTATGATAATCTTCATCTTCTCCCTCCTCTTCACAAACAGTATATAACAGCGTATAACTGATTGTCAACTGTTATATGCTGTTATAAAAAAAGATAAGGACCCACAATGTGAGTCCTTATCGCAAGGAGAGAGAGTTTTATCTAACAATCACAAAATTTTCTTTTTCTTGATCCAATCCATCCTAATCCAGCTAATACAAGTATACCAAACATACCCGTGATATTTACATCATCACTAGTCTTAGCTGCTTCAACTACTTGTCCTGGAATAGTCTGTTGACCACTATTATCTGATGGTGTTTGCTCATCAGAATCAACTGGTTTAACATCTGGTTCGATGTCCTTAACTTCAACCATTCTTCTAAATTCTACTTCATTACCTAAAGCATCAGTTATTCTGTAAATAACTTCATAACTTCCCGCTTTACTTGTATCAACACCATCACTAATTACAATAATATTTTTAGTAATATCCGTACCATCAACATCTAAAACTTGTATACCAGCTAATGGATCAAATTTATCGCCAACTGTTAATACTTTATCTTCAACAATTAATTTTGCAGGTTCAACTACTTTAACTGTAAATTCTTTACTTGTTTCATTACCAGCTTCATCACTTACAGTCACTGTAATCGTATAAGTTCCTGCAACATTGTAATTATATTCGCCACTAATTGTTACTTTATCTAATAAATCACCATCAACATCATCAGTAACTATTAACCCTAGTAAATCTTTAATATCTGTTGCATCATTTACATAGATAACTGCATCATTACCCGTAATTTCTGGAGCAGTGACATCCTGTTCTCCTTTAAATGTTAATTGGAAATTACGATAATTAAAGCCGTCTAGATCATCATAAATACGAATAAATTGTTTACCAGCTTCTAATTTAATTTGAATCGTGTCACTATCTTTCCAATTTGACCAGCCACCAGAATTCTTTAAAGTAACTTCACCCAAAGTAGCAGTTATTTTTCCATCTACTGTCATGATAACAGCTTTAGTATCGCCACCGCAATCATGACTATAATTAACCTTTACATCGTATAATCCTGCCGTCTTTACATCAAGATAATAATCTTGATAAGCTCCTGCAGATCCAAAACCAATATTTTTAGTTGTTGAACCTTCAATTCCCCAACCAATTTCTTTAGAACCATCAACTACCTTGTCAGCCGTTATCGTCGTTTTTTGATCAAGCGTATCACTAACTTCAATTGCTTGAGTTAATTTTTCGATTTTTAAATTAGTTAATTCAAAACCAGCACTATTAACTTCAAATCTTAAAGTCTGTTCACCAGCTTTTAAATTCAACATCTGTGCATAACCTTGTGCATTTCCCCAATATTTACCAAAAGAAACACTGCCAAGATTATCAGTAGCCAATCCTAAACCACCACTTAGTTTTAAACCATTAGTAATTGCTTCACTATCTTTAATCTTATATGTCAATACATAATTTCCTTCTTCTTTAATATTCAAATAGAAGTCAATATAATCTCCCTTAGCACCATTAACCAAAGTACCTTTTTTACGATATGCATCACTTTCTTTTAATCCTACCGCAACATCACCAACATCAATACTATCTGGTAGATTATTTGTTTTTAATAATTTAAGATTTGCTGTTAAATCGACGTTGCCATCGCTATAACCGTTTGATTTTATACTAATTGTCCCTGCAACATCTTCATAATTAGTATTTTTACGTTCTAATGTTACTGTTACTTTGTTTCCATCAGCACTTACTTTTACCGCTTTAACAGTCATATAATTAGCTGCTTCTTCACTTAAAACAAGATCATTTACTTTTAAATCTTGATTGAATTTTCCGCCTTCAATCATTAAATCAAATTCAGTTGTTCCAAAAGCAAGATCACCAATATCTAATAATGTTTCGTCATCATCAACTGCAGCAATCATTACACTATCACCCAAACTATAACCAGTATCACCAATCTCACCAGCATCAACTTTAACAGTCACTGTAAGATTACTATCATAATCTACAACTTCATTACCTTTTAATATAATTACTGCTTTTGTATCATTTATTCTCTTTAAAGAATAAGTAATACCTGCAGGCAATCCTTCAACCACCCAATTAGCTTGATTTAAATCAGTTTCAAATTTTCCATCTTTTAAATTAACAGTAATTTCTTTACCAGCTAATTTACCTTCTTCTAATTCATCACTAGAAATTTGAATATATGAGCCAAACGATAATGCTTTCAAGTTAAAACTTACACCACTTTGTGGGACAAAACTAATTTGGCTTTCACCTTCAGGCAGATTAATCTCTACTACCCCAGTACTGTAAGTGCTATCATTACCAGTACTAGAGAGTGTTGCTTCACCAATTGAAGCAGAGATACCATTTTGAATTAAATCCATCCAAAATTTTGCTTCTCCATCACTAGCATAGTTCATCTTCATTTGATAAGTGCCAGCTTTTTGTACATTAACCCGATAATTAACTCGGTCGTACTCACCAAAGAAACCAATATTTCCATCTTCTACAATAATTCTTTCACCGTAACAGTAATCTGTAGCACTAATGTACCCAGGCACATCATGGCTGTATTTTGTCTTATTGATCTTAATTTCACTTAGATTCATACCGCCATCTGGCAATTCGATCGTTAGAGTTTGAATTCCTTTTTCCAGATTTGCTTGAACTTGGATATAACGGTAATCTTGCCATTCACCACCCCAGAAATTAAATCTTTGTGCCACAGTAGTACCAACAACTGTATCACCTGATTTAACGTTTACTGTTTTATTTTCCCAATCTTCACCAGAAGCAACTTTAATCATAACATTATATGTTCCGGCTTCTTTTACATCAACCAAATAATCTATACTCGCATTTTTATTTACATAATCAATAATATGGTCTGTTGTATTAATATTAGCATTAGTAGCTGAACTACATTTATCAGCTGTAAATGTTCCTGGAACATCTAATGCATTTATTTCAATATCACTACCATCCCAAATATATGTTGCAACATTACCAGCCGGTAATACCGCATTAAATTGAGCACCCTTCATCATTACTTTGAATTTTTGATCAGTACCACTTCGGTTTGCAACAATCATAACAATTTTTCCTGTTTCAGGATCTTTAAACGCAACGTTTGTTACAGTTGAACTAGAACCATTATTTGTATCAACACGGACATATCCCGGTTTTACATATTTAGTAAATTGCGACATGATATATACTTCTGGAGTAGCCCAATATCTTTGAGGATTATTAGCATCCTGCACAAATAACGTTGGATCTGGAGTTCCAACCCAATGATGAGTTCCAACATTACTATCTAACATCGTAACCCAGCTATTATAACTTTCAGAACCGTTTCTTAACCAAGTAATAATATCATTAGCACCACTAGTACCCCATACTGATCTTTCCGTTAAGTTCATACTTAATTGATCTTTATATCTATCATAGAAAGAACCCATTGTTGAAGCATTACCACCATAAGGATGGAATGCAATACCATCAATATTTAATTGATCACCAGCTTCTTTAAAGAAATCAGCCATAAATTTATCAGCACCATCAAAATTATGATCAAACGCCCATAGTTTAACTTCTTTTTCATTATCCTTTAACACAGTGCTTTTCGCTAATTCAGCTTTGATTGCTTTAGCAATTTTTGCTTCTTGGGTTCCTGTCATTGCACAACTAGGATAATTAATTTCTAATAATGGCTCATTCTGAATCGTCATTGCATAGATAGGAATACCACATTTTTGATATTCTTCAACATAACGAACCATATATTTAGCTAAATCATCAATATAATCATCATTTAATTTACCACCCTTCAATAATAATTCATTATCCTCATATGAATTACTACTTGAAGTAGGTAACTTCATCCACCCTGGTGGTGTCCAAGATGAAGCAAAGAATTTCAGATTATCTTCTACTCCTAATTCTTTTGCGATAGCCTGCATCTCATTAATAACTTTAATAATTCCTAAATCTTTATCTTTTTGAATACTAAATCCTTTACCAGTAACATTATTCCAATCTGGTTTACCATCTAATTCTTTTCCTGTACCATCATAATAAGTGTAGAAGTCTTGTGCCGTAAAATCTGATGTTCCCACTGTTACCCGCATTAACGACATTCCCATACCATTAACAGGATCTAATAATCTTCTTAAGAAAGCTTGACGATTTTCATCAGTCATCTTTAATAAATTGTAAATTGTTGATTCTTCAATTGAAGTTCCCATTCCTAAAACACTTTGATATGTTTTTTGGTCATTTACAACAATTGTTGTTTGACTAGAATCATCTGCAACACGTAAATCAAGAGGATCTTTTGTTGCATTTTTATTAGAAATCTCAAATTCACCTTTATACCAAGCCATATCTTGTGAATTTTCAGAAGAAGACATGCTTACTTCAACTGCTCCTTCTTGTAACATTGCTCCAGTTCCCTCATTTGTTACTTCATCAGGAATGATTGGACCAACATAATCACCAGCTTTTTCAAAAATATAATAATCAATATTAAAATCTTTATCGCGTGCTACAAGTTTAAGTTCGTGTATCCCCGCTTTTAAACTAACCAAAGCTGTCATCTCTTGAGCTGTGAACTTAGTCCAGCTGCCCGTTGAAACAATTGGTGTACTTTTCTTTTCTAGTACCAATTCATCATCTAAATATAATTCAAATGCTCCATCAATTGTCGCTGCATATTCACGTGCTGCTTGAACAGTTAATTTATATGCTGCTTGTTCTGGCACATTAATTTTATAAGTCATATGCCGTCCATCTTGTAAATACCCTACAGTTGTACCATTATTTTCTAACTTAATTTCACTGTGTGCATCCACAAACGCCTCGGCTTCTAATTTTCCATTAGTTTTCGCTAAATCTATCACATTAGGATCAGCTGGTGCTGTAAAATCACCGGTTTTTTGAGCTTTTTTCAATCCATATCCAACCGGATATAATACTTTGCTTGAATCATCATACTTACTAGTAATATCTTGAGGATACCATGTCCAAGTAATTGGATTTGTTCCTACAAAATCTTTATCACCTAATAGTACATCAGCAACCCCATCACCTTCACTACCTGGTAACCATGCATTAACAATCCCTTTGATATGATCATCATTAACATAATCAGCCATTGCAATTGGTCGCCCTGTTGTTAAAACTAAAATAATCGGTAAATCAGGATGACTATTTTCAATCCGTTTAATTGTACTAATATCATTAGCTGGTAATTTTAATTGTCCAGCACTGCGATCACCATTACTTTCAGCATATGGGTCTTCACCAACTACAACTATTGCTGCATCAACTTTATTGTCCGAATTTGTAAATACACCATTAGCATTATAGCTGATTGTTCCACCCTTTTTATCCATCGCTGCTTTTAAACCACTGAAAATAGTTGTACCAGGTGTTGTATTTCCAGTTGCCCCTTGCCAAGTAATTGTCCAACCACCACATTGTTTACCAATGTCATCACCAGCACTACCAGCAACCACGATATTATCCATATCTGCTAAAGCCTGCATCACTGTTTTACCAGCATTAACTTCATCATTTTTTAATAAAACTAAAGATTCACTAACTGCTTGTTTAGCTAATGCCCGATGTTCACTACCACCAAATTTAGCTTGATCTGCCTCATCAGCATATGCTTTTGAAGGATTATCTAAAAATCCTAATTCTTCTTTAGCAGTTAGAATTCTTGCAACTGCATCATTTAAGCGTTCTTCACTAATTTTTCCTTCATTAACAGCTTCAACTAAAGCATTATATAAATTTTTCCAGCGTGGTGTTGAACCATCTTTTTCTGCTACCATCAAGACGTCAACACCAGCATTGATACAAGCAATTGCCTTATCTTTATAAGTTGCTTGATTCTCAATTTGATCAAGACCGTTATAATCGCTAATAACAATGCCATCAAAACCAAGATTTTCTTTTAATAACGTTGTAACAACGTCCTTATTCCCATGACATCTTTTACCATTGATACTATTATAGGTAACCATAATTGATTTAGTTCCTTGTTTAATAGCTTGTTTATAAGGTGTTAAAAGTTCCTTAACCATTGGATTATTCATATTTGCATTGATTAGATCTTGATAATCAGCATCACTAAGCTCTACATTACCTTGGTTAGCTCCATTAGTAGTTAATCCTTCTCCTAAATAATGTTTTGCTGACGATAGAGTATCACCATCACTTTCAATTCCTTTAATATATGCAGTACCTAAATTAGTTACCCGTTCAACATCATCACCAAAAGTTTCATATGTACGCCCCCAACGTTCGTTATGAGGTACACCTAATGTTGGTGTAAATGTCCAGTTGGCTCCCATTGCTCTAACTTCACTTGCAGTAGCCTCCCCAATTTGTTCAACTAATTGAGTATTATTAGCTGCTGCCAATCCAATGTTATGAGGATAGATAGTCGCTCCATACAAATTGTTATTTCCATGAACCGCATCTATTCCATATAACAATGGAATACCACCACTATCAATTACTGCTTTTTGATAACTATTTGCTGAAGTTACCCAATTACTTAATTCATTTCCACTAGTTGGTGCTGCTCCCCCACCACTAAGAATTGAACCAATCTTATACTCCGCCACTTCAGCTGGAGTGATCCAGCGAGTATCCGCCTGAATCATTTGTGCGACTTTTTCAACCGGTGTCATACTATCAATAATTCTTTGTACTTCGGCTGAAATCTTCGACTCTGCTTTAACCCCAATAGTTGATGAAACAACCATTAGAGCTACTAATGCTCCCTTCAATATTCTCTTCATCTTTTCTCCTCCAAATTTATTGGTACAAATTTATTATATTCCAATGAAGAATTAATGTAAAGCGCTTTCACAATAAAAATAGAATAAATTATATTCATACCAATAAATATTGTGAAACTTGACTAATATGATATAATGAGTTTTGAGGTGATTATATGTTAAAGTATGAAATGATTGTAAATGATCTTCAAAAAAGGATAATGAATGAAGAATTTGAAGAGACTCGA
>UMFG01014208.1_pt1 | contig 11502 bp, 12 predicted proteins | sample 1964961 | NCBI WGS metagenome assembly UMFG01 (sample SAMEA4836041, study PRJEB28245) | human gut metagenome | biome: gut microbiome; material: fecal sample | place: Denmark | collected 2008
CCTTTTATATATATAATATTACATATAATTTAATACAAAAAACAGTAATTATAAATATATAAATAGTTTTATTTTATAAAACTTTAAATCTAAGCAATTTCCCCTCTTGTAAATACTTAAAATATGTTGTAAAATTAATATAGATGCTTGTAAAATAAACAGAATAGAAGAAGGAGAAGTTACTATGAAAACAGTAGAAATAGCTAAAGTCAAGTCAATTGATTTTATAACTGATATAATATGTGATTTAAAATTATACTGTCCTAATATTGTAAAAGAGGCAAAGGCAGGACAGTTTGTTGAAGTTTATCCAGATAATGGAGTCAACCTTCTTTCAAGACCTATTAGTATTTGTGAAATTGATAAAAATAAGGGTATATTAAGACTAGTATTCCAAATTGTAGGTAAGGGTACAAAGCTTTTTTCACAGTTAAAGCCCAATGATGAAATTAGACTTTTAGGACCGTGTGGAAATGGTTATACTTTAGGCGAAGGTAAGGCTGTTTTAGTTGGAGGTGGTATTGGCGTTCCTCCTCTACTAGAAACTTGCAAACAGCTTAAAGGGGAAAAAATTGTTGTACTTGGTTTTAGAAGTGGTTCTTTCCTTGTTGATGAGTTTGAAAAACTTGGTGCTAAAGTTTATGTTGCTACTGATGATGGTTCTGTTGGATTTAAGGGAAATGTAGTTGACCTTCTTAAGGCAGAAAAAATTACCGGTGATATGATTTATTCTTGTGGACCTAAGATTATGCTTAAGTTCCTTTCTATGTATGTTTCTGATAATAATATACCTTGTCAGGTATCTATGGAGGAAAGAATGGCTTGTGGCATTGGTGCTTGTGTAGGTTGTGTAGTGCAGGTTAAGGATGGAGAATCCTGGACTTATAAAAAAGTATGTAAAGACGGACCTGTTTTTGATAGCAAGGAGGTGTGCTGGTAATGAATACTAAAGTAAATATTTGTGGTGTCCAACTTAAAAATCCTGTTATGACTGCATCTGGTACATTTGGTAGTGGCAGAGAATTTTCTGAATTTGTTGACTTAAATAGACTTGGTGCTGTAGTTGTTAAGGGTGTTGCTGATAAGCCTTGGAATGGAAATCCAGCACCTCGTATAGCTGAGGTTTATGGTGGTATGCTTAATTCAGTAGGCTTACAAAATCCAGGTGTGGACTATTTTATTGAAAATGATATTCCCTTTTTAAGACAGTTTGATACGAAGATTATTGTTAATGTTTGTGGTCACGCTATTGATGAATATGTAAATGTTGTAAAAAAACTTCAAGGTCAAGATGTAGACCTTCTTGAGCTTAATATTTCTTGTCCTAATGTTAGTGAGGGTGGTATGGCATTTGGTACTGACCCTATTATGGTAGAAAAGGTTGTAAATGAAGTTAAAAAGGTAGCAGACAAGCCTTTAATTGTTAAACTTAGTCCTAATGTAACATCTATTACGGATATTGCTAAAGCTGCTGTAAGTGGTGGAGCTGATGCTCTTAGTCTTATTAATACTCTTAATGGAATGAAGATTGATATTTATAGACGCCAGCCGGTTCTTTTTAGAAAAACTGGTGGTATGAGTGGTCCAGCTGTTAAGCCTGTTGCTGTTAGAATGGTTTATGAAGTTTGTAAGGCTGTTGATGTGCCGGTTATTGGTATGGGTGGCATATCTAATGCCGAAGATGCAATAGAGTTTATTATGGCTGGTGCAACTGGTGTATCTATTGGTACTGCTAACTTTATTAACCCTAGAGCAACTGTTGATACAGTTGAAGGTATAGAGGAGTATATGAGGAAATATAATGTTAATGATTTAAGTGAAATCAGAGGTATTATAGAATAGGAGTGGGTTTATGAAAAAATTTATAGGTATTTTAGCTATGGGTATAATGGTATCATCATTGTTTACCGGTTGTGATAGTTCTAAAGGTACTGAGGCGGCTACAACTACAACTCAGGCTCAAGATGATGCTAATAAAAGTGACGAGGTAAAGGAATTTGCTAAGGAGCTTAAAAAAGATGCAAAGGAACTTAAGGATTATGTTGAAGATGGTTATACTAAGGGGTATTTAGACCAAGAAAGAGTTGATGAGTATAATAATCTTTGTGATAGACTTAATGAAATTATAGATACTCCAGAGGATACTAAAGAAATTAGAAATGAGCTTAACACTTTGAAAGATACACTTGCTGTTATTGCATCACAGTGTGCAGCCCCTAATGAAGTTGTGGATAAGTTTACTTCTGTTAATAGCTTGAAAATAAATGAAACACAGGTTGAAACTGAACAGATAACAAATAACACAAAGTCTGTTGAAAGTACAAATAAAATTGATTTCCAAGAATTAAATGATAACTTTATCAAACTTCTTAATGATGCTTCTCAAAAGGTAGATAAAGGGGAAATAAGTCAAAATGACTATACTTCTCTTATTGAGGTTGGTACTAGTCTTGCTGAAATTAAAGAAGATATAGAAAAAAATGGTGAAAATGCTGATACTCAAAAAAGATTAGCTAAGTGTAGAAAAGAAATTCACGCAGTTGCTGTAAGTATGAACTCACCTATGGCAGATAAGTTTAAGTAAAAAAAGGCTGTTGCATTTTACTTGTAACAGCCTCTAGTATTTTTGCGAAAATAATAGGAAGTGCTTATATGAGAAAAATATTTTTTGTTTTTTTAACTATTTTTGTTGTATTTAGTATTAGTTCAGTTTATGCTGGTCAGAATGATATTTATGTTCAACATACTAAAGAAGCATCTTTGAAAATTAAGGACTTTACTTTACAGCTGAATAACTTTACAAATGCTATGATTAGTTCTGGAAATGTTATAAAAAGTTAGAAAAATCAATATGACAAAAAAATAAATGATTTTGAAAATTATCTCAAAAATGACAAGTACATAGTATAGCAATATCAACATTCTGAACCAGATGCTGAAAATGATATTTATTTAAACTATAACTATGAGCCTACATCTGTAGATGTAAGTAGTTGGGATAAAAACTTAACTATTGTAAATGAACTTAATGAATACTTTAAGGCTATAAGAAGGTATAGAATAAATGTGATTTTGTATATTAACAATTATAGAAATATTCCAGCTTATCTTGCTAATTATGCAAACAAGCCTTCAGGTACATATAGTCTTGATGGAATGACTGTAAAAGTAATAAGTAAGGATTATGTTTCTATTGATATTAGCGGTGTTAATTATACAATTTCAAATGGTGCTGCTAATAGTTATTATTATGGTTATATTAAATTTATTGCACCAAATGGAAATATATATTTCTTTACGGGTTATTCTCCTTATGGTGATTGGAATGGTTATTTTGTGCCTACAGCAAGTGGTTTGGAGCTTAATTGTGAGTATAATGTCAGAAAAACATTTTTACTTAATACTGAAAAAAAGAGTAAACTTGTTGAAATTGAATCTTTAATGCTTAGCTATGTGTTTTTTAATAAGTATCTTAAACAAGGAAATGTTAATTACAGCTATAAGGGTATAAAATTTACCGGTAATGGTAATAAAATTTATACAATAACTATACCAAATCCATATAAAAAAGAAGTATCAAATACAGGAATGATTAGTGAAACATATAACGAATCTGGTCGAATCAGTAGTGGAAAATGGGAATGTATCTCTATTGGAAATAACGGATATTACTGGCTTAGAAATCAAAAAGAAAGACAAGCTACAAATGTATCTATTGATGAAAAAAATAATATGACTATAACATACAATGATATGATTATACATATAAATGTAAATAAGTAAAAGTTTTTTGTCAACTGGTATTGTTGAAAAAAACTATAATTTTAGCGGTGTAGATTATTTTAGTTCTACACCGCTTTATTTGTATTAGAAAACCCTACTCAATTATACAAAATGTAAAGTATTTAATTACTTTAATTTATTTTGTACGAAACTCTTAAGTTCATCTCTGCCAATAACTGTCTTATGAAGAACTTCTCTCTTATCAATACCCTTAATAGGAGTAGGAATAGCAACACCGGAAACTTTTTCAAGTTCGTCTAAAGCTGCAAATGGTTCAATATCAGCATACTTGCTGTCAATAGCATTTAAAACATCTTTAGCAAATTTATAAGGACTGGCTGTAGATACAACTACATTAGGAGTTTTGTCACCAGTTTCAGCAACATACTTGTCATAAGATGCCTTAGCAACAGCAGTATGAGTATCCATTACATAGTGAGTATCATCAAAAAGCCCCTTAATAGCTTTAAATGTTTCATCAACAGTTGCATATTCACCTACAAATTCATCTTCAATTTTAAATTCGTAGCTACCTTTTGTGTTAAGGTCTGTCATCATATTCTTAGTAGCCTCTGTATCACTTAAGTGATATAAAAGTCTTTCAAGGTTAGATGAAATAAGAATATCCATAGATGGAGAAACTGTTACAACAAAATCTCTGTTCTTAATCGTGTAAGCACCAGTTTTAAAGAAATCATATAATACCTTATTATCGTTTGATGCACAAATTAACTTATTTACTGGAAGTCCCATATTTTTAGCATAGTAACCAGCAAGAATATCACCAAAGTTGCCTGTTGGAACAGTAAAGTTAATCTTGTCGCCCATATTAATCTTTTCAGCCTTAACCATTTGTGCATAGGCATAGAAGTAGTAAACAATCTGTGGAGCAAGACGACCTATATTAATTGAGTTAGCTGATGAGAATACATAGCCTTTTGTCTTTAATTCAGCCTTTAACTCATTGTCAGTAAATATTTTCTTAACAGCTGTTTGAGCATCGTCAAAGTTACCTTTAATACCAACTACACAAGTATTCTTGCCAGTTTGAGTAACCATTTGTGCTTTCTGAACAGCAGAAACACCGTCTTCAGGGAAAAATACAATAATCTGTGTGCCTTCAACATCAGCAAAGCCCTCTAAAGCTGCCTTACCAGTATCACCAGAAGTAGCAGTTAAAATAACAATTTCTTCATTTACACCGTTTTTCTTAGCAGCAGTTTTTAAAAGATAAGGAAGAATTGAAAGTGCCATATCCTTAAAAGCAATAGTTCTGCCGTGGAAAAGTTCAAGGAAGTTGTCGTTTCCAGCAAATACTACAGGAGCAATAGTCTTAGTGTCAAACTTCTCATCATAAGCAGAGTTAATACAATATCTTAATTCTTCTTCTGTATAATCAGTAAGAACAAGTTTTAATACTTGATAAGCAAGTTCTTGATAGCTGTATTCAGTAATAGCCTCTAATGGAAAATCAATCTTAGGCATTGTTTCTGGTACATAAAGACCACCATCTTCAGCAATACCCTTAACGATAGCTTGACTAGCAGTTACCTTTGTGTTGTCGCCTCTTGTGCTTTTAAACATAATATTCATAATCTTATTACCTCTTTTAAAAATAATATACAATAGCTATAATATTTAATTTTATAATATTTTTTTTACTTTGTCAATTTATTTGAGTAAATTGTTGTATATTTTTACATAATATATTACTTGTAAATACATTTTTCTATTGTTATAATTAAAATAGGATAGAATTTGAATAAAAACGACATTTAAAGGAGGCTTATTATATGAAATGTCCTTTTTGTGGAAAACTAGACACAAAAGTAATTGATACAAGAACTATGGAGGATAACACTGTTATAAGGAGAAGGAGATTTTGTGACAGTTGTGATGGTAGGTTTACCACATACGAGAGAATAGATACAATTCCTCTCACTGTTATAAAGTCTGATAATACGAGAGAAACATTTAATAGAGATAAAATAACTAATGGTATATTAATAAGCTGTAGTAAAAGACCGGTATCGAGGGAGCAAATTGACAATATTGTTACGGATATAGAAAATTCTATTTTAAATACTCTGCGAAAGGAAGTAGCATCTAAAGAGATAGGTGAAATGGTTATGGAACGCCTTAAAGAAATTGATGAGGTTGCTTATGTTAGATTTGCTTCTGTTTATAGACAATTTACAGATGTAGATAGTTTTATGAATGAACTAGGAAAATTATTAAAAGATAAAAAATAAACTTAAAATAAATAACTTATCATTAATATAGGTAGTTTATAATAATATTTGATTTCTTTAAATATAACACAAAATTGTTTAAAATTTTTGTAAAAAATGATTAAAATGGTTTGACAGTTTTTTGTCATAGTATTATAATTTATAAGATAAATTTGTCGAAATTCTTTTGATAAATTAATGTTACTAATATTTAGCAACAAGGAGGATTACTATGGAAATTTTTGTATGTGTAGGAAGTTCATGTCACTTAAAGGGGTCTAAGACTATTATTGACAAACTTACAGAATTAATTAATGAAAATAAAATTGGGGGCAAGATTGTGTTAAAGGGCTCTTTCTGTATGGGTCAATGTAGTCACGAAGGCGTTTCTGTTAAAATAAATAACGAGGTTTATTCTGTTACAGAAGAAGACATAGAAATGTTCTTTAATAAGAAGATTTTGCCTAATGTCTAATTAGCTGGGAGGCAGTTATATGAGCTATATTAAGGTCAGAAAGGCTAACTGCAAAAACTGTTATAAATGTCTTAAAAATTGTCTTGTTAAGTCTATTAAGTATGTTAATGACAAGGTAGAAATTATTGAAGATGCTTGTATACTTTGTGGTGTTTGTATGACTACTTGTCCTCAAAAGGCAAAAAAAATACAAAACGATATTGAATACATAAAAGAATATGTTGCAAATCCAGAGATTACAACTGTTGTAAGTCTTGATCCAAGTTTTGTTGCAGCCTTTGGCGAAAATGCTCCGGCTCTTGGTTGGGCATTAAAAAGTCTTGGATTTGACTATGTTGAAGAAGCTGCCATTGGTGCAAAATATGTGACTAAGGAATATTTGCGACTTATTAAGGAAGGTAAAATTAAGAATATTATTTCTTCAGCTTGTCCAGCCATTAATATGTATGTGCAAAAGTATTATCCAGGCTTAACAAAGTGGCTTGCACCGGTTATGTCACCAGCACTTGTTCACGGCAGAATTATTAAGGAACAAAGAGGTGCTGATGTTAAGGTTATACATTTGACTCCTTGTCTTGCTAGAATAAAGGAATGTGATGAAAGTCAGTTTGTAGATGGTGTTATTACTTATGAGCAACTTATGAAGTGGCTATTAGATGCTAATGTTACTCCTGAAAGTGAGTTGCTAAAAGAACACGATGATGATGGATTTGATAATGAGGGTGGTTATTCTAGAATTTACCCTATTGTAGACGGTATTGTATATGATTTACAACATCAGTATTGTAAGTTTACAGGAACAGAGTATATTGAAGGTTATGACCTTGTTGCTGTTAGTGGTCTTGCTAATGTTACAAAAATACTTGATGAAATGCAAAAGGGTAATATTAACCACGCATTTGTTGAGGCATCATCTTGTTATGGTGGTTGTGTAAATGGTCCTTTTATGCCTAAAACTCGTTCAACAGGATATAAAGCTAGAATTGATGTAAAAAATTATGCTGATAATGCCCATAGGTCAAAGCATTATGATGTATCAAGTGTAAAGACTGAATATAAGCCTGAGCCGATTTACCAAGATATACCAACTGAAGAAGAAATAAGAGCAATTCTTTCTCAGATAGGTAAAAACTCAAGGGCACAAGAGTTAAATTGTGGTAGTTGTGGTTATGCTACCTGTAGAGAAAAGGCTATTGCCGTTTATCAAAAAAAGGCAGACCTATATATTTGTATGCCTTATATGACTGATATTAATCAAGCAATGAGTAATGTTACATTGAGCCTTACACCTAATTATATTATTGCTGTTGATAGTGATATGTATATTAAGGAATTTAATGTAGCGGCTCAAAAGTTATTTAAAATAACAAGACTTGCGGCTTTGAATCAAAAGTTGTCAAACTTTATTGATACAACAGATTTTGAGCAGGTAATAGCAAACAAAAGTGGAATTTATGATAAAAAGGTATCTTATCCGGAACTTAACATTGTTACAGAACAGACAATAGTATATTCAAGTGAAAGAAATATGGCAATAGCTATTATAAAAGATGTAACACAAGAAGAAAAGGATAAGGAAACACTTTATAACAGAAAAATGGAGTCTGTTAATATGGCTCAAAAGGTTATTGATAAGCAGATGGTTGTTGCACAGCAAATAGCTAGTCTTTTAGGTGAAACTACAGCAGAAACTAAGGTTACTTTGGATAAGCTTAAGAATTTAATTGATTCTGAGGAAATGAACAATGGTTGATAATGTTTATGTTGATGCAACGTACAAGAGTTTAAATAAATACAAAGAAGAACTTTGTGGTGACAATGTAGAAATACTTAAAAGTGATGATAAGTACATTGTAGTGCTTTCAGATGGCTTAGGAAGTGGAGTTAAGGCTAATATTTTGTCAACTCTTACAGCTAAGATAATTTCAACAATGCTTTATGAAGGTTCAAATATTGAAGATACTGTTGATACCATAGTTCATACTTTGCCCATTTGTAATGTTAGAAAAGTGGCTTATTCTACATTTATAATATTGCAGATAGATTATAATGGAAATGCTTATTTGGTTGAATTTGATTCTCCGGGATGTATATTTGTTAGAGATGGAAAAAGAATTGATATTAATTATAGCTACAGAGAAATAGCTGGTAAGGCTATAAAAGAGGCCAGATTTAAAGTTAAGGCTGATGATGTTCTTACTCTTATGAGTGATGGAGTTATATTTGCTGGCATAGGTAATCTTATGAATTTAGGTTGGGGTTGGGAGAATGTATGTAAGTTTCTGACAAATAAAATACATAAAGGCATTTCTTCTGCTAGACTTACTAATATACTTAGTGACAATTGCAATCAGCTTTATATGAATAAGCCTGGTGACGATACAACTGTTGCTACAGTTCGTATAGTTCCACAAAAAATAGTGAGTCTTTACAGTGGACCTCCAGTTGACCCTAATAATGACGAAAGACTTGTAACAGAATTTATGATGCCTGAGGGTAAAAAAATTGTCTGTGGTGGTAGTTCTGCTACTATTGTTAGCAGGGTATTAAAAGAGCCTTTAACTCCAAGTCTTGAATATATAGACCCTGAAATTCCACCAACGGCTGTTATTCCAAGTATTGACCTTGTAACAGAAGGTGTAATAACACTTAAAAAGGCTGTAGACATTATTAGAGGCTATGTTGAAAACCCTACTGATAAGGCTATAATTGAAAAAATGGATAAAAAAAATGGTGCTGCAATTATTGCTAAAATGCTTATTGAGGATTGTACCCATTTCTATATGTTTATAGGTCAAAAAATTAATCCGGCACATCAAAATCCGGATTTGCCCGTTGATTTAAGTATAAAAATGATTATTATGGACGAGCTTTACTCTCTTATGGAAAAAGCGGGGAAAGTTGTTAAGCGAAAATATTTTTAAAAACAAAAATTAGGAGGATATACAAATGGAAAAAATTACTGATATTAACCAAATTAAAAATGCGGTTCTTTATAAGGTTGCTGAATATGCTTACGAAGGAAACCTTGAGGATAAAATTGATGCTATTCCTTATGAGCTTACAGACCCTATTGTGCCAAGTTTTCGTTGCTGTGTTTATAGAGAAAGAGAAATATTAAGACAGAGAGTAAGACTTGCTATGGGTAAACTTCCGTCAGACTTACACTATGAAAAAACTGACAATACGCAGATTGTTCATGTTATGAAGTCTGCTTGTGAGGGTTGTCCTATTGACAGAGTAACTGTAACTAACAATTGTCAGAACTGCCTGGCTCAAAAATGTATGAAGGCTTGTCGTTTTGGTGCTATTATCCATACTCCAACAGGTGCTTATATTGATAAGACTAAATGTAAAAATTGTGGTGCTTGTGTTAAGGCTTGTCCATATAATGCCATTGTTGATATTGAAAGACCTTGTATTAAGGCTTGTCCAGTAAATGCAGTAGATATGGATGAAAATGATTTGGCTAAGATTGATGAAGATAAGTGTATTAACTGCGGTCAGTGTGTATCTAAATGTCCATTTGGTGCTATTGGTGCGGCATCTATGATGACTAATGTTATTAACTCAATTAGGAATAATCCAGACCATACTTATGCTATGATTGCACCAGCTATTGAAGGTCAGTTCGGCAGTGCAACTATTCCTCAGCTTAAGCAAGCTATTATAGATTTAGGTTTTAAGGATTGTTATGAAGTTGCTTTAGGTGGCGATGCTGTTGCTTGGAATGAGGCAGAAGAGTTACTTGAAAATGTTCAAAATGGCAAAAAAATGACTACTTCTTGTTGTCCTGCATTTTACAATATGATTATGAAGCACTATCCAGAAGTTAAGGACAATGTTTCAACTACTGGTTCTCCTATGATTGCATCAGCTAAGGCTATAAAGGCAAAAGACCCACATGCAGAAGTTGTATTTATTGGACCTTGTATTGCTAAGAAGAACGAAGTTGTTTCAAGATATATGGGTGAAATTAGTGCAGCTATGACTTTTGACGAGCTTGCTGCTATGTTTGCTGTTAAGAAAGTTGACCCTGAAACTTATGAGGGTGTTGAACAGCTTGCTACTCGTTATGGTAAGGGTTTTGCAAGAAGTGGTGGTGTATCTGCTGCTGTATTAAAAGTTGTTGAAGAAAAGGGTATTGAAACTAAGCCTTCTGTTAAGATTTGTAATGGTGCTGCTGAATGTAAGGTTGCTTTACAGATGCTTAAACTTGGAAGACTTAAGGAAGATATTATTGAAGGTATGGCTTGTGAAGGTGGTTGTGTAAACGGTCCTATGCGTCAGTATGAGCTTATTGATAGTAAGAAAGTATTCGACAAGAATGTAAATGTTGAAAATACTGAAATTATTAATACTTGTAAGGAAAATGGATATGGTGAAATTAATATTCATGTACATAACCATAACTAAGTTATAGTAAAAAATAAATACTAAATATTAAATGACCATCAAAAGTTAGATATAAAAATCTGATTATTGATGGTCATTTTTATGAAAAATTATAGTTATAAATTTAATTTACAATTTTATTTAGTATTACTGTCGTTAACAATGCTGTTTTTTAAATCTTTTTGCACATTAGCTAAAGTAATATTGCTAAGTTCATATTCTAAAATACTTTGAACTTGATTTAACTTGTTATCTAAGGCTTTGTGTATATTTTTACCAACTGGACATTTGGGGTTTGGATTTTCGTGAAAATGAAAAAGCTTACCTTTATCAATACATTCAACAGCATTGTATATATCAAGAAAAGTAATTTTATCTAATGATTTTGTAATAGTAGCACCACCCCTACCTCTTTTAACATCTATTAAACCGGCAGACTTTAATTGTGCAATTATTCTCCTTATTATAACAGGGTTTACATTTGTGCTAGATGCAAGAAAATCACTTGTTATTTTACAATCATTTTCAAAGGTATCTATACACATAAAAATATGAACAGCAATAGTAAATCGACTTGATATTTGCATATACAATCTCCCTTTAGCAAAAGTATTAATA
>UMFG01032419.1_pt1 | contig 11480 bp, 10 predicted proteins | sample 1964961 | NCBI WGS metagenome assembly UMFG01 (sample SAMEA4836041, study PRJEB28245) | human gut metagenome | biome: gut microbiome; material: fecal sample | place: Denmark | collected 2008
CAGGATGTAATACGTCTCACTTTCTCCATGATGTTCATGGTAACCAAGGGAACACCCCGGCTCCAGAGTCACTTCCGCGTAAAGCCCGCACTTTCCATTCATCTCTTTTTCTCCGAGAATATGCTTGATCAGCACATGTCCCTTTCCACCGCACATTGCTTCCATTCTTTCTGGGTTCATTCTTATCACCTCGTTTGGATTTTTCTTCTGTTATTATACTGCATTACTCGTCAAATTCCAAGATTACAAAATCAAAACGTGACGTTTTTCTCGTATCCACAACTGTTCCTGTCGTTGTCTTTAAACGCTCCGCATTCTTAAAATTTTTACTGATACCCAGAGCATGTTCCAGCACATAATAATAGGAGGACGGAAGTACGCACTCCGTCACCTCATATGTCTCTCCCGGCTGAAATGATTCTACATGCTCCGTTGTAAAGTCCATTCTTCTCATCTATAAGCCTCGCTCTTATTGTTTATATAATTGATTTCTGTGATTCCATAAAAAGCATCCGCCGCCAAAAAGCCCAAAGACCAGTCCTGCATAGATTCCGGCACAGATCAGATCACTCAGCCTGCATATCACATTCATATGCTTGATGATACAGACCAAAATTCCTGCCATCGTAATTCCAATTGTCCAGATCAGCATTGCAGAAGTCAGAAACACTGCCATTCTGGAATTTTCTTCCATGTGTTTTGTGATCAGTTTCCATAATCTTGTATACATATTGATTCCTCACAATCTTTTTCTCATGTTCTTATCCAACATTTATTGTAAGGATGTTATGTTAAATCTATACCGGGTTCTGACAAAATTTTTTGTTAAACTGACCAGTTCATTCCCTTCCCAGTATTTTTTCCGTAATCTTTGCCGGCGTACTCACGATCCAGTCAGCGCCTGCATCTTCAAGCTCCGCTCTGTCACCATAGCCATATAAGACTCCCAATGCAGACACTTTGCATGCCTTTGCTCCCAAGATATCATGTTCTCTGTCACCGACCATCAGCACCGACTGCCTGTCTTCTACTTTACAGTTTTTCAGCACATACTCAATGACTTCTGCCTTTTTCGTACGGCTTCCGTCCATATTTGCCCCTCCGATAAACTCAAAATATGGCGCGATCTTAAAATGCTCTGCAATCTTCCTTGCATATTTCTCCGGCTTGGATGTCGCAACTGCCAGACGGATTCCCACATTTTTTAACTGTTCCAGTACTTCCGGGATGCCATCATAAACAGCATTTTCAAGCATCCCTTTTCCTTCGTAATATTCCCGGTAAAATTCTACCATCTGATGCCCTTTTTCATCTGAAAACCCGCAGAATTTTGCAAACTGCTGTGCAAGCGGCGGTCCCACGAAGCATTTAAGCTCTTCCAGATTTTCTACGCCCCTGCCGATTTTTTTCAATGCATACTGGACACTGTTCATGATTCCGAGACCGGAATCTGTCAACGTTCCGTCCAGATCAAACAGGACAAGTTCATACTGATATGCCATGTTCTCCTCCTTCTAAAAGCTGCGGATCTTGTCTGCATCTTCATCCTGTGTATTCTCTATTTTTTTGATCACTACATAATAACCGAACTCATCATTTACTTTGACAAATACCCGATCGCCTACTTTGTGTCCCAAAAGGGCTTTACCGATCGGTGATTCAATGCTGATCAGTCCGTTTAGGGAGCTTCCTCTCACTGAAGTTACGATCCGGTACGTCTCCAGCTCGTCATCATCCTCACAGTATACCTGAACGGTATTGTTTAATCCAACTTCATCTGCACCGGAATGGTCCTCTACAATAACTGCAGTCTTTAACATTCTCTCCAGATAACGGATCCGGCTTTCATTTCTGTTCTTCTCTTTTTTCGCCGCATGGTATTCAAAATTTTCGCTCAGATCCCCGTGAGAGCGTGCCTCTTTGACCGCTTCAATGAGTTCTTTGCGCTCTACCAGCTTTCTGTGTTCAATCTCCTGCTGAATCTTTTTGACATCACTTTGGGTCAGTTTCTCTCTCATAATATGCCTTTCTTACAAAGCAGGCAGAAGCCCGAAAAAATTCCAAACCTCTGCCTGCTGTATCTTCCCTGTATTTCTATTCCTGTTGAAACAACCTGTTCTCTGCGATTATTTTACAAGCAGAGATTTTCCTGTCATTTCTTTTGGCTGCTCCATTCCCATCAGCTCGATCAGTGTAGGAGCGATGTCTGCCAGGCATCCGCCTTCTCTCAGTTTGTAAGCCGGATCAGCATTCACAAGAATAAACGGTACCGGATTTGTTGTATGTGCCGTAAACGGCTCACCTGTTGTCTCATCGATCAGCTGTTCTGCATTTCCATGATCTGCACAGATGAACATCTGTCCGTCCACTTCTTTCAGTGCATCCACTGCTTTTCCTACACACTCATCCACTGCTTCGATCGCTTTGATCGCTGCATCTTCTACTCCAGTATGTCCGACCATATCCGGATTTGCAAAATTGATAATGATCACATCATATTTGTCAGATTTGATCGCATCTACCAGCTTATCGCATACTTCATATGCACTCATCTCCGGTTTCAGATCGTAAGTTGCCACTTTTGGAGATTTTACAAGGATTCTGTCTTCTCCCTTGTTTGGTTCTTCTACTCCACCGTTGAAGAAGAATGTTACATGTGCATATTTTTCAGTCTCTGCAATACGAGCCTGTGTCATGTTGTGTGCTGCCAGAAATTCACCGAATGTATTTGTGATCTCTTCTTTTACAAATGCTACCTGCTTATTCTGGATCGTCACATCATACTCTGTAAAGCATACAAATGTTGTCTTGACTCTCTCTCCTCTGTCAAATCCTTCAAAGTTATCATCACAGAATGTTCTTGTGATCTCTCTTGCACGGTCTGGGCGGAAGTTGAAGAAGATCACAGAATCTCCATCTTTTACAGTTGCCACCGGTGCACCGTCTTTTACGATCACCATTGGTTCTACGAACTCATCTGTCTTATCTGCATCGTAAGAAGCCTGAATCCCTGCTGTCGCAGATTCTGCCTGTACGCCTTCTCCTTTTACCAGTGCATTGTAAGCTCTCTCCACACGATCCCAGCGGTTATCTCTGTCCATTGCATAGTAACGTCCGCTGACAGATGCCACTTCTCCGATACCGATTTCTTTCATTTTTGCTTCCAGAGCTTCTACATATTCTTTTCCGGATGCCGGCGGAGTGTCACGTCCGTCCAGGAAACAGTGTACATACACTTTTTCTACACCCTGTCTCTTTGCAAGCTCCAGAAGTCCGTAAATATGTCCGTTATGGCTGTGTACACCACCGTCAGAAACCAGTCCCATCATATGAAGAGCTGTATTGTTCTCTTTTGCATTTTTGCATGCTGCAAGCAGCGCCTGATTCTCAAAGAAATCTCCATCTTCGATCGCTTTTGTGATCTTTGTCAGTTCCTGGTAAATGATGCGTCCTGCTCCCATGTTCAGATGTCCTACCTCAGAGTTTCCCATCTGACCTTCCGGAAGTCCGACTGCCATTCCACTTGCATTTCCTTTTACAAACGGATACTCTGCCATCAGTTTATCCATGACCGGAGTCTTTCCTTCTGCCACAGCATTTCCTTTTGTTGTATCATTCAGTCCATATCCATCTAAGATCATCAATACGGTTGGTTTTTTACTCATGTCCATATCTCCTTTTACTTTATCTGTGAATTTGTAATTCCTGTATGGAATTTACCTCTTTCATTCCGTAGACTATTGTAACCGTTTTTCCCTGATTTTGCAAATATCTTTCTTATGAATTTGCAAACTCATCGATATCCATTTCATCCTTCTGCCTGATTTCATCCAGAACCCAGTGTCCGTTCAGGTGAATAAATTTCCAGTATTCATAGAACGCTTCATTTTTCCTGCTTCCGCGTATCATCCTTCCCGTCTTTTCATCCACCACATAATCGATCATTTTTCCGTGGATCAAATACCAGATATAATCCTGATCTTTCCCCAGATCGTCAAATGTATGTACCGGCACCGCACTTAAAAGCCGTTCATTTTTCTGCACCGGAACTTCATTTCGAACCTGCATCCACCCCAGCTTCATTACAAAATCATCGTAACATTTCTGACTCATATAGTCCTTTGCATAATCCGGATCCTGACGCTTCCAGCATTCCTGGATCACAAAATATGCATTCTTCACCTGCTCCTGGATCTCATTGATATCCCAGTTGTCCCCAAACTGCTGATACTGCCTCATCTCCCGGTAGCTTTTGGAAGATGCCCTTCTGGATTTGACAAAAAACAGTACGACTCCCGCATTCGCCATCAGGAAAAATCCCCCAAACATGACAACACTGCTTACCGGACTGGAACTTCTGCCGGTACGGTTGGAATGCGAACTGTAATAACTGCCGCCTCCGGAACTAAAGCCTCCTCCGCCTCCGGAAGAACCGCCGCTGGCTCCTCCTGCTCTTGCCTCTGCTCTCATGGGACTGCATATGCACAGAAACATCAGAGCCAGAAACAGAAGTACCTTTTTCTCTTTCATACGCATGGATAACCACCCTCTCTTTTCACTCACGCTTCCTTTGGATCATATGATTTGATTATACCATTTGAAAGCTGTACCGTCATTTATTTTCTGATTTTTGAGGGAAATATTTTATCCTTTATTTTTCTGTCAGCTCCATATTCCAGAATATTACATTCATAAGGATCACAACCACGATCACAACTGCAATCGATACCCAGAATCCCATATCGAGTCCCATAAACTTCGTTGTTCCAAACAATTTTATCCAAAGATTTGTCCAGTTCATCCTTCATTCCTCCTTTTACAGCAATTCTCCATAATGACGCACATATGCTTTTTTCAAACTTGTTGCCAGCACCATATAAAGCAGGATGCACGGAATCAGATACGCAAAATATGCCGTCGGCAGTGCCACAAATCCCAACATTCTGCCAAATGTAGTAAATGGAATGATCGTCAGCACTCCGATTCCTGTAAATGTCATCAGCGTCAGTGGTGCAGATGCATGGCTTTGAATAAACGGAAGTTTTGGTGTGCGGATCATATGGATGACCAGAGTCTGGCTCCACATAGATTCGATAAACCATCCCGTCTGAAACATTGCAACATAAGCCGTCTGCATCCGTACCAAATCTGCGCCGGCAAAATGACTGGCAAGATCATTGTACAGCACTCCCCTGGAAACAAAGAGTGGACAAAATACAAAGTACATAAAAATATAAGTCATCCAGTCAAAAACCGAACTTGTCGGTCCGATCCACATCATAAAGCTGCCCACACTGGACGCATCCCATTTGCGGGGTACAGAAATAAACTCTTCGTCCACATTATCCCATGGAATTGCAGTACAGGAAAGGTCATAGATCAGATTCAAAAAGATCAGCTGCAGGCTTTCCATCGGCAAAAACGGAAGCAGTGCCGATGCCGCCAATACGGAAAACATGTTTCCAAAGTTAGAGCTTGCCGTCATCTTGATGTACTTGATCATATTTGCATATGTCTTGCGTCCTTCAATAATTCCTTCTTCCAGAACCATCAGATCTTTTTCCAGCAGCACAATATCTGCGGATTCTTTCGCCACATCTACTGCTGTATCAACAGAAATTCCAATGTCTGCGGATTTCATTGCCGAAGCATCGTTAATACCATCTCCCATAAAGCCGACTGTATGGCCATTTTCACGAAATACAGACACCACTCTCGCTTTCTGATCCGGTGTCAGCTTTGCAAAAACATCTGTAGTTTCTGCTGCTTTTGCCAATTCCTGATCACTCATGTTCTCCAGATCGGAACCAAGCAGCATATTTCTTACCTTAAGCCCTACCTGCTTACAGATTGTACGAGTGACTTTATCGTTGTCCCCGGTCAAAATCTTCGTTGTCACACCATGGGCTTTTAAAGCCTTGATCGCATCCGCAGTAGACTCTTTCGGCGGATCAAGAAATGCAAGATATCCCATAAGCACCATATCACACTCATCCGTTACACCGAATGCACCCGCCGGAGACGGATTGCTTTTCTGTGCGATTGCCAGCACACGAAATCCTTTCTCATTGAGATCATCTACTGTTGCAAGGATACGGCTTTTTAATTCCTTTGTCATTGGCCGCACTTTTCCGTCACACTCCGCAAAAGAGCAGATAGAAAGCATCTCTTCTACCGCTCCCTTTGTCACCATCTGCGTCTTTCCATCCCGATTCTGTACAACTGTCGTCAGTCTGCGGCGAGCGAAATCAAAGGGAATCTCATCCACTTTTACATAGTGCTCGGACAGATCAACAAGCTGTGGATCATCCGCTTCTTCCTCTTCTGTTTTCTGGATGATCGCCACATCCATCAGATTCTTATATCCTGTCTGGAAGTAACTGTTCAGATACGCATGCCTGAGCACACGAAGGTCATCCTCTCCATTTACATTTAAATGATATTCGAGAACAACTTTATCCTGTGTCAGTGTTCCTGTTTTGTCTGTACATAGAATGTCGATCGCACCAAAATTTTGAATAGAATTCAGATTTTTGACGATCGTCTGCTTCTTGCTCATGGACACAGCACCTTTCGCAAGACAAGTCGTTACGATCATCGGCAGCATTTCCGGCGTCAGTCCAACTGCAATGGAAATTCCAAATAAAAAGGCAGAGAGCCAGTCGCCTTTTGTAATACCATTTGCCACAAATACCAGCGGAACCATAACCAGCATAAACCGGATCAGCACCCACGATACCGCGTTGACTCCTTTGCTGAAGCTTGTTTCCACTGCTTCATGCGCCACTTCTGAGGCCATGGAACCAAACAGTGTATGATCCCCGACTGTAACAACGACTGCTGACGCACTTCCGGAAAGGACATTGCTGCCCATAAACGCAATATTAGTGTAATCCGTAATTGCATCCCTGGTCTCATTGACCATCGGTATCTTTTCAATGGGCTCGCTCTCTCCTGTCAGGCTTGCCTGGCTGACAAATAAATCCTTTGCATCCAGAATCCGCACATCTGCAGGCAGCATGTCCCCTGCAGACAGGTGAACAATATCCCCCACTACCACCTCATCCAGCGGAATTTCTGCCATTTCCTGACCTTTGCGGGTTACAGTACAAGTCGTTGTGATCATTGCAAGCAGTTTTTCAGCCGCATTGCCGCTTCTGCTTTCCTGTACAAAACGAAGCGTTCCGGATAAAAATACCATCGTCAAAATAATGACGACCGTCAGACAGTCAAAATCCTTTGGCACACAGCCAAACAGAGAGAAATGTGGAAAAATCATATCCGTAAAGGATGAAACCAGCGCCAGACAAAACAAAATCGCAGTGAACGGGTTGATAAATGCACCAGCCAGTCTCTGCGGCAGAGTTTTCTTTTTTTCACGAGTCACTTTATTGGAACCATATTCTGAACGGTTTTCCTCTACTTTTCCCGGTTCCAGTCCACAGAGTGTTGTGTTCAGATATCCTAACGTTTCCTGTGTAGGATGTGTTGCCGCAAACTGAATGCGGCGATTCTGCTCATCTCGAATGGCAGCTTTCTGTGCTGTCTGACGAACTTCTATACGATTTATTTTCTTATTCATCGGTCTATACCTCCTTCTTTTTGAGGCAAGATCCTTATATTTCAGGGAGAAAAACAGATTCTGCCCTCTCTCTTTCTATAAACATCTGCCTGTAAATCTGCGTACTACCGTCAGAATCCATTTTTCTCACCTCCATCCATTCATGTAATATATCGATAAGAACCCGCAAATACGGGTTTAATTAAAGTATAAAAAAATCGCATAGAAAATCACATAGTCAAAACCTTGCGATTTTCTTGCGATTTAGCAAGAATTGTTACTGTTACAGCCTGCCACTGAATTTGTATCCGATTCCCCATATCGTTACTATATACTCCGGAGCATCCGGATTGGGTTCGATCTTTTTACGGATCTTACGAATAAAAGCCATAATATTGCTGTCATCCATCAAATATTCTCCATCCCACACAGCCTGATAGATCTGTTCCTTTGTAAAGACTTCCCCACGATTGCGCGCAAGAAACAAAAGGATATCAAATTCCTTCGGCGTGAGAGAAATCTCTGTTCCGTTTTGCTCCACCTTGCGAGATTTCGGATAAATTTCCAGCGTACCGCAGCGGATGACCGAATGATCCCACACAGATAATTCATCCGTATCTGATTCCAATATAAGAGAACTGCATTCTTTATTCAGCAAATCTTCGATTCCGTTTTTCAATTCACCGGGTGGCAGATGCTCCATAAGCCACAGAGCAATGGAGGAATCCAGATTCACATAACCAATATTTTTTTTCATATTCCGGCTCCTCCTTTCTCAGATCAGATCCTGATTCTTTTTGATATAGAATGCTTTTGCCAGTGTGACCAACAGAAGATACGCAATCACATCTATGACCAAAAACAGAAAATAGACAGGAGGCATCGCAGTCATTCCAAGCATCTTCCCTACCGGAGTAACCGGCAGCAGTGTAAATAATACAATCCCCAGAATCGTAACTCCCGTGACCATACGCCCCGGTCTGCTTTGTATCAGCGGAAGCTGTTTTGTACGCAGAAGCTGCAGAATCAATACCTGTGTCCACATGGATTCTAAAAACCACCCTGTCTGAAACATGGAAATAAACAAGCTCTGCTTCTCCGCCGAAAGACTTCCAAAAGAGCCGCCGCACACTCCCGGACAAAGAACAAAATACAAAAACACAAAGGTCAGCAGATCAAACAGCGAACTGACCGGTCCAAAAAAGGTCATGAATTTTCCCAGTGTCCTGCCAGACCACTCCAACGGTTTTGTCAACAGATCTGCATCTACATGATCCCACGGTAAAATCAGACAAAGGATATCATACAGCAGGTTCAGAAGCAGCAGCTGTATGGAAGTCATCGGGAAAAACGGCAGTAACACGCTGGCTGCAACAATCGCACAAATATTGCCAAAATTAGAAGATGCCGTAATCTTAATGTATTTGAGCATATTGGCAAATGCTTCTCTTCCCTCTAAAACACCTTCTTCCAGCACATTCAGATCCTTTTTCATCAGGATGACATTCGCACTCTCCCGCACCGCTTCTGTTGCATTTTCAACGGAAATCCCCACATCTGCCCGGATAACAGCCGGCAGATCATTCAGACCGTCTCCCAGAAATCCAACTGTATGCCCGTTTGTCTGCAGCGTTTCCACCAGCATGGCTTTCTGTTTTGGCGAGAGTTCTGCAAAAATATTTGTTTTCTCAACCGCTATGGGCAATTCATTTTCAGAAAGAGCATCCAGCTGTGCTCCTGTCAGACAACTCTCTGTTGGAATTCCGATACGCCTGCAAATGGATCGTGCCACTTGTTTTTGATCTCCTGTCAGCACCTTTACATTCACATGAAGACTGTGAAGCTTCTGAATTGCACTTGCGGCACTCTTCTTTGGCGCATCAAAAAATGCCAGATACCCCAACAGAATAAAGTCATGCTCTTCCTCGGGAACAAGGGCTGCTCTGCTCATTGTTTTATAGGCAACTGCAATTACCTTCATCCCGTCTTCCAGCATTTCATCAACCACAGCGTGAACATTTTGCAGGATATCCGCACCTGCCGCTGTTTTCTCTCCACGGTATTCTATCATGCTGCACTGCTCTGCAACTTCCTCAATACTTCCCTTGATGATCCAGATATTTTCTTCTCCCGTATTCAATAATACACTGGAAAAACGTCGGTTATAGTCGAAAGGAAGTTCATCTGTCTTTTGATATTTTTCTGTCAGCTGCCTGTAGTAATCTGCTTTTCCCTGCATTTTCTCCGCCTTGCAGATCGCCTCGTCCAGATGATTTCCCACTCCGGTAGAATAATGACTTGCCAGATATGCATAATCCAGCACCTTCTGACTCTCATTCCCGAGAATATCCATGTAATACTCCAGCAGGACTGTATCCTGGGTCAATGTTCCTGTTTTATCCACACACAGGACATCCATGCTTCCAAAACTCTGCATCGCATTGATATTTTTTACGATTGTCTGTTTCTTTCCCATCGAATGACTGCCTTTTGCCAGACAGGCGTTGACCACCATCGGAAGCAGCTCCGGTGTGATTCCGACTGCAACAGAAAGTGCAAATAAAAACGCTTCTAACCAGTCTCCCTTCGTCAGTCCGCTTGCAAGAAACACAACCGGGACTAAAACTGTCATAAATCGGATCAACACCCATGCGATCGAATTGGCACCACGGTCAAATCCCTGCTTGCGTGCCTCCACAGACGGAGTCAGACCACCGTAAACTGTCTCCTGACCAACTGTCAGGACAATCCCAGTTCCCGTTCCTCCTGCAACTGTCGTGCCTCCGAACAGTATATTGCTGTAATCTGTCAGTTTCTGCGGTTCTTTGGGCAAAGCCTCCGGAAATTTTTCGAGTATGGCACTTTCACCGGTGATCACTGATTGCGAAACAAACAAATCCGTCGCGCCTGTTAACCGCAAATCTGCCGGAACCCTGTCGCCTGCCTCTAAGCGGATCTGATCGCCAACTACCAATTCAGAAGAAGATAACTCCACCCATTGTCCATCTCTCAGTACCTGAACCGTTGTATGCACCAACTGAAACAGTTCATCTGCAACTCGTTTAGAATGCAGCTCCTGAGTCAGCCGGACAATTCCACTGAGAATCAGCATGGAAAAAATGATCAGGACCGCTGTCAGATTCTTCTGATAATCACTGGACAAAAATACATCTGTTACCAAAGAGATTAAACCAAGGAAAAACAGGATCGTAGAAAATGGATTCACAAAAGCTCTTCGAATACAATAAAACATCGTATCCTTATTCTTTGCAGACGGCGCACTATTTCCATATTTCTGTCGCCGGATGATTGCCTCTTCCTGCGTAATCCCCTCTGCATTGATCTGAAGCTTCTGCATCATCTGATCAGGTGCGACACACGCATATTCTTTTAATCGTTCGTGAACCGCTTCTTTCTGATTCATGAAATTTGTACCTCCTCAAAATTTACTCTCTCGAACAGGAAATGAAAGAGGTGCAGGCGCAACCAAAAGGTCATGCCCACACCTTAATTTGTAAATGATCGGCAAATGCGATTTCTATTTGTAGTTGACAATCTGTCCGAAATCAGCTTTAAGAGAAGCTCCACCTACGAGTCCTCCATCAATATCCGGCTGTGCAAATAATTCAGGAGCTGTTGCAGCGTTTACAGATCCGCCGTACTGAATGCGAATTGCTTCTGCTGTAGCTTCATCATAAACTTCAGCGATGCACTCACGGATTCCTTTGCAAACTTCCTGAGCCTGCTCTGTTGTAGCTGTTTTTCCTGTTCCGATTGCCCAGATTGGCTCATAAGCGATCACTGCAGTTTTTGCCTGATCAGCTGTTACATTCTGGAATCCAACTTTTACCTGCTGGCGAATGAAATCCATTGTTACGCCCTGTTCTCTCTGCTCCAGAGTCTCTCCACAGCACATGAT
>UMFG01029931.1_pt1 | contig 11479 bp, 8 predicted proteins | sample 1964961 | NCBI WGS metagenome assembly UMFG01 (sample SAMEA4836041, study PRJEB28245) | human gut metagenome | biome: gut microbiome; material: fecal sample | place: Denmark | collected 2008
ACTTAAAATAGCAAGGATTGCAAATACTAATAACATGATCATGAGGCTGTATACTGCATTTGCCTCACCAGATGCTTTTGTAAGCTGTGCTGCTACTACCGGAATCAGGTAGCTTGCTGCACCCATAAATGTGTAATAAATACCTGTGTTTCTTCCCTTTGGTCCCGGGTTAAATAACTGAACCACTGCAAGACCAGTCTGAAGAGCACCACCTGCTGCAAAGAATCCTAACATTGCAATTGCAATGTAGATAATTGCTACCTGATGAATAAACAGAACACCTGCAAGTGCTACTGCAGTACAGATAGAATCAATCAAGACAACTTTCAGCGGGCTCCATTTTAATTTAGCCATCATGAATGCCCAGAAAAGTACTGCACAGATAGAACCAATCGTATAGATAGAAGTCATACCTGCTGCCTGCATCTCAGAAAGTCCACATACGGATAATCCGAACGCTTTTGTATACTGCTGAGCACCATACATGATTGCCATGCAAAGGAATGCATAAAACATTACCAGAAATACTACAAATTTCCCTGGCTTTGTAAGCATTGCTGCTTTCGCTGCATCGATCTCTGCCTGCACTGCATCTTTTGATTTGCCATCAGTTCCTTCTGATGCCTTCTTCTGATCATCATATACGAATGGTGCGATAATTGCAAGTACCAGACAGATAATTGACATAACTACCGGAATCATAACATTTAATTTCCAGTTTCCGCTGTTTGCGTTATGTACAACCAGAAGTGGATATACCATACCTGACAGTGAAACGAAGAATTTGATTCCTACAAGTGCTGATCCAGGTGCTGCCGGATAAGCTTCCTGTACTGCAGGATATCCTGAAGCATCCCAGAATCCAGAAGTTGCAACTCCAGATGCAAAACCGCATACAGAAGCAACCAGTGCACTCTTAGTAAATAAGAATCCAAGGAAGCAGATAATATATAACGCTGCTCCACCGATCATCAGTTTCTTACGTCCGACACGGTCTGAGATCTCTCCACCGATCCATACGCTTACGAATTTACCAAATCCAGTCCATGCTACTGCGGTACTTACTGCTGCAAGTCCTGCTGCATATGCTGCCGACTGCGGATCTGACATATTGAATCCCCACTGTTTTGCGAAATTCACATTATTCTGGCTTAAAATGATTGCCTGAATACCATGTGTCAGATAGCAAAAATATACACAGATGATAGACCATAAATATTTCTTTGCTTTCATTCCCTCATTCTCCTTTATCAAGTTGTTTTATTTTGCCTGTGCTTTCTGAAATTCCTGATACTCAGCAAGCGGCATTTCTTTTCCTACGAACAGCCCATAGTTTACTGCTCCCTGCTGCTGAAGCATTCCTACTCCGCCGATTGCCTTGCATCCTGCTTCTTCTGCTTCCAGAATCATCTTTGTTTTTTCCGGGCTGTATACAGTATCTGCAACAACCAGATCCTTACGGAATAATGATTTATCTACCAGTGTTACATCCTGGTGTGGTTTCATTCCCATAATTGTAGCATTTACAAGAATATCACATGCTTTGATTGCTTCTTCCAGTTTTGCCTTGTCGTCAAGGTCGTCTACTGTAACTACACACTCTGGGCACTTTTCAGCTAATTTGGCCTTTGTTCCTTCTGCTCTTTCGAAGAATTTATCTTTAATATTGAAGATATTTACTTCTTTTGCTCCGTCCAGTGCCAGCTGAACCTGAATTGCTGTAGCAGCTCCACCTGCTCCAAGAACAACAACCTTTTTGTCTTTTACAGGTACTCCGTTGAGTTCCAGATTCTTAACAAATCCGACACCGTCTGTAATGTGTCCTGTGATCACTCCGTCATCGTTAACAAATACATTGCAGGCTCCGATAATCTCAGCTGCAGGTGACAGCTTATCTACCAGCTGTGCTGCGATGTTCTTGCATGGCATAGTGAAGTTACCACCACGCATATTTAATAAACGAATAGACTCGAATACTTTTGGCATTTCCTCTTCTGTTACGTCAAATGCCATATAAGCATAATCTAAGCCATCATGCTGGAAGCTGAAGTTGTACATTGCAGGAGATCCTGAATGTCCAACTGGTGTTCCAAATAATGCCATTAAGCCTGTATGTCCGGAAATTCTTTTTTCCATGATCTTAACCCTCCTGGTTTTCTTTTATTCATAACAGCCCGCATACTACGAGCTGTCACATACACATTTCTTACAATTTCTATATATAATGATTAAAGTTTTAATGCCACATCATAAGCTTCTTTTGTAGCATCCAGTGCACGACGTGCTCTTACTGCATCACCTACTACATGAACTTCCGGAACGATGTCCTTTAATTCATCAGCGAAGTCATATACAACATTCTGACCATCGCGGTGTGTATAACGGGAGCTGAATCCCATAGAAAGAACTACAGTATCGAATCCTCTTGCTTCATAGATAGTCTCATCAGACTTATCAGCTGCATTCTTGTAGCTTACTCCATCTGAGAAGATTTCAGATACAGCAGCGCTTGTAATCTGCTCGATTCCGTATTTTTCGAAGGCTTCCATAAGGAAGATACGATGCTCGTGGATTACGTCTGGTCCGATCGCATCTCTCATCTCGATAACAGATACTTCATGTCCCTGTTCAGCAAGGAAATCTGCTGTCTCGGCACCTACCATACCTCCACCTACAACTAAAACTTTATGTCCTACCGGACGTGTTCCTTCCAGGCAGTCCACACCATATACGATATCAGGATTATGGATACCTTTGATAAATGGAAGAACTAATGTTTCAGATCCTGTTGCGAGGATAACAGCATCCGGTGTATCTTCTTTTAACATCTGAGCTGTTACTTTTGTGTTCATCTTGATATTTACGCCGGCTTTTTCGCATTTTACGATATAGCTTCTGATCATACCTGTGATGTCACCTTTTCCCGGCGGGTAAGCAGCCAGTCTCATGTTTCCGCCAAGTTTATCTGTTGCTTCAAATAATGTTACATCATGTCCACGTCTCTTAGCTGTGAATGCTGCACACATACCTGCTACACCGCCACCGATAACGTATACTTTCTTTGCTTTTTCCGCTTTCGGAAGTCCCTCAACTTCACGTCCAAGTACTGGATTTACCAGACAGCAAAGAGGTTTACCTGCATACATGTTGGCAACGCATCCCTGCAGACATGCGATACAAGGTGTCATATCTTCCAGTCTCTCTTCCTGCGCTTTTTCAGGAGTGTGAGGATCTGCCAGTGACTGACGTCCAAATGCTACCAGATCAGCTTTTCCAAGTTTTACCATCTGTTCTGCGAACTGTGGCTCTGTGTAACGTCCGACTGTAATAACCGGAACAGATACACAATTTTTGATATTTGCTACAAGCTCTGCCGAGAATCCGCCATGAATTCCTGTCGGAGCCCACATATACTCATCTTTCAGATGTACCGCACGTGATACATGAAGTCCATCCACTCCGCAATCTTCAAGATAAGAAGCAATTGCACACATATCATGGTTATCCAGACCGCCAAACATATCTTCTGTACTGTTGATACGTGCAAGCACTGCAATTTTACCTTCTGTTCTCTTCTTAACTTCTTCAACGATCAGACGAGAAAATCTCATTCTGTTTTCGAAGTTTCCACCAAATTCATCTACACGTTTATTCGTTCTTGGTGACATAAAAGAATTCACAAGATAACCGTGTGCCATGTGAATTTCCACTGCATCTGCTCCGCCCTTCATTGCGCGGACCGCTGCATCTCCATATCCTTTAATAAGCTCATATACCTGCTCTGTAGGAACTGCTTCCGGAATGTCTCTTCCATCAGCCGCTGCAATAGCTGTTGCTGCCTGGATTGGTGCTCCCGCATTCTTGGCATTTCCTTCCGGTCCGGCATTCTGAAGCTGAATGGAAATCTTAGCACCTTCTGCATGACAGGCATCGGTAATCTTTTTCAGACTCTCAATGCTGTTGTCATCATACAGACAAGGTTTTCTCGGGCCGCCCTTTGCTCCTTTATGGACAACTGTTGCTTCGATCGTGATCAGGCCAAACTGACCTTTTGCACGTTCAGCATAGTATGCAACAGACTCATCGCTCCATGTTCCATCTGTATTTGCAAAGTTATTTCCCATTGGTGGTACTACAAAGCGGTTCTTTACTGTCATTGGTCCGATCTGAATCGGAGAAAACATATTTTTGAACTTCATTATTTTTTTCCTCTCTCTTTTGAACAAATCTGATTTCTATAAATTAGTCTACCAGTTCTGGCCAAGCTTCTTTTAATACTTTTTCAGTATTCTCATATGTATAAGCTGCTGCTTCGTTAATTCCTCTTCCAAGGATCTCGTCAGAAATTACTTCTACACCAACAACCTTTGGATCAATTCCTGCATCTTTGATCATCTTAACGAATCCAGCTGTATCTTTTGCTCCTGTTCCAGGTGCAAGACGGTCATGCATGGACTCATCTCTTAAGATTGAATCTGCATATGGTCTCTCATAGGCATCATTGATCTGGATGGAAATAACTTTTTCAGCGATCTCCGGTGTAAGAATATCATATGGCTGATTAGCTCTTACCCAGTGCCATGTATCAAGGATAAGCATTGCATTCTCACATCCGGATGCTTTTACAACTTCCCAGCCTTTCTGAAGGTTTGGAATACCGCTGTATGGCATTGGCTCAACACCAATAATGTATTTTCCGGCTCTCTGACACAGCTCTTTTAATTTCTGCGCTGTATATTCTACGGAATAATTTTCCATCAGTCCACAGTTGATGTGACCAACTCCGAAAAGTTCACACATATGGAAGCACATCTGCTCTTTGTATTTCTGCTCGTATGAACGATGCTCTTCGCACCACTGAACGATATACTCAACTTCTGTTACTTTCATGTCATGTTTATCAAGAATTGCAAGAATGTCTTTGTCATGAAGTCCCTCATTCAAAGCATCAACATAAGTTTCTGCACGAAGACCGATTCCTTCATACCCTGCTTCTTTTGCAGCGATCACACGGTCTTCAAATTTGCACTGATCTCCAAGTGTCCATGAACTTACTGTAATTGGATTCTTTTTTGACATAATTCTACCTCCATTGTTAAAATTGAACAGATTCCCTTTTTGCTTAATGTTCAATCTAGTAATATTTGCTATGATTTGATTATATATCCTTGTTAAATAAAAAACAAATTGGTTATTCTATTATAATTTATAGATTTTATTCATAGTTTTTCCACTCCGTTCATGATAAGATATAAACATATATAAATATAACAAAAGAAAGGGGGACCGGCTTTATGAATCTGTATCATCTAAGATATTTTGCCACGTTGGCACATCTGGAACATTACACAAAAGCCGCTGAAATTCTTTCCATCACTCAGCCAAGCCTGAGTCATGCGATCGCATCTCTTGAAAAAGAACTGGGGGTAAAACTTTTTGAGAAAGAGGGCCGGAATGTAGTACTTACAAAATGCGGGCAGGCCTTTCTCATTGATGTGGAACAGGCTCTGGATATGATCGATTCCAGTGTTAACAAGCTTCAGATGACAGGTCGTGGTGAAGGTCGTATCGACATCGTGGAACTGCGCACTCTAAGCAGTACTGTGGTTCCCGGTTTCGTAAAAGGATTCCTGGATTCTACGCCGGACAAAAAGATTGATTTCTATTTTCATAGTTCTACAGGTCTTACTTCTGATATGATCCAGGGGTTAAAAGACCGGAAATATGACATTGCATTTTGCTCTATGATGGACAATGAACCTCTGATCGAATTCATACCTGTTGCAAAACAGGAACTGGTATTGATCGTGCCAAAAGGACATCCGCTTGAAGAACGCAGCTCTATTGATCTGAAAGATACACTTTCTTATCCGCATATTGCTTTTTCCAAACGAAGCGGCTTAAGACATGTTATTGACAAATTGTTTCATAAATGTGGAGGTTACCCGCAGATTGCTTACTCCATGGAAGAAGATCAGGGCGTTGCAGGTCTTGTCGGTGCAGGTTTTGGTATTGCAGTTGTTCCAAAGATGCCCATTCTTTCTTATATGCCGGTATCTATTATCGAAATAGAAAAACCTTCGTGGGAAAGACTCTTTTATATGGCTACTTTAAAAAATGTCTATCAGGCACCTGTCATCATGGATTTCAAAAAGTATGTAATAGAACATGCGGATCTTTAAAAAATAACAGAGAGGAAAGATTTTTAACAATCTTTCCTCTCTGTTATTTTTATATCATATTGCAAAACTGACTCTTTTTATTATTCCCATGGAAGAGCCATATGTTCCGCTTTTCCAACACGCAGCATCAGTTCATTTACCGCTTCTTTCGGACTTTTGTCCTCAAACAGCACCTTATTTACTTCTTCAATAATCGGAAGTGATACCTGATATTTCTTTCCAAGCTTCGCTGCTGCCTTTGCAGAATATACACCTTCCACTACCATCTTAACTTCATCCATAGCTTCCTGCATCGTTCTGCCCTGTCCCATCAGATATCCGGCCTTGCGGTTACGGCTGTGTACACTTGCACAGGTTACAATAAGATCTCCGATACCGGCCAGACCACCAAAAGTCTCAGCCGCTCCTCCCATCTTCACACCAAGTCTTGATATCTCGGCAATTCCACGGGTGATCAATGCAGCCTTGGTATTATCTCCATATCCCATTCCGTCTGCAACCCCGGCTGCAAGTGCAATAACATTCTTAAGCGATCCGCCAAGTTCAATTCCCAGAATATCCGGACTGATATATACGCGGAACACTTCATTCATAAAAAGCTGCTGTAAATACTTTGCAGTTGTCTCTGTATGTGCTCCGATACAGACCGTTGTAGGAAGACCTCTTCCTACTTCTTCGGCATGACTTGGTCCCGAAAGAACCGCTACATCTGCCTGCGGTATCTCCTCTTCGATCTGCTGGGACAGTGTCATCAGGGTGTCTTCTTCTATTCCTTTTGCTACATCCACTAAAATCTGTCCGTCTTTTACATATGCGTTCATCTTTTTCGCAGTACTTCTCACATGAATAGACGGTACTGCAAGTACAACTACATCCTTTTCTTCTACTGCCTCTTTCAAATCCGCAGTAAAAAATATTTCGTCTGGAATCTTTACTCCCGGAAGCTTGCTTAAATGTTCTCTTTTCTCACTCAGCATGCGTACTTCTTCTTCCTTATATGACCATACCGTCACATCATGTCCATTTTTACATAAAAGTAATGCCAGTGCTGTTCCCCAGCTTCCGGCTCCGATCACACTTACGTTTGCCATAAGAGCCTGTCCTTTCTTTTCATCCGTCATCTCTGACTATTTTTTATCTTTTCCGCCAACACTGATCTTATTCTCTGTGCCACTTAAAAGTCTTTTGATATTCGCTCTGTGTCTCCAGAATGCCAGTACCATCAGAAACGCTGCTACGCCATACATCTCATACAGATAGGATACATTCTCCACACCAAACCCGCCATGCTGACCATATACGATCACACTGATCAGATAAATTGTAACAACCGCCATAGAACCAAGGGATACATATCTAGTTGTCGCAACAATTGCAATAAATGCTGCAAGACAGATCAGTACGATCCATATATTCGTAGTACTGATGATCAGACCTGCTGTCGCTGCTATTCCTTTTCCGCCTTTGAATTTCAGATAGAATGGATAATTATGTCCCAGGACCGCTCCCATTCCGGCATACATGGAAAGCAACGGCATCATATCTGTATGTGTCTTTCCATAGATCAGATGTACGACAACCACTGCCGCTACGCATTTAAAGCAGTCTCCAAGCAGTGTAACCGCTCCTGCTTTCCAGCCCATGGTACGAAGTGCATTCGTTGTTCCTGCATTCCCGCTCCCTTTTTTTCTAAGGTCAACGCCATTCTTTTTTCCATATATGTATCCGGTCTGTATCAGACCAAACACATATCCGACAAGTACACATATCAACCGTTCCATGATTACTGATCCTTTTCCTTTCTTTCCCTGATAAAGAATTTCAAAGCTGTACCACGGAATCCAAATGCCTCCCGGATCTTATTCTCCAGATATCTGGTATAAGAAAAGTGCATCAGTTCTTTATTATTTACAAAAATCACAAATGATGGCGGTTTTACCGCTACCTGTGTAATGTAATACAGTTTGAGTCTCTTTCCTTTGTCTGAAGGTGGCTGCTGCATTGCAACAGCTTCTGTCATGATCTCATTCAGAACACCTGTTGCGACACGCAGTGTCTGGTTCTCAATGACCATATCAATCATATCATATAGCTTATTCAGGCGCTGTCCCGTCTCTGCCGATACATACATGATCTCTGCATACGGCATAAACGAAAGCACACGGCGTACATTATTCTCGTACTCTTTCATAGTCTTGTCATTCTTTTCAATGGCATCCCATTTATTTACAACAATAATGATACCTTTCCCTCTTTCATGTGCGATACCGGCAATCTTCGCATCCTGTTCCGTTACACCTTCCATCGCATCGATTACTACCAGAACGACATCTGCCCGTTCCACTGCAGTTACCGTACGGATGATACTGTAGCGCTCCAGTTCTTCTTTTATCTTGCTCTTTCGTCTCAGCCCTGCAGTATCAATAAACACATAATCTTTTCCATTATATTTCACATTGGTATCAATAGCATCTCTAGTTGTTCCTGCTATATCTGATACGATCACACGCTGCTTTCCGGTCAGTTTGTTGATGATTGAAGATTTTCCTACATTTGGTTTTCCTACAATCGCCACTCTCGGACGCTCGTCCTCTTTCTCTTCAGCTTCATGTTCCGGGAAATGTGCGATCACAGCATCTAACATGTCACCGATACCAAGTCTGGAAGCTGCCGATACCGGCACAGGATCACCAATCCCCAGATTATAGAATTCGTATACATCCGGCATAAACTTCTCAAAACTGTCTACTTTATTCACCGCCAGAACGACTGGTTTGCCTGATCTGCGGAGCATATCCGCAACTTTTGAATCGGCATCTACAAGTCCCTGTCTGACATCCGTAATGAAAATGATCACATCTGCAGTATCAATAGCAATCTGTGCCTGTTCTCTCATCTGTGCAAGAATGATATCTTTGCTCTCCGGCTCAATACCACCGGTATCGATCATAGTAAATTCTTTGTCCAGCCATGTGACATCTGCATAGATACGGTCTCTTGTTACTCCGGGCGTATCTTTGACGATTGAAATCATCTCTCCCGCCAGTACATTAAAAAGGGTTGACTTTCCTACGTTCGGTCTTCCCACAATAGCAACTACTGGTTTACTCATCTTAACTCTCCTCTATATTTCATTCTATATTTGTCTCTTAACGATACTATTATACATTACCTTTGTCAAATAGTCCAATCAGTAGTTGACCTTTTTATAGAAAAAGTGATATAAATAATTAGGAGTAACTTAATATATAAAATACACAGGAGTTTTTATTATGCCAAATATCAAATTAATGGAAAGCGTGCTTCCTGTTGCACCATTAAAAATCGGTGCTCTGGAATCATGCCGCGAACTTGGTGAAAAAGTAAATGATTACATTGTACAGTTCAGAAAAAGCACACTGGACAAGAACACAGATTCACCATTATATTATAATTACTTGCGTGACAATTATCTGATCGATTGTCCGTGTCCACGTTTTGGAAGCGGCGAAGCAAAAGGACTTCTTACAGAATCTATCCGCGGAACAGATCTGTTCCTTATGGTAGATGTCTGTAACCACAGCCTTACTTATTCTGTAAACGGTCATCTGAATCATATGTCACCGGATGATCATTTTCAGGACTTAAAGAGAATCATTGCTGCCGCCAATGGAAAAGCGCACCGTGTCAATGTGTTAATGCCTTTCCTCTATGAAAGCCGTCAGCACAAACGTACCAAACGTGAATCTTTAGACAGTGCCCTTGCACTTCAGGAACTGATCGATATGGGTGTGTCTAATATATTTACATTTGATGCCCACGATCCACGTGTACAGAATTCTATTCCTCTCCACGGATTTGACAGCTTTAACCCACCGTATCAATTTATGAAAGCATTATTAAAAGCGGAGCCGGATCTTAAAGTTGACAAGGAACATCTGATGATCATCAGCCCGGATGAGGGAGCTATGCAGCGTGCTGTATACTTTTCTAACGTTATGGGTGTTAATATGGGTATGTTCTACAAACGCCGTGACTATTCAACTATTGTAAACGGAAAGAATCCGATTGTTGCACATGAATTCTTAGGTGAACATCTGGATGGAAAAGATGCGATCATCATTGACGACATGATTTCTTCCGGTGAAAGTATGCTGGATGTTGCAAAACAGATTAAAGCCCGCGGAGCAAACCGGGTATTTGTCTGCACCACATTCGGACTCTTTACCGATGGTTTTGAAAAATTTGATGATTATTATGAAAAAGGTTACATCGACCGCGTGATCACTACTAATCTCACTTATCTTCCTGCCGAAGCAAAGGAAAAGCCTTATTTCCTGATCGCAGATATGAGTAAGTTTATCGCACTGATCATCGATTCTATGAACCATGATATCAGCATCGGAAAGGTTATGGATCCTACAGAAAAGATTCACCGTCTGTTAGCAAAACATAATACTTCGTTATAGACGAACCTAAAAACAGGATCAACTTTTACCGGTTGATCCTGTTTTATAATAGATATATCTAATTATTTTTTACTTGTACTTATAAAATCACTGTAAGCAGTTCCGTTTTCCAACGTCTTGTTTTTTGCCGCTGCCATTTCCGAAACGGTTACGAGCTGATAGCCCTCTTCTTCCAGTTTTGGAATCAGCTGAAGTGCCGCATCTACTGTCTGTGTGTGAATATCATGCATCAGTATGATATCTCCGTCTTTCAAATTACGCATAACCTCGTCAATTGTGCTCTGTGTATTTCTCGTCTTCCAGTCCAGTGTATCCACATTCCAGAGGATCATCGGCATACCTACGCTTGATTTCACTGTATCATTAATTGCACCATACGGAGGCCTTAATACAGTAGCCGGACTTCCACAGATATTCTTGATATTTTCATTCGTATCATTGACCTCTTTGGCTATTGCTTCTGCATCAATCTTTGTCAGTTGCTGGTGATCATAGGAATGGTTTCCAAGTTCATTTCCATCTTTCAACATCTGCTTTATGACATCCGGATAGGATTTTACATTTTTTCCGAGCATAAAAAATGTAGCATGTGCATTATATTTTTTCAACTGATCCAGAATCTCTGATGTTCTTGGTCCAGGTCCATCATCAAATGTAAGTGCCACCATCGGTTTTCCCGGATCTATCTCTGTTTTTTCTTTCGAGAGCAATTCTCCCGACTCGCTGAATTTACATTTCTCAAGTCCGAGCTTCAGCTCTCCTGTTGCCGCAATTCCTTTTGAATCAAAATAATACTCTTTTCCGTCAATGGTCTGCCAGCCGCTCAGTGCCTTTCCGTCATCACTCAGA
>UMFG01028174.1_pt1 | contig 11451 bp, 14 predicted proteins | sample 1964961 | NCBI WGS metagenome assembly UMFG01 (sample SAMEA4836041, study PRJEB28245) | human gut metagenome | biome: gut microbiome; material: fecal sample | place: Denmark | collected 2008
TCTGCTCATATTTGCCTCCAATCTGCAACATACATCATGCGGTCTGCAATGAATTTTTATGATATTCTTATTATACCATAAATATTTTCAAATAACAAATGCCCAAAACATCGTATTTAAGCCATTTGTTGAATGTTTTAATACTTCTAAACTGCCTCTAAAATGCTATATTTAGTAACAAATTAGTAACATAGAAATATTATTTTTCTTTACCCTGTGATGATGCCATCGGCAATCGCTTTTATTTTACAATAGTAAGATATTTTGTTGGAATCCAACTGTTCAGTTGCTTAATAAGTGCTTCATTTTCTCCGCCATGAACCTATAACTGCAGTATTTCGGTTCATAACCGATATCTTAAATTCCTTGAAATCCGCATAAAATCAAGCTTTTTAATGTATCCATCTGTTGAAAAAGGGGTATTTTTTGTTTTTTGTTTTTTTGCAAGAAAATACACTCTTTTTCAATAGAATAATACCCCCTTTTATAATAAAAAAAGACCAGGGATTTCTCCCTGGTTCGATTTAAAATTTAAGGTATCTTGTAGCTGAATACCCTGTTACACTCTTGTACTTAACTTTCGTCCAAGTGCTGCCTTTTTTCAATACTTCAACTTTAGATTTCTTCGGAATCTTACCAATGATCTTAGATGATACGTTTGCACTCTGTCTGATCATCAGTGGATCGGACTTTGTAACAACCTTAGCATATGCAGTCTTATTAACAACTTTTGATACTGTCGTTTTTACGGCCTCTTTGACCTTTGTAGCTGTTCCCAGCTTTTTATTACAGATTCCCTCTGCGATCAGCTTAGCAATCTTATTAACGTTTTTACCGATCTTATAATCGGACTTGGAGTCACAGAAAAAGCTCTCTGTCATGATCGTTGTTGCCTTTGTGCCATTCAGCATGTACAGGTTCGTTCTCTTCTGCACGTCACGATCTGTAAATCCAGCGGATACCAGTTTCTTCTGTACTCTCTTTGCGTACCTCTTACCATTTTCGGAAACGTATAATACTTCTGTTCCGTGTGCTTTTCCATTATAGCAATTCAAATGACCTTCTACGACGAGATCATAGTTCTTTGCATTTAAACGTGTCAGTTTCCATGATTTTTCCTGTGATGCAGCGGTAAATACTTTCTCTGGGCAGATATACAGATCAACACTGTGTCCGTCACTCTCCAGATATTTTTTTACCTTTTTCATCAGCTTTTTATTGTACTTATACTCGTTTACTCCACCGCAATCTTCTCCACTTGCTGATGTATATGATCCATTTTTAAGCAAACTGTGTCCTACTGTCAATGCGATTCTCATATGTCTACACCTCCTGTTCTGCTGCTGCCTGATTATCTTCTGTCTGTTCCTGTTCCTCTGGATCTTCTAATTCAGTTTCAGGTAACGGAGTCTCTGCGTAATTTGTCCATGTTCCGTCATCTAACTCTGTCGTATGATTGATCTTATCTTCTCTGCTGACTTCCTCAACATCTTCTAAATCGTATACTGAATTATTTAATTTACCATCATCGAGTAGATCTTTAATACCGTCAAACCACAGTTGCACAGCTTCTTTTAACATGCTCTCGCTTACAAATAATTGAATAGGTTTGGGCAAAAGTCCTCTGGCCATATGTATTACATAATCAAATTTCTGCTGTCCTTGCTTGGATGCACGGAAGGTTTTCTCTGCTTCTACAAACAGCTTGTATACATCCAGTCTGATCCCTTCCAGACCTTTTTTTGTGATATAGTCGATCAGTTTCTTAACTAAAAAGATAATGATCAACGCTGTGATCACTGCCAGGAATAACACTTTATTCTGTTCAAATAATTCTTTCATGATTTCTTTCTCCTTTTTATAATCCAGCTTGTTTGAGTACGAATCCGATTACTGCCCCGATTAATGCAGTCAGGACATACATAGAAATGCTTCTCCACTTCTCTCCGTCTCGGTTTTCTAGCTCTTCAAGCCGTTTATTCTGTTCTGTTTGGTTAACAAGCATATGTTCCATGTTGATCGCGAGCTTTTGAACGGACAATGTGAGATCATTGATCTGTCGCACTGTCAGTTCTAACGCTTCAATTCTTTTGTTTTGTCGGGTTTGCTCATGATCAACATCACTCGCAAATGCATTATGTTCATTTCTACTTATGTATTCGTCATCTGCCATATTCTTCCTTTCTAATATCATTGCTGCATTAAATTGTTGCATAAAAATAAGACCTCTGTGGGTCCTGCTCTGATTTCCATATTCAGCTCCTTTATGAACATCTTGGATCTTCTAATCGTTTCCTGAGAGTTCCGTATACAGTTCCATCTGGCCCTGTTCTTGCATCAACGATTTCTACATTTGATGGAGATGAAGAACTAAAGTTTTTGATTAATTGTTCATATTGGTTTTCAAGATTAGTCTGTCTCTTGTCGCAATCATCCGCAATTTCATTACTTCGTTTAACGCCGTCATGAATTGCCTGCCGTACATCCTTTCCCAGAACTGCTTTTAATATATCATTTAAAACTTTTGTTATATCAATCATATTTTTTCCTTTCCGCAACAACACAGCTAAATTCTGATACTGCAAAAGATTTTAATGTAATTCCGAACGGAAACCTGAAAGCATACCTAAATGTGTTTAAAGTTGGGAAAGAACTTGTAATCATGGGCGGAATAGATGTACCTTTTACCTGGGAGAAAACATATTCTTTTCTGACAATCGAAGGATTAACAGCTGCCAAGGCAGAAAGCGGAATGTTAGTTCCAGTTCAGGCCCCAGGACAAGACGTTACATTACTCAATATCCCTAAAGGCGGTAATGCTATCACAATCAATGCTCAAATGCCAAAAGGGTATTATTATATTGCAATTGCTATACAGCTATAATTATTCAAAGTAACATCCCGGCGGTGCTATTAATACATAATTTCCGTATGCATTTAGATTATTCAATGTAAATCCATACCATTCAAGTGAGGTTGTAAGATTAAGGTCCCCAAAATTTATAGGAATTACTTCATCCACATGCTCTGCTGAAAAACGTACACGAATGACAGATAATACTGTCGTTCCATTGCTATTTCCAAACAATAGGCACGCCAATTTATCTACTTTTTTAGTAATTTCAGAGCAATTGCTAAAAATAATTTTTGCAGAAGTATCTATTCCAGTGATAATCCATTTCACGTTAGCCTTATCTGCCTTATCAACCTTATCAGAATTTAGCTGCGGAGTTATGGATACACTCCGCAGCGTAATGGAATATAATTCACGTATAACAAACACACAAAGGAGAAAGTATTATGCGTGACAGAATTATAAGTAATGTGCTAATAAAAATGGGCAATAGGATCAAGAAAAAAGAGCTAGATTATCTTGAAAATGTGTTGGTAGAAGAGTTCCAGGATGTTCAGGTTAAGAAAGAATCGACGGAATTGACGGAATACAATGACAGTTTAAGGAAGCTAAAAGATACGTTCCTTGCGACGCTGATTGTAGAAAATAAGTCCAGTCGGACGATATCGCAATATAATTTACATCTAACACAGTTCGCAGATTATTTCGCTGGAAAAGAGGCAAAAGACATAGATGCAACGGATATCCGAAGTTTTTTATATGCGTATAAGAGAAGTAGAGGAATATCGAATTTGTCCTTAAATAATAAGCGATCATCGATATCTTCATTTTTTAGCTGGTTGGCTGACGAAGAATACATTGACAAAGATCCGACTCGGAAAGTTAAGAAAATCAAAGTAACGAAGAAAAAGAAGAAAGCGTTTACTTCCGATGAGCTGGAACGTATGCGTATAGCATGTACGGATATTCGTGATCGAGCATTGATAGAGATGTTAGCCTGCACAGGTTGTCGTGTTTCAGAACTAAGCAACATAAATCTAAATGACATAGATTTTACTCGAAAGAAAGTGCGGATCATTGGTAAGGGAGATAAAGAAAGGACAGTATTTATCTCTGATCAGGCAATGATTTATCTGAATAGATATTTAGAAACCAGACAAGATAATAATATTTCACTTTTTGTATCTAAGAGGTATCCATACGATCGCCTGAGGAAAGACGGAATCGAGCGAATTGTAAGAGATTTAGGAAGATCATGTAATGTATATGCACATCCGCATAAGTTCCGACGGACGTTATGCACACAATTAATTAAGCGAGGCATGCCGATTCAGAATGTTGCGATATTGTTAGGTCATGCAGACATTAATATGACTGCCGGTACATATTATGATGCTTCAGACGATATGATCGAGTATGAATATATTCGTTATGCAGCTTAAAGAATAATAACAAATCTAATATATAAACTATTAAATCTGCTTAAAAGGGAAGGAGATTTTATTTTTATGCAAAAAAATATTATAAAAAACAGATCGCCATGTTAAATAGCTATGGTAACGATAAATAGAAAACTCAACAACACAACTAAATTCTGATTATGATACAATCATAGTAGGAACTTCTGTTACAACAACAAGCCAAGTAATTAATCATTATAATAACCGAAAACTAAGTGATTACAAATTTATCGTATTTGCGTTCGGTGCTAGTGATGATGATATTCGTAGCATTGTAACTGTTCCAAGAAGCATTTTCGAAAAAATAGGAAAATCCTATAATTTCGTGGCTCATGGTTCGGATGACAGCACGATATCTATAGTGTCTTTTACATATGCAAGCGATACATCTATGGCTGTAAAATTGTCTGCTGATCACGGAGTTAAATATATCAGAGTTTTTGGACTTAAATGATAATTATTATTTAAGTAAAAGACATCCATTTATATTTATCCAGGAATCTTTTGGAATTGTACATCCGTTAGGAACTACAATTCTTAATCCATACTCATTGTGGTAAACACAACTAACATCTCGTGGATCGGTTCCGTCTACAAATATATTGCATGGACACCAACCAGTAATTTCTGTTACTGGTTTGTCCACGAAATTGCATAAATTATACCAATTTGCTGGCATTACTAAAGAATTTTTTATTCGTGCCCAAAAACCGAATATTTTTCCGATTTTATTTCCACTGGAAGAAAATGTTTCTGGATAGAAATAACTTCCTTGATAACTTGCTCCGCATTGTTTTGATCCTGCTATCTCAGAATTTAGCTGCGTAATAGCATCCTGTGCATTCGTCATGTCAGTCTGATTTGCTGGCGTATAACCAAGAGCTGTCGTTACATTACCTTTGGTTAATTCTCCACGGATTGTAGCACTGCTTTTATTCTCCACATTGCCTAATCCAACTTGGCTTTTAGTAACTCCGTGAGGATTACTTTTATTCGCAAGATGATTAATCAGAGTTGTAATTGCAAGTTTAATCTTTGCAAATGCAATAGATATTTTCTCGCCACTTGATAAAGTCACAAGAGTTGTTGTATCTGAATATGTCGGTGTCTGATCATTTGTCGCTACGTTCGGAACGTTCCCTAAGCCTACTTGCGACTTAGTAACACTATGAGGGTTGCTCTTGTTTCCTGTATGCGTATTTAACGCTGTCTGCATAGTTTCAAATGTAACGTACCCTTCTGGATCAACCGTTGCTGTCATTTTTACATCATTATTAAGCTTGATGTAAAAATTATGTACTAACGACCATGACGGCATAGCCGATTCTGCCGGAACTTCTTTCCCTGTTGTACTTTGAGAAATCGCAAACAACACTTCACTTCCGGTTGATCCTTTTGCATAAATTCCAAGCTGTGTCATGCTGTATCCGGCAGATAAACCAGCGTTTGAAAACAATACTCCTATCTTGATTGTTTCGTTTGTTTTTGTCACGCCCTGTACTGTTCCAGACTGCTTAATTGATGATACAGCCGTCTGACTTTTCAAAGCACTAACGTCAACTTTACCAGCACCAGACTTGATCGCTGTTACTGTTATTGTTCCTCCGCTTAAGGCATTCTTTAATAATTCAATACCTGCATTTGTAATTACTGTATTTTCCCACATGATTTTATACCTCACTAACGATCGAAGAAGAATATTCACAAGATCCTGAAACAATCGCATAATTCAATGCCGTCTCTGATTCTATAACGTCTGAAACACGAATATCGCACAATAAATGTGCTGGTTTCAATTCGTCAATTCTTCTTACTACTTCATCATAATTATTTACTTCGCCATAAAGATTGACTTGAAATGTATTTTTTGCTGTATTTTCTATGAGCTTTGTTTCTACACCGCTCAAAGCTTCTATGATCTTTTCAAACCTTTTAGGATTCAAAGGCCTTTTTATCCTCATTTGCAAAATCTGTGTTCTTCTCTGCTTAATCGTCTGATCTGGAAGCGGCGTTATTCCGTATTCTTTTTCCCAAATAGGGAGCCCCCATGTAGCACGATCAACAAATATCTGATCAAATATATCTTCACATATTGTTTTTACGTCATCTATCTCAAGTCCGATCGCTTGGAACAGCCAAAGTCCGATTCTTGATTTCCCATAAATCGGCGATACATAGTCAATCATTTGTTTTGCACTTTCACTCGTCAGGATTTGCTCCATAAGGTCTGTTTTATACCACATAGTATCATCCCTCCGTTATTGTTACTGTTCCTAAAACCGGCATTTGTCCAGATTCAAGGTCTACATTTTTTGACACTCCATTGATTTGTACACTGTCATAATCATAGATACCTGATACAGCTCCAATGATACTGTTGATCGCTGATATTCTAACCGCACTATCATTCGATGAAACATTTAACAAATATGACTGAAGTGCAGCTTTCAAATCATTCTGCACATCGCCAATTTCTGCTTCTCTCAAATAAACCACAGCTGATATGTTAACTACTACTGTTTCAGGAGCCGTTATCTCTAATACAGCATTGGGCGGTGCTAAGCGATCTGATTCACTATCTGGACGCATAATATAATCATACACAGCATCTTGAATCTGCTTCGATGCTGGTACTCCATTCTGATCCATTAAGATGATCTTGATTGTTCCAGAGTCATCTTTTGCTGGTATCACAGTAACTGCACCAACACCGGGAACTGACAATGCCCATCGTTTATAGTCTGCCACATTCCCAACATAGGAAATGTCATGGCTTCGATCATACTCAACAATTCGTTCTCTTAAAGTATCATCGTCCTCTTCATCCAAACCGCCTGTAACAGCTTCCTCATTTGTAACAGAAATTATTTCATCGAGCAGTTCCCCTGTCTCATCTCCAGTATGTAATACGATCGTATTTACTCCAACATTGCTTGCAGATCCTCCTTCTGCTGCTTCAATTGGAATCTTTGCATTTCCAAGAGAATCGACCGTAACTTCCTCTGTTGTTACAAAATCTATCGTATTTCCTTCATCATCTGCTTCTGTAGAAAAACCATATCCTAAAGGAATAACAAGACCGGCTTTTGCTGTAACAGTCACATATCCTGTTGCATTTACCGATTCCCTTCGTACGAGACCTCTTCCGTCAGCGTGGTAATCCAATAGGTAAGATTCTTCACAAGTTACCGGCGAAAGACTTTTCAATACTTCCACTAGCACATACTCTTTTAGCTCTGCTATCTCAATCGCTGTCGGACGTGTAAAATCCCAAGGAAAACCTCCTTCGGATTTATCAATATCTTCTGGAAGATTGCTAAGCATCTTTTCATGGATTTCCTCTTCACTCGAATTATTCAGGAAATCTGGCAATTCTAGTTCTTCTGCTTCCAATGCCATTTTTAGACCACCCCACTTTCAAATTGTGTCTGTATTTCTATATCTCCATCAATGCCCTGCACCTGTACTGTTACAAGACAATCATCTGCTGCCCATTCAAAAGTAATATTTCCAACGTACAAAGTCCTTTCTGACGGATCAGCCATCAACGCTTCTTCTATCTCTCTCTGCAAGATGCTTTCTGCTTCTTCTCTGCTGTCAGCTTTTAATGCACTTTCATAGTCAATCCCTATATCCGTAGAATATCCCTCATGTGCATATCGTTGTGTCATTAATGTTTTCTGACACCACTGCATCCAAGCTTCAAATCCAGAAGCTTCTTTTAATTTTCCATCGTGATTTACGACAAAGTCTCCTATATCAAAATCAAAAAAGATGCTGGGTTTATAACCTGCATCTTCCTCTTCTTCTGTATTTTCTTTCTCTGTTCCTTCGTTCTCTTCGTCTTCGAAATATTCTTCTTCGTTTTCATATTCCTCTGGGAAAAGATTATCCGGCATCTTCCTCATCTCCTTCCACTTTACCGATCACAACGATTTCCTCTGCATCTGTCCAGATCAGTAATACTCGATCGCCATCACTTACTTTCGCATTAGACAACATTAAAAAATCGTCATCCGGTTCTGCACTTTCTGGATAAGAGTCAGGAAGAATCCCTCCGTCTTTCATAGTTCCAAGTTCTGCAACAACATCCGCTGCACTTTGGTTTCCTTTAGAAATCTGTTCGATTGCCCGGATAAAATTTTTTCTTCCATTTCTCTGCATAAAACTCTCCTTTAGTAAAAAACAACGTCCATCGTACCAGCAACACAATCATGCGTAATACTTTTTACTGTTTTATTTCCTTTCAGTCCAGCGGTACCACATCCAACATAAACGGTGTCTCCACGTTTTATCTTCGGATTACTGATCGCCGTTACTATATATTCATACTTGACCTTTGCACTGCTCTTCAATTTCTTTTGTGCTTGTTTCTTTATTTTTGAAAGTTTCTCCTTCTTGTCTTTATCCATGACTTCTTGGATCGTACCAAACTTCGATGTATTCTTAGATACTGATGCAAGTTTAGGGATTGACTTTTTCTTAGCTTCTCCGTAGATCTTTATCTTTGTAACGATATCATCCATTGTCTCTTTTACCTCTATGGAGATTACATTCTTTCCTTCCTCAATCTTATAAATCGTTGTATTAGTATTGGCATACTTGACAATCACTGTAGTTCCTTCAATCGTAAAAATATATCGGCTGGAAAGTTTACTTTTCGCTTTGTTCAGCACATATACTATCATATCTCCAATGTTCTTTTGCACTGGTTTGATCCTTTTGTTTTTTATTGATCCGTAACTGTATTTCAGTTTCAACTTCCATGCCGTACAGATTCTTTTTACAATTTCCTTTGTGCTGAGACCTTTTTTATAATAAAAATAATCTTGGGATTTCATCATATAAATCAAGTAATCATAGGCTGTAAATGTTACCTTTTTTTCTGTATCGGTAACCCTGTCTCGATCCCAGATCACGCCTCGAAATACTTCAAAATCTCCATGTCCAACATTCGCATATATGTATAATCGATCTGATGGCTGAATCAATGTCGCAATTGTTACACCATTTTTCGCAGCGTTCATTACTGTTAAGCTGACTTCCTTTGCCAGCGAATCAGGATCATCAGATATTGTCAAGTCCAGTATAACTTTCAGCTTGTATAGATCATATTCTTGCCCCGATGTTGTCTTTACAACCGCTTTATACAGTGGATTTCCTAAACTCGGCATATCTTCCTATCCTCCTATCATTTTTAACAGTGTTTTATAATCAGCGACACCGGTTACTGTCAATTTATGCTTTCGTTGGTAAGTTTTTATTGCTGATACTGTCTTAGATCCACAAGTACCATCCTGTTTGACTCCTACCATTTTTTGCACAAATTTTACGACTTGCCCTTTTCTTCCGGTCCGAATTGTGATTTTTTTCATGGCTGATTTCATCGAAGATGTCAGTTTTTTATCTACTTTCAGCTTCGAGTAGCCATCTTTATTCATTGCTTTCTTTAATTCCTCAACTTTGGAATTAGAAACCAATTTACTGCTTGGAACAGGAATCACAAGCACCTGTCCTTTATAGATCGTATATTTGCTGATCTTTTTCTTTGGATGTTTCTTACGTTCCTTTTTATTCCTAGAATCAATCAGTTTCTTATTTGCATTATAAATAACCTTGTATTTTTTACTGGACCTAAGATATTTTTTTGCAAGTTTCCGTAATGTTTGTCCTTTCTTTACTTTGACCTTTTTCTTTGTTGTTTTGGTACTTCTTTTCGTTGAGGAAACACTTATTTTTTCGTAGTCGATAAATCTTACCGTGTAGTAATAATCATTCAGGCTTTTGACCGTAGAATCGTATTCTGAAACACGCATATCAACATTGATCTTCGTTCCTGTAATACAGACATTTACCACTTTCCCATACTTAGCCCAGTATTTCATCAGTGCATCTAAGGTTGCTGGATCAGTCCACTTACGAACAAATTTCATGCCTTTTCTTGCTTCTCCGGGAAAAAAACATTCCCAGCTTAGTTCTGAAAGATTTTTACCATTCGGAACACTGACCTGACCTAATTTATAGATATCATATTCTGCAAACTTACCTTCGATTGATGATTCAATTTCTTCAGGAATGATCGGAATTTGTATCTTCTGATCATTCCCTTTTGAATTTTTTCCAGTAATATATATGTCCATTTACATTACCTCCGCTGTTCTGTTACTTGCCGTTGATCCGATTGCATCTGCGATCGCCTGCATAATAGCATCTGCGATCTCTCCTTTAGAGTTTTTGATAGCATCAACTATGCCGTCATTTCCAGATGCATTGACGCTGATCGTAATACCACCAACGTTGATCACTGGCTGACTGCTACCAGACGAAGCTTTTCCAGATCCGGATGATCCTCCAACAAGTCCACCTTTGGCATGCTTTGTAACGCCTAAAATCTGTCCTGCTTGATTCCAGAGAGATAATGCACGGCTTCTATGTCTAGAAAGTGGAATGACCATTTCGTTTCCTTCTTCTCCTAATTCAGAAACGATATGACCTCTGACCAGACTACCCTTCGCATTATGAAAGAACTTTCCATTTTTCGGTAAGGCTGTCTGTACTTTCGGTGCGGATGATGTCTTTTTGCTTGTTTTCTTTTTACCAGATTTTGAAGAACCGCTATTACTTAGATAACTTCCACTAGTAATACTTTTGATCGCACTTGCTTGTGCAGCGGTTGTACTTGCTGCGGATGCAATCGTTGAGGCTGCGGATGCTAAAGCACCTGCAAGTGATAATGCGGAACTTCCAGCACTTTGTAAATTACCACCAGCTGCAAGTGACATTGATCCCATAGTTCCCAATTTTCCACCAGCTGTTGCAGACATTCCACCTAAGCCACTGACTTTTCCACCGGCAGCACTTGTTGCCCCAGAAAAAGCTTTCGTACTCTTAGAACCGACGTTTGTCTGCTTTGTATTCTTCTTATTCTCCTCATAAGCTTTCTGAACAGAATTAGTCAGCTGATTATACTCTTTGTATGGTCCAACATTCAGATTCTTATTTTTCTTACCTCTAACAGTATGTGCCATTGTTCCGCTCATTGTTGAGTCAAGTTTCAGTTCTTTGTTTTGCTTTTTATATGTACTCTGTACTGATTTTCTTAACCGATCTTTTTTCTTTTCGGATTCTGGCTCATAT
>UMFG01012280.1_pt1 | contig 11362 bp, 10 predicted proteins | sample 1964961 | NCBI WGS metagenome assembly UMFG01 (sample SAMEA4836041, study PRJEB28245) | human gut metagenome | biome: gut microbiome; material: fecal sample | place: Denmark | collected 2008
CGCAATTCCTCACCTGACTGAAGTCAGATGTTTCCTTGCGGTGTTTCTATGAAAGACAGAAAACAAGTAGACATTACCCACCGTCACCATATAGTGACAAAATAGGCGAGCAAAATTATAAAGCTTTAGAACAAACCATAAGAGCAGAAGTCGATCATTTTAAGCGAGCACTGATCTCAAGCAACAGCGCGGAAAATGATGGCAATTGATCATATTTTCGGCTGTTGCATGATCCCAAAACGGAGTATTTACTTAAAGTCCGTATTTTCTAAGTACTACGGAGGCATTGGTGCCGCCGAAACCGAAGCTGTTTGAAAGCACGGTGTTGAGCTCTGCCTTACGCGCCTTATTAGCCACGATGTCAAAGCCGGAACAATGCTCGTCAAGCTCGTCAATATTGATGGAGGGGGCAATGAAGCCGTACTTCATCATGAGCAAGGAGAAAATAAGCTCATTGACGCCCGCAGCACCTAAGGCATGACCGGTCATGGACTTGGTAGAGGATAAGGGCGGACGTTTGTCTCCGAACACCTCGGCAATGGCCTCCAGCTCTTTGATATCGCCAAGCTTGGTAGCCGTGCCGTGAGTGTTGATATAGTCGATTTCGTAGGGCAGATCCCTTAAAGCCTGACGCATGCAGCGCACGGCTCCCTCACCCGAGGGCGCTACCATATCGGCACCATCGGAGGTGGCTCCGAAGCCTGCTATTTCAGCCCAGATCTCAGCACCGCGGGCCTTGGCATGCTCCTCCGATTCCAAAACCAGCATTCCGCCGCCTGCCCCCATCACGAAGCCGTCACGATTGGCATCATAGGGGCGTGAGGCATGAGCGGGATCCTCATTAAATCCCTTGGACAGGGCTCCCATACCGTCGAACAAGCAGGCCAAGGACCAGTCTGCCATCTCACCGCCGCCTGCAAACATTACATCATGCCTACCGAGCGCGATCTCATCACAGGCTTTCTCAATGCAATGTACGGAGGTGGAACAGGCTGAGGTTACGCTGAATGAGGCACCTTTGATCTTAAAGGCGGTGGACAGACAGGCCGATACCGTGGAGCACATGGCCTTGGGAACAGCATAAGGACCTACGCGCTTGATCCCCTTTTCGCGCAAATTGTCGGCTGCCTCGACAATGGCCTTGGTATCACCGCCCCCCGAGCCTGCAATAAGTCCGGTTCTCTCGTTGGATACATCGTTGGGTTCAAGCCCGGCGCACTCTATGGCCTCCTCCATGGCGACATGACTGTATGCGGCAGCCTCGCCCATAAAACGCAGCATTTTTCTGTCAACATGCTCGGAGAAATCTATTTGCGGAACCAAGCCCGCAACATTCGACCGCATACCGCGCTCGGCATATTCCGGATTGAATTTTATGCCCGAAATTCCGCCCTCGAGTGAGGCTTTTACGGCGTCACGCCCTACACCTATGCTTGATACTATGCCTATACCGGTGATCACGACTTTTTTAAGTTGCATAACGATCCTTACGATGTTGTGTGCAATAGCAGATTTGAAACCCTTGAAACTAAATAATTTTTATTGCTCGGATTAAATGCTCGTCCAAGGCTTTAGCCCGATTGTAAACAAGCTTTTCTGCATCCGCACCAAAACGGACCCATTATTGTCGCCAAATACGATCATTGCTTACTTTTGCGACGATCATAAAAGCTTTTCAATCGAAGCACAGATAGTTTACAACATAACGTACGTAACTTTGAGATCAGCCGTCTCAATACTTATCAAACGAAATCTCCTCCTCAATAAAATCCCCCAAAAGAATTGCCGGCAATCGTTTCTTTGTACGCTGTTTTTTCATTACGTAAAGCAAATGCTATACTGATTTCGTTTTTTAGCTTCAATTAACGTACATACCTGACTTTTCCCGCGTCACAGGGCTTAGCCGTAAAAGCTGCGGAGTATGTCGAATACGGAAGACATCATGACAGATAAGGCAAATGATAAAACGCGCGTCCCCGCCTTGGTACGGGCTATGACCATACTTGAGATCATCGAAAGAAAACACTGCTGTTCCATAAGCGAGATCCTCAAGGAATCAGGCTTTCCGCGTAGCAGTGTATACGTGCTGATGGATGAAATGACTCGTCTTGGGCTCGTACACCAAAATTCAGACGGCAACTATCAGCTGTGGATGCGCGTTATACAACTGGGACGCTCCGCCTCCGACGGACTTGATCTGCGCGACATAGTGGAAAAACATTTGAGTGCTCTTTTGGAGTCGATCGAATGCATTGCCGTACACTACGGGATCATGGACGGCGATCATGCCTTCTACGCTCTCAAAAAGGAAAGCCCGCGCGCCGGTTTCCACATCCTTTCCCGTGAGGGCATGGAGATCTCATTGGTACATGCGGGATTGGGAAAATGTTTGCTCGCTTTCCAGGATTCCAATAGGCAGGATCGAATCATCAATACTTTGGATTACACCCCCAAGACTCCGACCTCCATTCCTTCGCCGGCGCTTTTAAAAATAGAATTGGCCAAGATCCGAGTACAGGGCTGGGCCTTTGACGATTCTGAGGGTGAATCGGAGATCCGTTGTGTCGCCTGTCCGGTATTCGATCAGGCAGGTATTTTGCGAGGAGCCATCTCCATTGTCGGAGCGCGCAGTAAATTCACGGATGAATTCATTAAAAGAGTAGTCCAATGCGCAAAGGATTGCGCAAAAGATATAGGCAATGAATTGATTTAATTAAACTTAATTCAGATTTCTAAAAAACGGATGTCCCCGCGGCATCCTTTTTTTATGCCCTTTTTTCGATATTTTGACCGAGCTCAAAATTTTTGTTCTGTATTTTATCTAATATAATACATGCTACATCTAATATTATAGACAGTAACCGAATCATCAAATGCAACAAAATTAAGGAAATGATATGAAAGCTCGTAAAGCACTAGCTGTAACCGCACTCGCCGCCATTGTTGGTTTATTTGCCACTGCAGCCGATGCAGCCGTGGTATTGAAGGCCGGCCACGATTCCCCTGAAACCGTTCCCGTAGCCAAGGGTCTTGCCAAATGGGCTGAACTTGTTGAGCAACGAACCAACGGTGAGGTTAAGATCCAGGTTTATAACAACGGAACTGCAGGCTCCGCCTCCGACTATGCTGTAAACTGCCAGCTCGGCACTCTCGACATCGGTGCCGTTAACCAGTCCGTAATGACCTCCTTTATCCCCGATATCGGCGCCGTTGATATTCCCTATCTCATCACCTCCTACGAGGAAGCCGACAAGCTCTTTGCCAACAACGGTCCTTTGACCCAGTACTACAGCGACGAGATCGCCAACGCCGGCATCAACCTCATCAATATGGACGTATGGGAAGTGGGCTTCCGTGAATTCTCAAACTCCACCCGTGCCATTCATACCCCTGAAGACATCAAGGGCATCAAGCTGCGCGTAATGGACTCCAAGATCCATCAGGGCTTCTGGCGCGCCTTAGGTGCCGATCCCGTTCCCATGTCCTGGGGTGAGGCCTATACCGCCTTACAGCAGAAGGCCATAGACGGCGTTGAAAATGCCATCTCCGTACTTGACGGCAATAACATCAACGAGGTCAACAAATATTTGGCCATGACCGATCACAACTACTCGGCCATTTTCATCATCATGTCCGATAAGTCCTTTAAGAAGCTCTCTCCCGAGCAGCAGAAGATCGTTCAGGATGCAGCTCGCGAAGCCGGTAAATACCAGCGTGAGGAGCAGCGTCGTCAGGCTGCGGCAGCTGTTGACAACTTAGCCAAGAAGGGCATGGAAGTCACCACCGTCGACAAGGAAGCCATGAAGAAGGCCGTCGCTGGATTCTTGGAGGAGCAGGAGAAGGAATATCCTGAAATCATCAAGATCATCAAAGACGCTCAGAAATAATTTTTAATAGTCCTTAGTTGTTATCCCCCGAAATTCTTTTCGGGGGTTCTTTGATATAAGGAAACGAAACAAAGATGTTCTCACTTATCAATAAGACCTTTGCATTATTTCAAAAATTAATGCTTGGACTTATCACAACGGCTCTCATCGTCATGATGGTGGTGATCGTAGTCCAAGTTTTCACCCGCTACGTGATCTTTTACTCACTGCCCTGGTCCGAGGAATTATCCCGTTATCTTTTCGTTTTCATCGTGGTATGCGGCATCAATGTCGCCGTCAGCCGCGAAAAGCTCATTAAAATCGATGCCGTTCAAAACAGCTTAAAGTCCCTGCGCGGTCGCATTGCCTTTGACATCATGCACGCCGTCGTAGGTCTCATTGCCTGTATTCTCATCGCTGTGTACTGCACCGATCTCTTCCCCGTAGGCAGAGTACAGAAATCCCCCGCCATGCGCATCCCCATGATCATCATGTACGTAACCGTGTTCTCAGGCTACGTGATCTCCTCGATAGCATTGGCTCTCAAGCTTATTGAAAAGATCAAGGCCTTCTTCGATCCCAAAAATTACGGGGTCAGGATCAGTACTCAGGATGATATAGATTCCCTTATGAATGGAGGTGACAAATAATGGATCTTCCCGTAATTGCCCTCTTCGGCACCCTGATAGTAGCACTCGTTTTAAGCGTACCCCTCATTTGGTCACTGGCCTTGGCCTGCGTGGCCTCCGTGGCTTTAAACCCTGATCTCTCCTTCGTGATCATAGGTCAGCGCATGTTTGCAGGTGCCGACTCCTTCTCACTGCTCGCCGTCCCCGCCTTCATGCTTGCAGGTGACGTGATGTCAAACGGCGGTCTTTCAAAGCGCCTCATTGACTTTGCCGACTCCCTGGTAGGCTGGATCGCAGGCGGCGTCTCCATCGTAGCCGTTTCCGCATGCGCCTTCTTCGCCGCCATCTCCGGATCGTCCATGGCCACCACCGCCTCAATCGGCGGCGTCATGTACCCCGAAATGGTCAAGCGCGGCTATCCTAAGGATTATTCTGCAGCCGTGCAGGCCATAGGCGGTACGCTCGGCGTGGTGATACCCCCTTCCGTAGTATTCGTTATTTACGGAACCGTAACCGGCGTCTCCATTTCACAGCTGCTCATGGCCGGTATCATTCCCGGAATATTCTGCTGGCTGGCTCTTGCCACCTACTGCTATTTCGTGGCTAAAAAGAGAAACTTCCCCCGCGGCAGCAGCTTCTCCAAGCTCAATGTTTGGACCGCCTTCAAGCGTGCCTTCTGGGCACTCATGATGCCGGTCATCATTTTGGGCGGAATTTACGCTTCCATATTTACTCCCACCGAGGCGGCAGTGGTATCCGTGTTCTACGGCGTATTCGTTTGCTGCTTCATCTATCGTGAGGTAAACACCGTAAGCCTTTGGAAAATTTGTCAGAATACCGCCATTACCACCGCCAACCTCATGGGTCTCGTGGCCTCGGCATCCGTGTTTGCCTACCTTGCAACCATGTACAACATTCCGACCCGCGTAACCGAGTTCTTCATGGGCTTCTGCAATACCTGGGTGATCTTCATGATCATCATCAATATACTTATGATCTTTGCAGGTATGTTCCTTGATAACGGCTCCATCATCCTGATCTTAGGCCCCATTTTGGCGCCTTTGGCCGTAAGCTACGGCATCGATCCCGTACAGTTCGGTCTCGTGGTGGTGTTTATTCTGTCCATGGGACAGTGCACGCCTCCGTTCGGAACCTGTATGTTCGTTGCCTGCGGCATTGCCAATCGTCCCGTAATGGGCGTAGCCAAGACTCTGTTAGGCTTCATCGCCGTGGAAGTTGTCTGCGGTCTGCTCTTCAGCTTCGTGCCTTGGTTCTCGCTGGCCATCCCGCACCTGCTGATGCGCTGAGCATAACTATATCGGATAATAAACTGTTAAAACTTAATTTCGTAAGGGGCAGACCGCCCCTTCTGGAGAATATATGAAGATAACCGCCATTAAAACCTACCGCGTACTGCCTCGCTGGATGTTCGTTAAGATCGAAACCGACGAGGGGATCGAGGGCTGGGGTGAACCAGTAGTTGAAGGACACGCCAAGACCGTCGAGGCCGCTGTCAAGGAAATCGGCGACTACATACTCGGTGTCGATCCATCCAATATCAACGATATTTGGCAGATGCTGTATCGTACCCGCTTTTACAGAGGCGGTCCGGTGATGATGTCCGCCATCGCCGGCGTCGATCAGGCTCTATGGGATATCAAGGGTAAGAAGCTTGGTGTCAACGTAACCGAGCTTTTAGGCGGCAAGGTTCGCGATAAGATCAAGGCCTACAGCTGGGTAGGCGGCGATCGTCCCGCCGACGTCATCGCCGGCATCGAAAAGTTGCGCAAGATCGGCTTTGATACCTTCAAATTAAACGGCTGTGAGGATTTGGGCTATATAGACACCCATAAGAAGGTTCAGCACTCCATTTCCATTGCCAAGGACATTCGTGATCACTTCGGCGATGAGATCGAGTTCGGTCTTGATTTCCACGGCCGCGTAACCGCTCCTATGGCCAAGATCATGATGAAGGAGCTCGAGCCCTATCATCCTTTCTTTATCGAAGAGCCCGTGTTGGCCGAAAACTGCGAATACTATCGCGATCTTGCCGACAATTCTAGTCTCATCATCGCCGCCGGCGAGCGTATGTACAGCCGCTATGACTTCAAGCGCGTGCTTGAAAACCGCGGTGTCTCCATATTGCAGCCGGATCTCTCACACGCAGGCGGCATCACCGAGGTCATGAAGATTGCCGCCATGGCCGAAGCCTATGACGTAGCCTTAGCACCTCACTGCCCGCTTGGTCCTGTGGCTCTGGCCTCCTGCCTGGCCGTAGATATGGTCTCCTACAATGCCGCATTGCAGGAGCAGAGCATGGGCATCCACTACAATCAGGGCGCCGAGCTACTCACCTACGTCAAGAATCCCGAGGACTTTGACATGACCGACGGCTATCTGCATGCTCTGACTAAGCCGGGCCTTGGTGTCGAGGTGAATGAGGAGGCTATCATCAAGGCCTCAAAGGAGCAGGATGTAAGCTGGCATAACCCAGTTTGGCGTCATCCGGACGGTTCCGTATCCGAGTGGTAATGTAAGGCTTTGCTTTTACGTACAACACTTACGAAATAGAACAGCGGCCCCTTTCCGGGGCCATTTTTTTACTAAATACGCGATATTTTTCGCGTTTTCCCTATATACATGCGCTTTGATGTATAATATCGGCGTTTTTTAACCGGCATCAGGCCGAAGGAATTATTTACAGAATATTTATGGCAAAAGAAGAAAGTATCGAGATGCAGGGCACCGTATTGGAGCTTCTGCCCAACACCACATTCAGAGTGCAGCTTGAAAACGGTCACGTAGTTATGGCCCATATTTCGGGAAAAATGCGCAAGAATTACATCAGAATTCTCACCGGTGACAAGGTTACCGTACAGATCACTCCCTATGATCTCACCAAGGGTCGCATTACCTTCCGTTCTCGTTAATTGCCCTTCTGCTTGCACCAACCCGCATCAAGGTTTATCGGCGCCTTATATCATCGGGCTTAAGCTCGGTCGGTTATGGCGCCGAACTGAAAAACAGTTTAAGTCGTTGGATCTCAGCCCTCATTCTTAGGTATGGAAATTTTTGGATCAGCTGATAATTTCGGTTGACGATCCAGTGGCAAGTAAGTAAAATTTTGTTTGTCGAGTTAGCGTACACTAACTCACGATATGGGCGGTTTTTTCCTTTTTGTCCGTTTTCATATCGTTAAAAATATTTCGGAGAGGGCATACACCCTCTCCATTTTTTTGGCGGGATCTCCCGCCATTTCTTTTTATGCACTAAATGGATTTTACCAGCTCATCGCCGAATTCTGCCGTGCTCAGCACCACTGCCCCCTCCATGGCCTCGGCAAAGTCTGAGGTTACATGCTTGGAGCTTATGGCTTTTTCCATGGCGCTCACAATGAGATCGGCCGCCTCGTTCCAGCCCATGTGACGCAGCATCAGCTCTGCCGACAATATAATGGATCCGGGATTGGCCTTGCCGGTGCCGGCAATGCTCGGAGCCGTGCCGTGGGTAGCCTCGAAGATTGCGCATTCGGTGCCGATGTTGGCTCCCGGAGCTATACCTATTCCACCTACCTGTGCAGCCAAGGCATCCGAAATATAATCACCGTTGAGGTTCATGGCGGCGACCACATCGTAATCGGCAGGATGCAAAAGAATATTCTGTAGGAAGGCATCGGCAATGCAGTCCTTTACCACTATGGTGCGCCCGGTCTTGGGATTTTTAAAGGAAATGACGCCGTTCTCATCGGCCTTGGCACCGAATTCGCGCTCGGCAAGCTCATAGCCCCACTTCTTAAAGCCGCCCTCGGTGAATTTCATGATATTGCCCTTGTGCACTATGGTCAGGGATTTGCGATCATGATCTACGGCATAGTTTAAGGCGGCACGGATAAGACGCTCGGTACCCTGAACGCTCATGGGCTTGACACCTATACCGCAATGCTCGGTAAAACGTATCTTCTTGACCCCCATTTCCTCGGTGAGGAATTTTATGACCTTTTTAGCTCCCTCAGAATCGGCCTCCCACTCGACGCCTGCATAAATATCCTCAGCATTTTCACGGAAGATCACGGTGTCGGTGAGCTCAGGATGCTTGACGGGTGAAGGCACGCCCTTGAAATAACGTACGGGACGCAGACAAATATAAAGATCCAAGGTCTGACGAAGAGCCACGTTTAAGGAGCGTATGCCGCCGCCTACGGGAGTGGTTAAGGGTCCCTTAATGGCAATGTGATATTTCTTTATAAAATCGAAGGTCTCGTCGGGAAGCCAGCAATCCTTTCCGTAAACCTCGGTGCTGCGTCCGCCGGCGTAGATCTCCATCCATGAGATCTTTTTTTTGCCGTCGTATGCTTTGGCAACGGCCGCATCCACCACCTTACGCATCACGGGAGTGATGTCCGCACCGATCCCGTCGCCTCTTATGAAAGGGATCACGGGATTATCGGGAACGCTCAATCTGCCGTCGGGTAAAACGCTTACGGCCTCTCCCTGCTTGGGGATCTCAACCTTGCTCTCAAACATAAAAAACTCCTACATAAGGTAGACGGACATAATCAAAATTACGCACATTCTAGCATCGACAACTTAGGGCTAAAAATGTAAGCTCAGTGCGATCAAAAAATGATCTCGAAAATCTAAAATCTTTGTAAGACCTGCTCTTGGGTTTAAAAATCCCGCCGAACATTTCTAATGGGTATTACTTCGTTTACGTGCATACTTAAAGCGTACGTGTTTGCTTATAAATATTGCAAATTCCTCTGTACAAATTTTAATTACTCTCTTATAATGCTCACGTCTTAACGCAGTGCGCCCTTAGCTCAGTTGGTTAGAGCACTACCTTCACACGGTAGGGGTCGATAGTTCGAGTCTATTAGGGCGCACCACTCTCCTATTATTTGATAAATTTAAACTGTCGGCTTTGCCCGCAGCAATCCCTTAGAATCGCACGGGTTTTAGTCCGCCATCCAAGCAAGGATTCAACGCGGTTCATGTCAAACAGATTCAAACCCAACGCTACCGTCGCCGTGATCATCGAGCATGAGGACAAATTTCTCATGGTTGAGGAATTAAACGAGGATCAGGATAACAAGCCCGTATTCGGCATGCCCGCAGGACATATAGAAGCCAAGGAAAGCATCATCGAGGCAGCCTCCCGCGAGGCCTTTGAGGAATGCGGCTGCGAGGTAGAATTGACCGCACTCGTCGGTATTTACGATTACGTAAAAAACGATGAAACCATAGAACGCTTTTGCTTTGCCGCCAAGATCAAAGAAATTCCCTCCCACCTTGAGGCGCAGGATCCCGATCATGAGATCATGAACGTAAGATGGTATTCACAACAGGAAATATACGAGAAACGCAACTCCTGGCGCACACGCTTGGTCGGACTTTGCATGGACGACTATCTTGCCGGCAAGAGATATCCGCTTGATTTAATAAAAGTTGTTTTACCTTAACGGATCACGATATGAGTAATGACGATACCTTGCAGCGCGCCGAGGAGATGCTCGATGCGACCATACCCTGGGATGAGCTCAGAGGAAAGAATGTCGTGGTGGGGATCTCAGGAGGCGTGGATTCCTCCTTGTCGGCTGCCATATTAAAAGAACACGGCATGAACGTCACCGCCCTCTTTATGAAAAACTGGGAGGAGGATGACACCGACAGCTATTGCTCCGCCGCCGTAGATCGCGAGGATGCGCAAAAGGTTTGCGACAAGCTGGGAATTGAGCTTAAAACCATCAATTTTGCCGCCGAGTATTGGGACAACGTCTTTGAGATCTTTTTATCCGAGTACCGCGCAGGTCGCACCCCCAACCCCGACATACTCTGCAATAAGGAAATTAAATTCAAGGCCTTTATGGAGTATGCCTGCGAGGATCTCAAGGCCGATTACATTGCCACCGGCCACTACTGCCGGCGCAGCTTCAATAAAGGCCCCGTGCACCTGATGCGCGGTCTTGACGGCAATAAGGATCAAAGCTATTTTCTGCATGCCATAGACGGACGGGTCTTGGATCGCGTGCTCTTTCCGGTAGGCGATCTTGAAAAGCCCACCGTACGAGCCATGGCCGCCTCGCGCGGACTTGCCACCGCCTCGAAAAAGGATTCTACTGGCATTTGCTTCATAGGCGAAAAGCGTTTTCACGAATTTTTATCCCGCTACCTCCCAGCTAAGAGCGGTCCCATCAAAACCCCCGACGGCACCGTGGTAGGTACTCATGACGGTCTGATGTACGCCACCATAGGTCAAAGAAAAGGCCTTTATATAGGTGGCCGCAGCGGTGATGACAACGGACAGCCTTGGTATGTTGTGGATAAGGATATAAAAAATAACACGCTTATTGTGGTTCAGGGCAAGGATCATCCCTTAATTTATGCACGCGGACTAAAGGCCGCCTCCGAAAGCTGGATCACAAGCTGTCCGCCCCTGCCCCTCAAATGCACCTGTAAAATACGTTACCGCCAGCCCGACGTACCGTGCACCGTTATACGTGACGGAGAAACGCTTGAGGTACAATTTGATTTACCTACTGCCTCGGTGGCCCCGGGACAGTCGGTGGTATTCTATAATGGTCAGGATTGTCTCGGAGGTGCCGTGATCCCCTCCGCCATACATTGAGAGAGTATATGGCCGATATTAAAACAGAACAGGAAACGCGAGCACTTGCTGCCTTATATCAATGCTGTGCACAGATAACCCGCGTTGCCAATACCGGATTTTGGGATGAAAATGCCGCTGCGGCGGTGATTAGAGCCGTAGGGATCACCGATCCTAAAACCGTGAACGATATATATACAGCCGATTCACTGAAGGTAGGCTTTGGCTTGACCGCCAAAATATTTTCCGGAAGCTCTGCCTTCA
>UMFG01018226.1_pt1 | contig 11342 bp, 6 predicted proteins | sample 1964961 | NCBI WGS metagenome assembly UMFG01 (sample SAMEA4836041, study PRJEB28245) | human gut metagenome | biome: gut microbiome; material: fecal sample | place: Denmark | collected 2008
CTGTGAAACCCTTAGAGAAGATAACGGTAAAAGACATTACAGACCAGTGCGGCATTTCACGTAATACCTTCTATTATCATTACCAGGACATTTATCAGGTTTTTAAGGCATATATAGATTATTCCCTGGAAGAAATATTCAAATTTCTTCAGCAGGAAAATGAAAAAGACCAGGATCATATTTGTGAAAAGGCAGTAGAATTCCTGGAAAACCACAGGACCATATTTGAAAATATTCTCCGTTCCGCAAAAAGTGAGGAAGTACACAAGATATTAGATGACGGTTCCAGCCGTTTTTTCCGTTATGTGATTGACCGAGTGGGAGAAGGTATTGATTCAGAGCCGGAAGACAGAGAGATGATCTGTGCTATGTGCCAGCATGCAGTTGGAGAAATTATGCATGAATGGTTAAGCAGGGAAAATGCAGATAAAAAGTCACTGTCAGATATCCTGATGCGGGCCAATTATCTTTTTGGCGGTGGATTGGAACGGGCTTTAGAGCGAAGCGCAAACCGCTTCCGTAATTGATAAAATGTATCAAAATAAATGATAATAAATTAACAAATTAGTACACTTAATAGCCGAATGTACAAAAACTGTGCATTCGGTTTTATTTTGTCTATTGCTCTTTAAACAAAAATCCATATAATGATTAATTGTGACTGAGAGAAGGCAAAATTTCCCCGGTCTCCTTTGGCACATGAAAGTGTGCATTTGGGACAGCAGCCTGGGGAAGAACAGGAGATGAAGCAGGATGCCAACACAAAAGTTCATAAATCTTACGGAAAGTAAGAAGCAGACGATCCTCACAGCCATGTGCAGGGAGTTTATGAATATCCCTTATTCAGAGATCCGCATCAGCAATCTGATCCAGAAAGCGGGTATATCCAGAGCCAGCTTTTATCTGTATTTTGAAGATAAAGAAGATCTGTTAGGTTGTATTGCAGAGTCCTGGGTAGATGTGATATTACGCAAACTGACAGAAGCGTTTAGAGTGTCAGACGGAAGCTATTATGAAAGCATGAAGCTTTGGATGAGTCAGGCACTGGAAAATGACATTTCCAGAGAAGTATGGAAAGTCTATAAACGGGTCATGGAAGAAGAGGATTTCACAAGGAAAAGCAAGATGGGGGCTTTACAGTTTAAGGCAAGTCCCAAGTGGCGTCAGGTCATAGAAGAATGTTATGGTCATATGGACCAGAGCAGATATCCGGGACTGACACCGGAAAAACTGGCATATGCTGTTGATATGGGACTGCTGGCTATGGTCCAGCTTTCCATGCGCTATGTAGAGCACTATGCTCCTTTGGCAGAGTTAAAGGAGGCTGCATGGCACCAGCTGACAATATTAGACAAAGGGATCAGAGAGTGATCCGAAAGTTTGAGAAAAAGAAAGGAAGGCACAGGAAAATGAAAAAAAATGTAAAAAGACTCATCGCGGGAGCGGTAGTTCTTTTGGTAGCAGCGGGTATTGTTGTCCGTATTGCCGGTGGCAACAAAAAAGAAGAAGAATATGAAACCCGTCCAACCGTAGCTGTTGAAAATCCAAAAACAGGAGATATCACTCTGTATACCGATCTGACCGGTACGATTGAACCAATCTCCAAGGCAGTTGTACAGCCAAAGATCGGCGGAGAACTTCTGGAGGTAAACTTCCAGGCTGGTGATCAGGTAGAAGCTGGTCAGGTGCTTTGTAAGATCGACTCTGACGCACTGACTGCTTTACAGCTTCAGATGCAGTCCGCTTCTGTAGCAGCAGACAATGCAGCAAGAGAACTGGCACGTATCCAGCCTCTGTATGCATCTGGCTATATTTCACAGCAGCAGTTTGATCAGGCACAGTCTTCTGCAACCAGCGCCCAGCTGGCATACGAGTCTGCAAAGAACCAGTATGACCTGCAGGTAGAATACACTACAGTAACAGCACCGATCAGTGGTGTGATCGAGTCCAGAAATGTAGAACCACATGATCATATTGGAACAGACACCAAGATCTGCGTAATCTCCGGTGGTGACCAGCTTCAGGTTAAATTTGGTGTTACAGAAAAGATCCTTCGCAATATGAAGGTAAATGATCCGGTCCAGGTTGAAAAGAACGGTACTGATTACGAAGGTAATGTAACAGAAATCGGCAGTATGGTAAACTCCGCAACCGGCCTGTATGACGCAAAGGCATTTGTAAACAATGCAGAAAGCCTTACAAGCGGAACCAAAGTAAAACTGACTGTGGTTATGGATCAGGTAAAAGATGTACTGACCGTTCCTGTAGATGCTGTAAACTATGATAATGGAAAGGCATTTGTATACTGCTATGACAATGGCGCTGCAAAGAAGGTTATGATAGAAGCCGGTATTTATGATGCACAGACCATGGAGGTTAAGTCCGGACTGACTGCAGGCGACCAGGTCATCACAACCTGGAGCAATGAGCTGGTAGATGGACAGGAAGTTCTTATAGACAGTGACAATGGACAGAATGAAAATGCAGCCCAGGGAGAAAGCGCTGCAGAAAATGCTGGAGAAGAAACACAGAAAGCAGGTGAATAAAAGATGTTAAATCTGACAAAATTTGCGGTACGCAAGCCTGTGACCATTATCATGTGTTTGCTGACCATTGCATATTTTGGTATCCAGTCCCTGTTAGGGACCAAGGTAGAGCTGACTCCTGAGATGGAATTCCCTATGCTGGTTGTCAGCACTGTTTACGCAGGAGCAAGCCCTGATGATATCAAGGACCTGATCGCAACCAAACAAGAAGATGCGGTTTCGTCATTGGATGATGTTAAAAACGTTTATTCCTTCTCACAGGATAACGTAGCCATCGTTTTAGTTGAATATAATTACGGTACCAACATTGATACTGCATACATCAACTTAAAGAAAGCGATCGACGGTATTAAGAGTGACCTGCCTGATGACGCAAATGAGCCAAATATCATGGAAATGGATATGAACTCCCAGCCTGTTATCACACTGGCTGTAGGTGGTCAGGTAGACGGAAACCTTTATACATATGTAGAAAACAATATCAAGCCGGAACTGGAAAAATTAGGTTCTGTTGGTGAAGTTTCTCTGGCAGGTGGCCAGAAAGAATATATCAGCATCAAGCTGGATCCTGAAAAAGTAGCGCAGTATGGCCTTAGCATGTCACGTATTGCACAGTTTGTAGGTGCTGCAGACTTTACCATTCCTGCAGGTGATGTAAACGTAGGAAAGCAGAATCTGTCTGTCAGCGTCGGAAATGATTTTGACAACACAGAAGCACTGAAAAATGTAGCGATCCCGCTGGCAAATGGAGATGTGATCCATCTTTCTGATGTGGCAACTGTTTCCAATGCTTTGGAAGATGCAGATTCTATTGGCCGTTATAATGGTCAGGACATTGTATCTGTATCCATTAAAAAACAGCAGAGTTCTACTGCTATTGATGTATCAAAAGATGTTTTAAAGCAGGTAAGTGTACTGGAAAAGACTTATCCGGGACTTACATTTACCGTGGTCAATGATTCCAGTGATATGATCACCGAATCAATTATCAACGTATTCCAGACTATGATCATGGCGGTCATTTTGTCTATGATCATTCTGTGGCTGTTCTACGGAGATATACGTGCCTCTGTTATTGTAGGTACTTCTATCCCTATTTCAATCATGCTGACCCTGATTGCCATGTCGCTTATGGGATTTTCCTTAAACGTAATCTCACTGACATCCCTGGTACTTGGTGTAGGTATGATGGTAGATAACTCCATCAACGTATTGGATGGCTGTTTCCGTGCAAAAGAACATAGAAACTTTTTTGATGCGGCTATTGAAGGAAGCCGTATTATGATCACTTCCATTGTAGGTGGTACAGCCACTACCTGCGTTGTATTTATCCCGCTGGCAATGCTTTCCGGTCTGTCCGGTCAAATGTTTAAGCAGTTAGGTTTCACGATCGTATTCAGTTTGATCGCGTCCTTATTCTCTGCGGTCACCATCGTACCGCTGTGTTATTATCAGTGGCATCCGGTAGAAAAGGAAAATGCACCTGTTGCCGGTTTTATACGTAAATGCCAGGAAATTTACCGTAATATCATGCCTGGTATTATCCCGAAGACAAAGACAGTTATCAGTGCCAGTATTTTACTGCTTGTATTTTCCTTCTTCTTAGCTTCCAGACTGGATGTAAAGCTGATGGTTTCTACAGATGAAGGTATTGTAGATGTAACTGTTAAAACAAAACCGGGTCTTTCTGTTGCTGCTGTTAATGACACAGTGTCCCAGATTGAAAATATGGTGGCAAATGACGAAGAAGTCGATCATTATCTGCTGACATACGGTTCCAGTGGTTTAAGTACCATGGGCGGCAGCAGCGTTACCTTAAGTGCTTACTTAAAGGATGACCGTAAAATGTCCACAGATGAAGTCATCGACAAATGGACCCGTGAAACAGAAAATTACAAAGATATTTCTGTAACAATGGAACAGGGAAGTACCACTTCTTCCTCCATGAGCAGTACCAATCAGATCGAAGTTGACTTACAGAGTACCGATTACGATGCTTTAAAGAAAGCTTCTGATGAACTGGTAGAAGAACTGCGTAAGAGAGAAGATGTAATGCAGGTACATTCTTCTATTGAAAATGCGGCACCTGTTATCAAGGTAAATGTAGATCCTGTTTTAGCACAGGCAGAAGGTCTTACACCTGCGTCCATCGGATCTCTGATCTACAGCAATTTAAGTGGTATCAAGGCAACCACAGTCCGTGTAAACGGTGAAGATACAGATGTAAGAGTAGAATTTGATGCAGATAAATATGACAGCATTGACAAACTGCAGGGAATGATGATCACCACAGCTACAGGAACAACCCTTCCTCTGGAAGATCTGGCGACGATCCACTACGAAGACAGTCCGCAGCAGATCCAGCGTAAGAATAAGCAGTACCAGGTATCTATTACGATGGAGCCACAGTCTGAGTATAAGAAAACAGCTGAAAAAGATGTGAAGGAATTTGTGCGTAACTGGAATATGCCAAATGAGGTAGAAATGGCGCCAAATGCCATGGATGAGAGCATGGGAAGCGAGATCGGTGCTTTAGGAGGCGCTCTTATAACCGGCGTTTTCCTGGTATTTGTTGTAATGGCTATCCAGTTTGAGTCACCTAAGTTCTCACTGATGATCATGACGACCATTCCATTCTCACTGATAGGATCCTTTGGACTTCTGTTCCTGGCAGACAGTCCCATCAGTATGGTATCTATGTTAGGTTTCCTGATGTTAGTTGGTACGGTAGTAAACAATGGTATTTTGTATGTAGATACGGTAAACCAGTTCCTTGCAGAAATGCCTCTGGATAAGGCGCTGGTAGAAGCTGGTGCTATCCGTATGAGACCTATTTTGATGACAACAGGAACAACCGTGATCTCCATGCTTCCTAACGCAGTTGCTTACGGTAAATCCGGTGCCATGATGCAGGGCCTTGCACTGGTAGATGTAGGTGGTCTGATCGCAGCAACGATCCTGACACTGATCCTTCTTCCAACTTATTACAGACTGGTCCACAATATGGGACGTAAGGCAGTTGGGGAAGATGTGCCTATGGTTTCTGATTAAAAATTAAGATAAGTAAGATAATAAGAGAGCAGGACTTTTGTGGTTTTGCTCTCTTTTGGCGTTGTTACAGTTCAGCCATGACATGGCGTTATGCTTTTTGTATAAACCTGATTGACGTTTTGCCTGAAAAATTGTATAATTGATAAAGAATTTGGAAATTTTCAGACGGGAGAATACAAATGATCGCATTAAAGGCCGAAGATGTAAAGTCCTTTACTACCAAACTGTTTGTACGGGAGGATTTTGATGCATTTCTGGTAAAAGAAGTGAACATTACCACCTACAACAGTTTTTCCATTGACGGACATGTAAAACAGGGCTATTACACAGAGGAAGAACGGGAAGAAAACAACATAGAAGAGTTTTCAACCTGGAAAACCTTAAGGCCTTTTTGTTTTTCACTGATCAAAGGAAAAAAGCTTCCTGGAAGTTTTCGCATCGTGCTGCAGCTGTCAAAGGCGGGGACAGATAAATTTGCCGCAAGAACAGGCGCCGGGATCGATGGAAACCAGATCGTAGGGTTATATCTGAATATACGTTACGATAATGGGGAAATGTATTGTATTACCGGAACATCATTAAATTTTTTCACCATGGACAAAACGCTGGATCTTGAATGGGACAAGGCGGTCAAACAGTTTTTACAGTCCCATGAGATTCCATGTACAGAGGCAACTGAAGGATAAAAGCAGGAGGAAATGGCATGGATAAAAACAATTTTTCACAGAAATTGGCGGAACTTACAGCTCTGGCAGCGGTCAGTGAGAACAAACTCCAGATGACACAGGTTCTGGACGCTTTTGCTAAAGAACAGGTGACACCGGAAGAAATGGAATCTGTTTATGCCAAGCTGGAAAAAAAGGGGATCCAGATACTGACAGAGGGGGAAGAAGGGGATTTAGCAGATGAAAGTCTTCTTTTAGATGACGGGGATGATTCGGATGATTCTGTTTCCAGCATCATTGGAGATAAATACAGGTGGAGTCACAACGATTCTTTAGATGACGGGGACAATGATGAGTTTACGTCTTCTTCTGCCGATGATGAAGAAGGGAAAAATGCTACCCAGGAGCAGTTATTAGAGGGCGTTGCAAGTACAGATCCCATTCGTGAATATTTAAAAGAGATCGGTTCTATCCCCCTGTTGACCCAGGAACAGGAACAGGATCTGGCAAAGCGTAAATCCGAGGGAGATGCAGAAGCAGGAAAGAAGTTAGTAGAAGCAAACCTTCGTCTGGTAGTCAGCATTGCAAAGCGCTATACCGGTCGTGGTATGAGTTTTCTGGATCTGGTCCAGGAGGGAAATATCGGTCTTATGAAGGCTGTAGAGAAGTTTGATTATACAAAGGGATACCGTCTCAGTACCTATGCCACATGGTGGGTAAAACAGTCTGTTACAAGAGCTTTGGCAGACCAGTCCCGTACCATCCGCCTGCCGGTCCATATGATAGAAGCGGTAAACCGCATCAGAAAAGCCCAGAGAGCTTTAGCTGTAAAGCTTGGAAGAGAGCCTTCCAATGAAGAAATCGGCAAAGAAGTGGGAATGTCTGAAAAGCGGGTTACAGAGCTGATGCAGTCTTCCGGTGATACGGTATCCTTAGAGACACCGGTAGGAGATGAAGACGGCTCAAATTTAGGCGATTTTGTGGCAGATGATTCCAATGCTTCCACAGAGGAAAAAGCAGAAAGCGTCTTTTTAAGAGAAGAGATCGAACAGATGCTCCAGGGGTTGAATCCAAGGGAAAGGGAAGTGATCATCTTGAGATTTGGTCTTGAAAGCGGCCATCCCCTGACACTGGAAGAAGTAGGAAAGCGCTTCAAAGTTACCAGAGAGCGTATCAGGCAGATTGAGACAGCAGCGCTTAGAAAGCTTCGCAATCCGTCCAGAAGTAAGAAAATCAGGGATTTTCTGCCGTGAAAAATTTACAGAAAGGTCATATCAGGTGACTCACGGATCCACAGTTAATACTTTTTTGCTTGATCCACTGTACAATAAGGTACGGTGGATCTTTTTATGTAAAAATGGTAATGTGAACAGCAGGTGATGTACTTTTGCTAGCACTCATTTAAAATGAGTGCTAATTTTTGTTGACTTTTAGATATAACGGTACTACAATATATCTTGCGGACAAAATCCGTTTTTAAGATTTTCAAAGCACATATTACTAGTACATCGTTTCGTAAATAACTGTACTAATCACGTAGGATGCGGATTTGAGTGTGCAGGTCTAAAAACGCAGGCGTAGCGGGCTACGCTGAGGCTTTTAGGCCTGTGCAATCAGATTCGCAGACAAGTGAGTGGTATAGTTATTTTGAAAACGATGTACTAGAAAAGATTAAGAAGATTTATAAGAAAGAGGCGTATATTATGGCAAAGAAAGGCAGTTTATCTATAACAAGTGAAAATATTTTCCCTGTAATCAAAAAGTGGCTGTATTCCGACCATGACATTTTTTACAGAGAGCTGATCAGCAATGGCTGCGATGCTATTACTAAATTAAAGAAATTAGAGCTGATGGGAGAGTACGAAAAGCCAGAAGAGGTTGAGTACAAGATCCAGGTCAGCGTAAATCCTACAGATAAGACCATCACCATTGAAGATAATGGTCTTGGTATGACTGAGGAAGAGATCGACAAGTATATTAACCAGATCGCATTCTCCGGTGTTCAGGATTTTATGGAAAAGTACAAAGATAAGGCAAATGAAGACCAGATCATCGGCCACTTTGGTCTTGGTTTCTACTCTGCATTTATGGTAGCTGACAAGGTTGAGATCAATTCCCTGTCTTACCAGAAGGATGCAAAGCCGGTACACTGGGAGTCTGAAGGCGGCATCAACTTTGAGATGGCCGAAGGCGACAAAAAGGAGGTTGGTACTTCCATTAAGCTGTATCTGAACGAAGAAAGCACTGAATTTGCAAATGAATACAGAGCAAGAGAAGTGATCGAAAAATACTGTGCATTTATGCCGGTAAACATTTTCTTAAAGAATGAGACTGCAGAGCCGGAATATGAGACCATCGAAAAAGATGAGCTTACTCATAAGGATACAGTTGTTGAGACAGTTATTGAGCCTGCAAAGACAGAAGAGAAGGAAAAAGAGGATGGAACCAAGGAAACAGTAGAAGTAGAGCCATCCAGGGAGAAATATAAGATTTTAAAGCGCCCGGTTGCATTAAATGATACTGATCCGCTGTGGAATAAGCATCCGAATGAGTGTACGGATGAGCAGTACAAGGATTTCTACCGCAAGGTATTCAGGGATTACAAGGAGCCTCTGTTCTGGATCCACCTGAACATGGATTATCCGTTTAACTTAAAGGGTATCTTGTACTTCCCGAAGATCAACATGGAATATGACAGCCTGGAAGGAACCATCAAGCTTTACAATAACCAGGTATTTATCGCTGATAATATCAAGGAAGTGATCCCTGAATTCCTGATGCTGTTAAAGGGTGTCATTGATTGTCCTGATCTGCCTCTTAATGTATCACGCAGTGCCCTGCAGAATGATGGTTTTGTAAAGAAAATCTCCGATTACATTACCAAGAAGGTAGCAGACAAGCTGTCTGGTATGTGCAAGACAGATCGTGAGAATTATGAGAAATACTGGGATGATATTGCTCCATTTATCAAGTTTGGTTATATCAAGGATGAGAAGTTTGCAGAGAAGATGGGCGACTATATCCTGTATAAGAACTTAGAGGGCAAGTATCTTACCTTAAATGACTGCCTGGAAGAAAACAAGGAAAAACATGAAAATACTATTTTCTATGTAACCAATGAAAAAGAGCAGAGCCAGTACATCAATCTGTTTAAGGAAGAAGGAATTGATGCAGTGATCATGCCTGCTGCTATTGATAATCCGTTTATCAGCCATGTAGAGCAGAAGCATGAAGGACTTAAGTTCCTGCGTATTGATACAGACTTAAATGCTTCTTTCAAGGAAGAGGTAAAGGAAGATGACGAAGCTTTCAAGAAGACAAGTGAAGAACTGACAGAGGTATTTAAGAAGGCTTTAAATAATGACAAGCTGGATATCAAGGTTGAGAAGATGAAGAATGCATCTGTTGCGTCTATGATCACTGTATCTGAGGAAACCAGACGTATGCAGGATATGATGAAGATGTACAGCATGGGCGGCATGGATATGAGTGCATTTGGCGCAACAGGAGAGACTCTTGTATTAAATGCAAACCATCCTCTGGTTAAATATGTCCTGGAGAACAAAGAAGGCGAAAATACAGTTAAGATCTGCGAACAGTTGTATGATCTGGCAAGCCTGGCACATGGTCAGCTGTCACCAGAGCGTATGACTAACTTTGTAAACCGCAGCAATGATATTATGATGATCATGGCTGGACAGAAAGCAGAATAAATAGTACAATAAAAAGCACGACACAGATTTGCGGGGGCTGTTTCACAGGCATTTTGCCTGAGTCGGCCCCTGCTTTTTTAGTTAAATGTACTCGCAAAATCGGATACAAAAAGATCCTGAGAGTACATGGGTTGAATATATTTGAAAGTACAGGGAGAATATATATGAAAAAACGTACCTTATCAAGAAACGTGCTGACACTGGCTCTTGGAATGTCACTGGCGGCAGCCGGTGCTTTTGTAGCGTTTGCAGACCCGCTGGGCTTAAGCTATATTAATGGTCAGACTGTAACAAGCCGTATGGGCGGCTTTGAATTTAGCGCACCGACAGAGTATAAAGTAGACAGAAGTGGCGCTTCTTCGGCTCTTTCCGGGGAGATCGTAGCGGGTCTTGTGGAAGATGGCGGAAAAATCGATTTTGCGGCGTCCATGGTAGATGAAACCAATAAAAGTTATATCATCAATACAGCCATGGTCCTGCCTGCAGATGATGGTTCCGGACAGCCTTTTAGCGTAGAAACCTTAAAAGCGGAGCTGGCAGAGTCCGGTCTGAATCCGGCAGATACAGAAAGCGGTACAGTAAAGCTGGGAGCTGCAGATTATGAGTATCTGAAGGTAAATTACGGAAAAATGATGGCAGACTCCATGAGGGGACAACTGGAGTCAGGACAGCTTTCTGAAAAACAGAAAGAGCAGGCAAAGGCATTATTAGACCGGATGGAAAAACTGCTGGTCAATGATTTTTATATCCGGAATACAGGAGACAAAATCTATGTGCTCTGCCAGACCTATTCTGCTGACCAGGCAGAGCGTGCAGCAGCCTTTTTAGGTCTTTTAAAGCCTTATACAGGAGTAGAAGGCTGGTACCAGAACGGGGAAAACTGGCAGTATAAAAAGGCAGACGGACAGTTGGCGTTAAACTGCTGGGAACAGGATGAAAATGGCCTTACCTATCATCTGGACGGAAACGGAAATATTGAGTACAATGCCTGGGTACAGGAAAATGGCGGCTGGAAGTATGCAGATGAAAGTGGTCATATGGTTACTTCTGTAACAAAGACCATTAACGGAGTCCAGTATACCTTTGACGATAAGGGAAATATGATCGCCGGAAGTGAACGCACAGCCCAGGACTATTCCCTGGGAAACCTGGAAGGAAATACCTATACTAACTACTGGGCAGATATGACCCTTTCTTTCCCGGAAGCAGCTACTGTAATGGCAGGAAACGGCAGTGCCCAGACCTATGCACTGGTTGGCGGGGAACATGTAGATGTAAATGATCCGGAATTAAGTTACCGTATTACAGTGGATTTTACAGAGGCAGACATGGAGCTGGATCGTTTCATGGATGCAGTAGTTGGTCAC
>UMFG01006173.1_pt1 | contig 11284 bp, 12 predicted proteins | sample 1964961 | NCBI WGS metagenome assembly UMFG01 (sample SAMEA4836041, study PRJEB28245) | human gut metagenome | biome: gut microbiome; material: fecal sample | place: Denmark | collected 2008
GGCGAAAGAGACTTTTGAAGCAAATCGCTGTGGTTGCTTTAGTGTTTATATTGGGATTTGTGCTTTTGCGGGCTGTTTCGTATATGGTGATTCAGGGTGAAATTCCGATGATTAACAGTTTTAATCTATTTAGAAGAGAAGCTGATACTTCTTTTGGATGGAACTTGATTCTTGTAAATGACGATTATTGTGTTCCCCGTAATTATGAGGTAGAACTCACAGAATTATCAAACGGAGAAAAAGTGGATTCGAGAATCTATCCTCAGCTTCAGCAGATGTTTGATGATGCCAGAGCTGAGGGACTTGAATTATTTGTAAGAGAAGGGTACAGGACAACTCAGGATCAGAAAGATATTATGAATGAAAGAATTCAGCAGTATCAGAATGAAGGCTATTCACGTGGGGAGGCAAAAAAACTTGCGAAAGAATATGTTGCCGAACCTGGAACAAGTGAGCATGAACTTGGGATAGCCGTTGATATCAATGCGGATACGTCCAAGTGTTCTTCGGATGCTGTTTATACATGGCTTGCCAATAATGCATATAAATATGGTTTTATTAAAAGGTATCCTGATAATAAGATAGAAATTACAGGAGTGAACAATGAACCCTGGCATTATAGGTATGTAGGGGTGGATGCTGCCCTGGAAATGCAGGAAAAAGGATTGTGTCTGGAGGAGTATATCGAGACTCTAAAATAAAAATTAAAAAATAATTTATCTTTAACTAACTTTTTATGCTTGTTAGGTGTCTTAGTATATAGGAGGGTAAAATATAGGGGGCAAATGAGGAAGGAGGAATGAGATGACTTCTTATTACTACAGAAAATCAGAAACGGCAACAACCATGCAGGTAATCAGTTTGTTGAAAAATATTATTCTTTTATCTATCAATATTGCTTTCTGCACATCCACAATCAAGAATGTGCAGAAGATATGGTACAAGAAACTTTTGTGAGGTTTTTCGGAGCGCTGATGAGCGGAGCTGAAATAGGAAAGGCGAAGAGCTATCTATACAGCATAGCGGGAAATATCATTAAAAACTACTATAAAAAAAAGAAGGAAATATTATTGGATCAGTTGCCGGATATAGAAAAGGATAATCTGTCAGAGATAGAAATCCGGATTGATGTAGAACGGGCGTTAGATCTGCTTCCGGAAGAAATAAAAGAGACGGCAATCTTGTTTTTCTTTCAGGGGTTAAAACAAAAAGAAATTTCTGATTTATTACATATAAAATTATCACTTGTAAAATATCGTGTTTCGAAAGCAAAAGAATTACTGTCAAAACAGTTGGAGGAGGGAAGAGATTGAAGCAGTATCAGAGAAAAATCAAGGAGTATAAATCCTTGATACAGAAGGAATATATACAGGAAACGGCAGTTTGCACAGTAATGGAACGGTGTTCAGACATTGTGAGCCGTCAGGATAACAGACGGGCGTCGTATTTTGAATTTTTATTTGAGCAGTTCAAATTTATCAAGAAAAGATGGTGGGCCCTGCAGGGAGGAATCCTGTTTCTGCTTTGGATTCTGCTGACGGACTCAGATGGAGGAGCAAATACAGAGCGGACACTGGGGGCTATGTCGGTGATGTTTTCTGTGATGATCGTACCTGAAATCTGGAAGAACCGGAGATTTTCTGCAGTCGAGATCGAAAAAACGGCATTCTATTCACTGCGCCAGATCTGTGCTGCAAGGACATTGCTATTTGCAGCAGTGGATCTGGTTATGATTACAGCTTTTTTCAGTATTTCAGTTTATACGCTACAGATTTCGGCATACCGGCTCATCATAGATTTTCTAGTTCCGTTTAATGTTTCCTGTTGTATCTGTTTCCGACTATTGTATAGCAAATGGAATGATATGGAGTATATTGCCGTTTTTCTAAGTATAGCCTGCATACTGATCTGGACGCTGATTGTGTCGACAGATTCTATTTATCAGAGAATTTCGATGCCGATTTGGGTTGGCTTACTGATTATATCATTTGGTTATCTGATCTTTTGTGTTCACAAATCGCAAACTATTTTTTACAAAGGCATAATGCCAAGTGAAAGAATTTAGATTTTCCAGTGGATTACAACTTCCTCACTGGTAGCGTCAATTTGTGATATGAGAATATCAACCACCTTGCGCTTATCGTCAAAACTTACGGACTCCCAATCATCCAGATAGCCCGTAATGCTGTCAATCTGTGAAGCGGAAACGGAATTAGCGGTGAGGTCTGCAACCAGCCGGAGCTGCTTTTGACGTTCCGCGTCCAGTTCCTCAATACGGTTATTTGCGTATTGCAGGAGCAGCGGGTTTGCCCCGGACAAAGTGTCCAGAAGTTTCTCAATCTCGCTTTCTGTCTTTGCAAGGGCAACGCGGGCGGCAGTCAGTTTCGGGTTATAGCTTTGTTCCTTTCCGCCTTTCAGCGTGTGGAATTTCTGCATCTTCTTAACCATCTCGCCGTACACAAATGCCTCCATGCTTTGCGCCGTTAGTGTACCGGCTCCCTCACAACTCCCATTTTCGGCCCGCTGCTTGCACCGCAGATAGGTAACGCCATTTTGGGCTCTCAGAGCTGCCAGCGCATAGCCACAGCGCCCGCACTTGATTTTCCCGGCTAGCCAGGTATTATGGCATTTACGGCCATTCTGGAAAGAGGTGTTCTGTGACAGCTTGCGCTGGACAGTCAGCCAGAGCTGGGAAGAAATGCGGCCCTGGTGTGGGGCAATCACAAGGATTTGTTCCTCGCCCTCGCGCCCCTGATAGAGATAACAGCTATTGTCCCCTGTGAACATTTCCGGGGGACTTTCGATTTTTACGCCCTGGGCCTTGTAATATTCATAGATGTCCATATCGGCCTGGACATAAACAGGATTTCTCAGAAGTTTTGAGATAAAGCCCCGTTGCAGCGCCTTGTCATAGACCTTGATGGAGTGTTTGACAAAGTACCGGGTTATATCGCCGTAGGAATTGCCCGGCTCCGCATACATTTGAAACATGAGCTCGGCAAAATCCATTTCCGCATTTTCCACCAGCTTCTTTGTCTTGATCCCGTCCATAACGATGGGCTCGGTATCAAAGCCGTATGGCGTCCGGCCCCGCATATAGTAGCCTTTGGTACACCGGGAATAGAAAGCGTCCTGCACACGCATCTGGATGCTTTCGCGTTCCAGTTGGGCAAAGACAATGCAGATGTTGAGCATCGCCCGGCCCATTGGGGTGGAAGTATCAAATTTTTCCGTACAGGAAACAAACTCCACATCGTATTGCTTGAACAGCTCCATGAGCTTTGCAAAGTCCACAATCGAGCGGCTGATCCGATCCAGCTTATAGACGATCACCCGCTTAATCAGACCCAGCCGGATGTCCTGCAAGAGCCGCTGGAAGTCGGGGCGTTCAATGTTCTTGCCGGAATACCCTTTGTCTTTGTATTCCTTTGCCTCACCGCCTTTAAGTTCGTAACGGCAAAATTCAAATTGACTTTCAATGCTGATACTGTCCTTTTTGTCAATCGACTGCCGCCCGTAAATTGCATCAATTCTATTATCCATAATTAGCTCCCTTTCTGTCCGTTGGGAGCCAACCTACAAGTATATTATACCTCTGTCGCCTCCTTACAACAAGGATGACTCCGGCCTACCCCCGCTGCCCGGCATACTTGCGGAACACATCAAACAGCCGCCGCTCAACCTCACGGCTCTGCTTGTCCTGTTCCTGCGGGGAAAAAACGGGGGTGAGATTTTTGACGGTAATCGTACGATCTCCGAGAACAGCCGTTTTCACTTCACTTTTATATTTGACCTGCGCCTGCATAAAATCCCTCCCATACGATAATAGAAACAGAATGTTGGAAACACCAAGGGCCAGCACCGCAAAAGTGCTGGCCCTTGGTCGTCGGCACCTCTGGACAAAGTGTCCAGAGGTTTTGCGTGCTTTAGGAGCGCCGCGCTCATTTTCTTGCTCCGTCATAAGACAGCCATACTCGGCAGCGGCGCTCCCCCACAAAGGGGGCGGCGGTCTGCGGCCCCCGCGCCTCCTTTGCTGAGAGGAAACTTCCTCTCACATACCACCAGAAAAAGAGGGGTGAATGGAGATGGTAACTTAGAAATTTTCCTGCAAATATTTTTTCATGCGCTCAATTCCGCATTTCACGGAGCAGCGAACGGCGCTCTTGTCCACACCCTCCTCGCGGGCAATCTGGCGGTAGCTCTTTCCAAGGATCAAATGAGCGTCCACGCGGCGACCCTGAATTTCCGGCAAGGAGTTGAGGGCGTTCCACAGCCGGAAGAACAGCTCCTTGCGATCCATAAGTTCCTGGGGGCTGGGCTCGTGCAGGCAGGCGGAGTATTCGATCCCATCGTCACAATCCAGGGAATAATAAGCCTTGTTGTAGCGCACCCGTTCCGCATGGGCGGCCTCGCGCCGCTTACTGGCCATGAGTTCCTCGGCTACCTCGTCAGGCACCTCCACCAGCACGTCCGTTAAGTACCAATAATAAAAATCTTTCAGATTGATCGTTGTCATAGCTTGTCCTCCATTTTGTTTCGGTTGATGGGTTGAACGGAAACAAAATGGGGAGCTGGCGGGGAGCGGCACCCTGGGGAGCCGCCCCGCACCTCTGGACAAAGTGTCCAGAAGCCGGACAAACAAAATGCGCCTGCGTAGCACAAGGCCACGCAAGCGCGTGAAACGACAAATTCACTTATATACTGCCAAATTTCGCATCCACCACCGAACTGCTCCTGTTCGGTGGATGAGCTTTTTTTGACAGGTTAGGGGGATGGAAAAAGGCCACGACGATACCTCCTGGACACCGCCGTATCCTTAAAAAAGGGCGACTTTAACACACCCCCCGTATTCTTAATATTTCAAAAAAGAAAACGGCGGCTTTGATTTTGATATTTCAAGGCCGCTGTTCTCTAACTTCGCGCAAATCTGCTATTAGCGGCTCTGTGCGAATGATTTATGAAACTTGGTGTTTTGCAAATACGCGGCGAGATATAACTGCGCCAATTCCTAAAAAGAGCAGTGCTGTCGGGATTGCCCACACCGCATACAATATACCGTTACTCATTTGTTCCACTGATAAGAGCGAAACGGCTTGCACATGATACAAAGGTAAAAGCCCAATCAAGCGGAACAACGAATTTGCTTCTGTGATTGGCAGCAAAACCGGAAAAAGAAAAATTGCCATAGACGCAACGAAAGCTACAATCTGATTTTTACTGATTGCAGATATAAGCAGCGTAATTCCCGTTACGCTGAGAGTACAGGTAAACGCCAAAAGGATTTGATATTTTAGCAACGTTCCACAAGTGATATTGAAAGGAATGAACCCCTCTGCATAGTCGCTGGGAGCGAATAGAATACTACAATCCAGCCCTTCCGTTCCGTAAAAGATAAGAGCAAGAAGCAAGTTAAAAGCCGCAACCAGCGCGGTAGTGAGAATGGCGGTAAGAATACCTGCTGCTACCTTTGCAGTAGCGCATTTGGTTTTGCCGTATTTGCTTGTCAATATGATATTGTCAACGCCTTCATACTCTCCGGAGAAAATCGGAGCAAGCATGATGATAACCGCAAGAGCAAGCACGATAAAAACCCGCACCATGTTTTTACTTGTTGAAAGCCAACCATCTACATAGCCAATTTTGATTTCTTCATTACCGAACACATCCGAAACACTTAATCCGTTCCAATTTCCCTCTTTATCAGAAAATCGGGAAAAGGCGGCGGATTGTGTAGCGTTTTGATACAGGTACATCGCATTGAGACCATGCAGATCATGGGTCGGCGCAAAGTCATTCATCATTTGCTGTACTTTTTCGTCGGTCAATATTCCCTCGTATTTCGCGGCAATTTCCTTGTCGATTTCTACTGCCGTTTTACCTGAACCTTCCGCACTTACACCGTCAAAAGCATATTTGTTTTGATAGGTAGAAAAGGAAATCAAGACAGAAAACAGAAGTATTCCAACCAGAACAATCAAAGATAAACGCTTTGAAAATACTTTTCGCAGTTCAAAAAGAATTAGTTTTTTCATTCTTCACAGCCCCCTTTGAAATAGAACAGGTACAAATCTTCCAAAGTAGGCTGCACCCTTACTGCATTTTCCATCGGCGGACGATCTCCAATGATTCGTAAAATTGTCTGGTTTTCGCTGGTGTTTCGCAAGTTGCTTGTGTTGTAGGCAGCCGCGTATTTTTCCGCATAGGCAGTCGGAACCGTACATTCCCACACTTGGCCGTCGATTTCAGAAGTGATCTCCTGCGGATTTCCAAAGTGAATGATTTGCCCGGATTTCATCATGATGATTTCCTCCGCAATAAACTCCACATCGGAAACAATATGCGTAGACAGGATCACAATGCGGTCTTTGGAAAAGGCGCTGATCAAATTGCGGAAACGGACGCGTTCTTTCGGGTCAAGCCCCGCCGTCGGCTCGTCTAAAATCAAAATATGGGGGTCATTGAGCATGGCCTGTGCAATCCCCAAACGCTGCTTCATGCCCCCGGAAAAGGTTTTGATTTTGTGCTTACTTTCTCTCGATAAGTCTACTGCTTCCAGCAGCTCCTTTGACTTCTTCCGCGCCGCCTTCTCGTCCAATCCTTTTAGGGCAGAAACATAGAGCAGGAAGTCAAACGCTGAAAAATCCGGGTAATATCCGAAGTGCTGGGGCAAGTAGCCCAAAAGATTGCGATAGCGTTCACCCAGCCCCACAATGTTTTTCCCGTTCAGCAGAATTTTCCCGGAAGTAGGATTTTGGATATTGCAGAGCAGACGCATAAGCGTTGTTTTCCCTGCGCCATTTGCACCCAGTAAGCCGTAGACGCCATTTGTTAAGGTAATATTCAAATTGTCCACAGCGGTTTTGGAGCTAAACTTTTTTGTCAGCCCAATTGTTTTTAATTCCATAAAAAGCCCCTTTCTCCATAGGGAGCAAAAAAATACTCCCCATGTATTTTCATGGAGAGTATAGAGGGAAAATATCTACTTTTTATCTACAAGGCAGGAGATTTGAAATAGGCGGATACATTTGCTCCGGTTGCAGTATTTTCAATCTTCAAATAGCCGTTATGGTGTTCACAAAGCAGCTTGCAAATATATAACCCAAGTCCGAAATGCTCGGAATGATTGCTTTCCCCTGTGAAGTACGGATTTGCAGCTTTTTGTAGGCTGTCTTTATCAAAACCATTCCCATCGTCCGATACGGAAAGCAGCAAACCGTTGTCATGCAAGGTGAAAGATATTGTTACTAAAGTCCGGGCATACCGCACAGCGTTAGAAATCAAGTTGTTGCATACCTGTGAGATAAATGCACTGTCAAGAGATAGCTGCAAAACAGATATGTCATTTTGTAAAATCAACTCTTTTCCGTTTTTCGTACAAATGATTTTTGCACTGTCATACAAAGAAGATACCAATGGTTGCAAGCCAATCAACTTGTACTCCGGCTGCGTATCTTCCATACGCCTAATGTTGCTCATACTGCTTACATAGTTTTCCATACGGGAAATATGCTTTCCCATTGTGGCGGCGGTTTCCCTCGTTTGGGAATTGTCGCTAGCTTGCAGCATTTCGTTATAGCCTTTTAGTACCGTCAGAGGGGTACGCAAATCGTGAGCAAAAGCGGCGATGAGTGCTTTTCGTTCTTCAACTTGCCGCCACATTTTAGAGAAATTGTCCGCAAGGGTTGTCCGCATGATTTCAAAGGACGCGCAAAGCTGTCCCAATTCATCGTTGTTATCATAGTCGATTGAAAAGTCCAAATCATCGTTCGCTATTTTTTCAGAAGCAGTCCGCAGTTCCGCAAGCGGCTTTTTCAGCCTGTTTCTGTAAAATAGCAGCGCAGCAGCGATAATACAGAATGCAGAATAGAGAGGAGTTGCAACAATGGGAAGTTTCTCCAGTAGCGCAATGGTACGCTCGTCCTCTTTAGACATCGGGACGGGCACTGTCCCGATGTAAGTGCCGTCACCCAACTGTTCTCCCTGCTCATTCGTCAAATAATATTTTTCGCCGGACGGAGGATAAGATGCTCTGATACCCTCGGCAACACCATCACAGATCGAAAAAGTCGTTACGGATAGAAAGACTGCGAGTACAACAAAGGCGATTACATAGAGAACAAGGCTTTTTCGGAGAGATAAATAGTGCTTGCGGCAATTTACTTGACCCATTTGTATCCACACCCCCAAACCGTTTCAACATATATATGGTCGGTATATGCAGCAATTTTAGTTCGTATCCTGCGGATATGCTCTGCCACAACGCTGCTGTCGCCCTCGCTGTCATAACCCCAAATACGCTCATAAATCCGTTCTTTATCAAAGATCTGTCCTGGATTTTGAGAAAGCAGTTCCACAATATCAAATTCCTTTTTTGCAAGACCGACACGCTTATCGCCAAAGAACAAGCAACGTTCTGAATAGTCAATCGTCAAATCACCGGAAAACTTGACTTGTGCTTCAAAATTGTGTCGTGCCTCCCGGCGCAGATGAGCACGCACCCGCGCTTCAAGTTCCACAAGTGAAAAGGGCTTCACAATGTAATCATCGCCACCAACAGTAAAGCCTTTTACCTTATCTGTATCTTCGATTCGAGCAGTCAAAAAAAGGATTGGGCAGGATATGTGATCGCGGATACGCTTGCAAACTTCTAACCCGTCTGTTCCGGGCATATTGATGTCAAGCAAAATAATATCCGGTTGTTTTTCCACTTGCTTTAGTGCTTCTGCACCATTGAAAGCGGGCAGGACACGAAAGCCCTTGCTTTCAAAAAAGCTGCCGAGCATAGAAACAATGTCGCTTTCATCATCAGCAATCAGTATTTTTGATTCCACTTTACGCACCTCCTAATAATTGAGTGTAGCACTCAACTTTCAATTATTTATCAATTTTACTTGCGGAAAGAAATCGGAACTTTAATATATATTCTACTTTACATCGGTCCAAAGCTCAATATCGGAAAGTGAAATTAAATAGTCGGTATTATGAAATATACACTCGTTCAAATAACGATACCTGAAATGTAAAATTACATTAGGTGATATTATGAAGATTGAGAGAGATGAACGATGATTTGATTTTCGCGATATAGGGCTCGCCATCAAGCGGGCACGGGAAGCCGCCGGGATGACGCAGGAGCAACTGGCTTATATTGTTGACCGGGCTCCACGCACTATCATGTATAATGAGAATGACGGCCAGCACCCCAGCCTCAACACCTTTTATCAGATGGTAACAATGTTTGATATATCGGTAGATCAATACTTCTATCCGTCCAAAAATAAAGGGAGCGAGTGCAGAAAGCGGATTGACGCCATGCTGGGCTCCCTGGACGAAAAAGAATTAAAAATTGTAGAAGCCACCATCCAAGCGATGAAAGCGGCTAAGGAGACGGAGGATGCGTAAAGAGCACGCGCCTCCGTTTTTTGCACCCATTTCCGGGCCTGCACGAAACGGCAAGCAATTCGAGTGTGGGCACACTCGAAATTTTTGCAGGGCCGAGGGCCCCGCAAAAATGCTTGTTGGGGAGCTCCCCAAACCCGCTGAACTTCTGGACACTTTGTCCAGAAGTCCAGGCGCAAGCGCCTGTTGTCTGCGTCCCGGAGCTATCGCTCCTGGGCCTTATTTTCCCGCCCGTCCGTATGGCCGAGCAGGTGATCGATATTTGCCTTGACCGCCACGGCCTGCCGCATATCCGCCTGGGCCTTGCGGTACTCGGCATAGAGGGCTTTTTTCTTTTCGGAGAGCTCCCGGCGCTCCTTTTTCAGCGTGTCCATTTTCGGGAGCTTTGCCCCGCCTAAGAGGTCATTCATGGTAGCTTTTGCCGCCCGGTAGTCAGCCAGCTCCGCCTCGTGCTGGGCCAGGTACTTTTTAGAATACCGCGCCGCCTTGTAGCCATCGAACACAGGGCGCGTCTTTGCATACTGTACCACCGCGCCCATGAGCTCAGAAGTTTTAGAGAGGGCCGCCTCCGTGTCCCGCAGCTCCCCGGCCAGCTTGTGGGCGCGATCCACCGCCGCCTCGGTGCTGGCGGTCAGCGCGTCATAATCCATTAGATCATGTTCACGAAGATACTGGAGCGCGGCGGCCATCTGTTTGAGGTTGTAAACTTTGGCCCACCGTTCATAGGCCGGGCCCTTGCCCTGGGCCATGCGCTCTTGAATGTCTATGATCAGATTGACGCGCCGGGGCGGAGCCGAGCTGTCCTTCGGAAGCTCCGGGATGGGACGCTCCCCGGCCATCACCGCCCGAATATCATCGGGATCAAAGCCGGGGCCCAGGACAGAAGCCCGCAGGCGGGTGTACTTATCCTGCCCAGGGGCCAGAAATGAGATCACGCCGCCCCGCCCATGCTTCACCGTAAAGCCGGACTCCTCCATAAGCCGCAGAAAAGCCGGGAAGTCGGCGGGCTTTTTCCCCAGGGCCTCCACGATGGCCAGCCGCACCCGCTGTTGTGCAGAGGGCGGTTTTTCCCCGATCCACTGGCCATAGTGAAGAAAGCGGCCCTTACTGTGCTGTTTCGGATTTTGAATGACGGACAGCTCATGCTCGATGCACACCCGGTCAGAGAGCCGCCGCACCGCAAAGCTGGAGCCGATGAAGTTATGAAACTTCCGGGAGCAGTCCTGGGCTGTGGAGTTATAATAAATGTGATTGTGAATGTGGCCCTTGTCGATGTGGGTACAAACGAAAAACTGGTATTTGCCCTTTGTCCAGCGCATGGCCGTTTCATAGCCGATTTTGTTGGCCTCCTCCGGCGTGACCTCGCCGGGAGGGAACGCCTGCCGGATCTGAAAGAACAGGGCCCCGCGCTCCACGGCCCGGCCCGTTTCCGCCTGGTACTGGCTTTTCGTCAGAAGAAACTCAGCGGGGGCCGATGACGGATCGCAGAGGTAGGCAGACACAGCCCCCAGCTTTTTCGGATTGAGCCCGTAGGCAAACCGATCCTCCATCGTCTGGACAGCCGTTTTTCCCGCCGCTACCTTGTAGGGCCGGATGTAGGTTGTAGCGATAGCCGCACCTCCTTTCCCAGCAGAAAAAACGGGCGGCGGTCTGTTCCACCCGCCGCCCGGAACTTCTGGACAAAGTGTCCAGAAGTATCAGCTTGCCATAAAATCCATCGCCGCATACTTTACCCCATGCAGGCGCTCCACCAGCCAGCCGCCCAGGGCCGGGAGCCCAAAGGGGGAAACCAGGAACGCCAGCACAAACATGGCGATGCAGCCTACTGTCTGCCCGGCCAGCAGGCAGAGGATCGCCAGCAGGGACAGGCCCACACAGGCTACAA
>UMFG01029516.1_pt1 | contig 11270 bp, 7 predicted proteins | sample 1964961 | NCBI WGS metagenome assembly UMFG01 (sample SAMEA4836041, study PRJEB28245) | human gut metagenome | biome: gut microbiome; material: fecal sample | place: Denmark | collected 2008
CAGTTTCTAATTTGAAACTGGGTTTATCGACAATCTGAAATCCGAAAGTTTTTGCTTTCGGATTTTTATGTTTAATAAAAAAATATGTAATCATTTATGGATTGTGTTTTTATAAATTATAGTTAATTCACTGAAATATGGCATTTTAGTGAGTATACTACATTATTAATTATTATATATTACTTATTTAACTCTGTTAAACTATAAATTTATAACAAATCAAAAATTATTAAATTCTCAAAAATATATATTTTTTACTATTGCAATTTCAATAATGGAAAAACTGTATAAAATTGCAAAATAATATTAATATTACCCTGAAAATGAATTTTTTTAATATTAAACTTGCAAAATCTTTAAAAATTATGTTGAAATTTATATAGAAAATTGATATACTTATTTTATATTAGCTATTTATAGCTTGTCGTCATTTAATATTTTAGGAGGAAAAATAAAATGGTTGAATTATTTAAAACTGGTGCATATTATGTAAATGGCCAGCTTATTCCTGATGACGGAAGTGCTGAGGCGAAACTTGCACAAATGGGAGTATCTATTACTAAAGATGATGCTGTAAAGAACACTATGGCTTACGGTATTCTTCAGGCTCACAATACCAGTGATGATATGGATAACTTAAAGATTAAGTTTGATTGTATGGCTAGCCACGACATTACTTATGTTGGCATTATTCAAACAGCAAGTGCTTCTGGTATGGAAAAGTTTCCTATTCCTTATGTACTTACTAACTGCCATAATTCTTTATGTGCAGTAGGAGGTACTATTAACGAAGATGACCATATGTTTGGTTTATCTGCTGCTAAAAAGTACGGTGGTATTTATGTTCCTGCTCATCAGGCTGTTATTCATCAGTATATGAGAGAAATGATGTCTGGCTGTGGTAAAATGATTTTGGGTTCAGACTCTCATACTCGTTATGGTGCTTTAGGTACTATGGCTATTGGTGAAGGTGGCGGTGAGCTTGCAAAGCAACTTTTATGCCAGACTTATGATGTTGCCAGACCAGATGTTATTGGTATTTATCTTACTGGCAAGCCTGAGCCTTATGTTGGCCCTCAGGATATTGCTCTTGCTATTATTGGTGCTGTATTTGAAAATGGCTATGTTAAGAATAAGGTAATGGAGTTTATTGGTGATGGTATTGAAGGTCTTGGCGTTGAATACAGAAATGGTATTGATGTTATGACTACTGAAACTACTTGTCTTTCTTCTGTATGGAAAACTGATGACAAGGTTAAGGAATACTATGCAGCTCACGGCAGAGTTGAAGATTTTAAGAAACTTGAACCAAAAAATGGTGCATATTATAATGGTATTGTTTATGTTGATTTGTCTAAGGTTAAGCCTATGATTGCTATGCCTTTCCACCCAAGCAATACATACACAATTGATGAATTAAATGCTAATTTAATGGATATTCTTGATGAAGTTGAGAAGAAGGCTGTTAAGACAATTGATAACCCTAATATTAAATTTGAACTTAAGAATAAGGTAAGAAACGGAAAACTTTATGTTGACCAAGGTGTTATTGCTGGTTGTGCTGGTGGTACTTATGATAACATTTGTGATGTTGCAGATATTCTTGAAGGTCACACTATTGGTGCTGATGATTTTGCTCTTAGTGTTTATCCATCAAGTCAGCCTACATTTATGACTCTTGTTGAAAATGGTTCTATATTTAAACTTATGCAGGCTGGTGCTACAGTTCGTTCAGCTTTCTGTGGTCCTTGTTTTGGTGCCGGTGATGTACCTAGCAATCAGGGTTTAAGTATTAGACATTCTACAAGAAACTTCCCTAATAGAGAGGGTTCTAAGCCTGGCAATGGTCAGATTGCAGGTGTGGCTCTTATGGATGCTCGTTCTATTGCTGCTACTGCTGTTAATAAAGGTTACTTAACTCCAGCTAATGAAATCGATGTTAATTTCTCTAAGCCGAAGTATTTCTTTAACAAATCTGTATATGATAATAGAGTATACTTTGGCTATGGTAAGGCTGATACAAGTCTTGAGCTTAAGTATGGTCCTAACATTAAGCCTTGGCCTAAGATGTGTGCATTAACTGACAACTTAATATTAAAGGTAGCAAGTCTTATTACTGACCCGGTTACTACTACTGATGAACTTATTCCTTCTGGTGAAACAAGTTCATATCGTTCTAATCCTTTAGGTCTTGCTGAATTTACACTTTCAAGAAAAGACCCTAACTATGTTCCTACAGCTAAGGCTATTCAGGTTGCTGAAAAGGCTAGAGAAGATGGTAAGTCACCTGTTGAGGCTGTAAGTGAATTAAGTGCAGTATGGGATACTGTTAAGGCTAAGTTTGATATTAACAATGAAAATACTGGTATTGGTAGTACAATATTTGCTGTTAAGCCTGGTGATGGTTCTGCAAGAGAGCAGGCAGCATCTTGCCAAAAGGTACTTGGTGGTTGGGCAAATATTGCAAATGAGTATGCAACTAAAAGATACCGTTCAAACCTTATTAACTGGGGTATGCTTCCATTCCTTTTTGATGGTGAGCTTCCGTTTGAAAACGGTGACTTTGTATTTGTGCCAAATGTTGTACAGGGTGTTGCAGATAAGAAGTCTGAGTTTATTGCTTATGTTGTTAAAAATGGTGAGATGAAAGAATTCACTCTCAAAATGGGTGAACTTACTGATGACGAGAGAAAAATAATTCTTGCAGGTTGTCTTATTAATTACAACAAAAATCTTATTAAAAATAAATAATAATTAAAATAATTTCAAATTATGTTGATTATTGTTAAAATATGGTTGTTTTGCATAAATAATATAGATAATTAGAGTTAAAAATTGTTAAAATAATATGGTTCTAATAAATTCAAAATTATGTTATAATATTACAAATGCTTGATAGGGTTTTCACAAAGCTATGGGAGCTTATTAAGCCTTTGGAGATGTTTATGTGACTTTGAAAGGAGAAACAAGAAATGTTAAACAAGAAAACAGTTGATGATTTACAGGTTAAGGGTAAGAATGTCCTTGTAAGATGTGACTTTAATGTACCTTTACAAGATGGCGTTATTACTGATGAAAACAGAATCGTAGCTGCTTTACCTACAATTCAGAAGTTAATTTCTGAAGGTGCAAGAGTTATTCTCTGTTCACATTTAGGTAAGCCAAAGGAGCCTTCAGAGGAATTTTCATTAGCACCTGTTGCTAAGAGATTATCAGAAAAGCTTGGTAAGGAAGTAGTATTTGCTGCTGATAATGAAGTTGTTGGCTCTAATGCAAAGGCTGCTGTTGCTAATATGAAAGACGGAGATGTTGTTCTCCTTCAGAATACTAGATTCCGCAAGGAAGAAACTAAGAATGGTGAAGAATTTAGTAAAGATTTAGCATCTTTAGCTGATATTTATGTAAATGATGCTTTTGGTTCTTCACACAGAGCACACTGCTCAACAGTTGGTGTTACTCAGTATGTTAAGGAAGCTGCTGTTGGTTATCTTATGCAGAAGGAAATTGACTACCTTGGTAATGCTGTAAACAATCCTGTTAGACCTTTTGTAGCTATACTTGGTGGTGCTAAGGTTAGTGACAAGATTAATGTTATTAACAATTTACTTGAAAAGGTTGATACACTTATTATTGGTGGTGGTATGGCTTATACTTTCTTTAAGGCAATGGGTTATTCTATTGGTAAGAGCTTACTTGAAGCTGACAAGATGGACTATGCTTTAGAGATGATTAAAAAAGCTGAAGAAAAGGGAGTTAAGTTACTTCTTCCTATTGATACTGTTGTAGCTAAGGATTTTGGTGCAGGTAAGCCTCATCATACAGTTAAGAGACCAACTAATCCAGCTGAACCATTTATTTCTGATGAAGAAGAAGGTTTTGATATTGGCGAAGAAACAAGAGCTCTTTATGCAGAAACTTTAAAGAATGCTAAGACTGTTGTATGGAACGGACCTATGGGTGTATTTGAAATTCCTGATTATGCTGAAGGTACAAAAGCTGTAGCTCAGGCATTAGCTGATATTGATGCAACAACAATTATTGGTGGTGGTGACTCTGCTGCTGCTGTAAACCAGATGGGCTTTGGTGACAAAATGAGCCATATTTCAACTGGTGGTGGTGCTTCACTTGAATTCCTTGAGGGTAAGGAATTACCTGGTGTTGCAGCTGCTCAGGATAAATAATTTTAACACATAATTATTTACTGAAAATGTAATAAAATATTTTACTATTTTATAAAAAAGGCTGTTGAGATTTCAACAGCCTTGTAGTATAATTAGGTATATATAGGAAAATTTATTCCTGTGTATTTAGAAATACTTAGGTATTTCTTCACATATTAATTACATAGAGAGGGTGTAAATATTATGAGAAAACGAATGGTTGCCGGAAACTGGAAGATGAATAAGACGCCAAGAGAGGCTGTTGACCTTGTTAATATGCTTAAAGATAAAATAGATAGAGAAAATGTAGATGTTGTTCTTTGTGTACCTGCTATTAACCTTATTGCAGTTGCAGAGTCTATTTTACATACTAATATCAAGCTTGGTGCTGAAAATTTACACTATGAAAACTGTGGTGCATATACAGGTGAAACCTCTGCTACTATGCTTAAGGAAATTGGCGTAAAATATGTAATTGTCGGTCATTCAGAAAGAAGAAGTTACTTTAAGGAAAATGATGTTATTGTTAATAAAAAGGTTTTAAAAGCCTTTGAATATGGCATCATACCTATTGTATGTGTAGGCGAAACTCTTGAAGAAAGAGAAGATGGTATTACTATTGAAAAAATCAGAATTCAAGTAAAGAAAGCTCTCAAAAATCTTACTGATAAGCAGGCTGAAAGTGTTGTTGTTGCTTATGAACCTATTTGGGCTATTGGCACTGGTAAGCATGCTACAACTGACCAGGCACAGGAAATTTGCTTTGAAATCAGAAAGTGTATTGGCGAAATGTTCGGTGAAAAAATCGCTGAAAAAACAAGAATTTTATATGGTGGCAGTGTAAATGGCAAGAATGCCAATGAACTTTTTGCGATGCCTGACATTGATGGAGGTCTTGTTGGTGGTGCAAGTCTTAAGGAAGACTTTGCTAACATTGTTAATGTTGATGTTAAGTGATTTTTTTAGAAACAAAAGGAGAAAAAACAAAAATGAGTAAAAAAACTACTGTTTTAATGATTTTAGATGGTTTTGGTCTTAATGACAAGGTGGAAGGTAATGCTGTTAAACAAGCTAAGACTCCTGTTATTGACAAACTTATGTCAGATTACCCTTTTGCTAAGGGTTATGCAAGTGGTTTAGCTGTTGGTTTACCAGACGGTCAGATGGGTAATTCTGAAGTTGGTCATCTTAATATGGGTGCTGGTAGAATTATTTATCAGGATTTAACTAAGATTACTAAGGCAATTGAAGATGGGGATTTCTTTAAAAATGAAGCATTGCTTGATGCTGTTAAGAATTGTAAAGAAAACAATTCTGCACTTCATTTATTTGGTTTACTTTCAACTGGTGGTGTTCACAGCCATTTAAGCCATATTTATGCTTTAGTAAAACTTGCTAAGGATAACGGTCTTGAAAAAGTATTTGTTCATTGCTTCCTTGATGGTAGAGATACTCCTCCAGCATCTGCAAGAGGTTTTATTGCTGAACTTGAAAACAAGATGAAAGAAATTGGCGTAGGTAAGGTTGCTACTATTTCTGGTAGATACTATGCTATGGATAGAGATAATAGATGGGATAGAGTTGAAAAGGCTTATAATGCTATGGTTCTTGGTCAGGGAGATACTGCTGATTCTGCAGATGAATGTATGGCTGCATCTTACAGCAAAGAAGTTTATGATGAATTTGTTGTTCCTTGTGTAATTAAGGAAAATGGTTCTCCAGTTGCAACTATTAAAGAAAATGATTCTATTATTTTCTTTAATTTTAGACCGGATAGAGCAAGAGAGATTACAAGATGTTTTTGTGATGTTGATTTTAAGGGATTTGAAAGAACTAATGGATACTTCCCTGTTAAGTTTGTTTGCTTTACAGATTATGATGTAACTATTCAAAATAAGGAAGTTGCTTTCAAAAAGGAATCTATTAATAATACATTAGGAGAATATCTTGCTAATAAGGGCTTAAAACAGGCTAGAATTGCTGAAACAGAAAAGTATGCTCATGTTACATTTTTCTTTAATGGTGGTGTAGAAGAACCAAATGAAGGTGAAGAAAGAATTCTCGTACCTTCTCCAAAGGTAGCTACTTATGATTTACAGCCAGAGATGAGTGCTTTAGCTGTAACTGATAAACTTATTGCAGCTATTGAAAGTGAAAAGTATGATGTAATAATTATTAATTATGCTAATCCTGATATGGTTGGTCATACTGGTATTATGGATGCAGCTATTAATGCAGTTGAAACAGTTGATACTTGTGTAGGTAAGGTCGTAGACACACTTATTAAGCACGGCGGTCAAATGTTCCTTTGTGCTGACCACGGTAATAGTGACCAGCTTGTTGACTATGAAACAGGTAAGCCTTTTACTGCACATACAACTAATCCTGTTCCATTTATTATTATTAATTGCCCTAAGGCTAAGGGTATTATGGAAGATGGTAAACTTTGTGATATTGCTCCAACTTTACTTGATATGATGGATTTAGAACAGCCTAAGGAAATGACAGGTCATTCTTTGATTGTAAAATAATTCCATTGAAACCGTTTAAATTTATTTTAAATAAATTTAATAAAAATTTGTTATATTTTTGTAGATTTTTTTTACAAAATAGGTTATAATTATTTCAAATGACAATTTTGAAAGGAGAAACAAAAATGAAAGGTTATTTAGAAATTGTTGATGTTTACGCTAGAGAGGTCCTTGATTCAAGAGCTAACCCTACTGTTGAAGTAGAGGTTGTTGTTGATGATGGTTCTGGTAATCAGGTAATGGGCAGAGCTATTGTTCCATCTGGTGCTTCTACAGGTCAGTTTGAGGCTGTTGAAATGAGAGATGGTGGCGACAGATACTGCGGTAAGGGTGTTCTTGATGCTGTAAACAATGTTAACGATATCATTGCTGATGAAGTTATCGGTATGAATGCTTTAGATCAGGTTGCTATTGATGAAGCTATGATTGCTTTAGACGGTACTCCAAACAAGGCTAAGCTTGGTGCTAATGCTATCCTTGGTGTATCTATTGCTGTAGCTAGAGCAGCTGCTGAAGCTTTAAATATGCCTTTATATCAGTACCTTGGCGGTTTCAATGCTAAAACTTTACCAGTTCCTATGATGAACATTATGAATGGTGGTAAGCACGCTGACAACACTGTTGACTTACAGGAATTTATGATTATGCCTGTTGGTGCTAAGACTTTTAGTGAAGCTTTAAGAATGTGCTGTGAAATCTATCACGCATTAAAGAGTGTATTAAAGAGCAAGGGTTACTCTACTGGTGTAGGTGATGAAGGTGGTTTTGCTCCTGACTGTGCTACAGCTGATGAAGTTATCGAAAATATTCTTGAGGCTGTTGTTAAAGCTGGTTATAAGCCTGGTGACGAAATAAGAATCGCTATGGATCCTGCTTCTTCTGAATTATACAACGAGGAAGATGGTTTATATCACTTCCCTGGTGAAACTAAGGCAACTGGTGCTGCTGAAGAAATCACTAGAACTTCTGCTGAAATGGTTGAATACTATGCTGCACTTTGTGACAAGTTCCCAATTATCTCTATTGAAGATGGTTTAGCTGAAGAAGACTGGGAAGGTTGGAAGATGCTTACTGAAAAGCTTGGTGACAAGGTTCAGTTAGTTGGTGATGACTTATTTGTTACTAATACTAAGAGATTACAGAAGGGTATTGATTTAGGTGTTGCTAATTCTATCCTTATTAAGGTTAACCAGATTGGTACTCTTACAGAAACATTTGATGCTATTAAGTTAGCTAACAGAAATAATATGACTGCTGTTGTATCTCACAGATCAGGTGAAACTGAAGATACTACAATTGCTGACATTGTATTAGCTGTAAATGCTGGTCAGATTAAGACTGGTGCTCCTGCTAGAACTGATAGAGTTGCTAAGTACAATCAGTTATTAAGAATTGAGGATGAGCTTGGAGATACTGCTCAGTACCTTGGTCTTGATGCTTGGTTTAATTTAAAGAACAAATAATTTTTATATAATAACTTTTCAGCTGCCGTTATTTTTACGGCAGCTTTTTGTATTTAATCATATATATTTGTGGTATAATTAATTTATAGATATTATATGGAGGAATATTTTTATGGGTGAAAAGGTTGTAATTGTTGGAGCAGGACCAGCCGGAATTTTTACAGCAATAGAAATGCTTAAAAATGGAACTAAAAAAGAAATAGTAATTGTTGAAAAGGGTGCTTCTGTTGAAAATAGACATTGTCCTAAAAGCAAAACAGGATATTGTATGAGTTGTAAACCTTATTGTCATATAACTACAGGTTTTTCTGGTGCAGGGGCTTTTTCTGATGGTAAACTTTCACTTAGCTATGAAGTAGGTGGAGATTTGCCTAATCTTGTTGGTGAAAATATTGTTCAAGAAACTATTAATTATACAGATAAAATATATATTGATTTTGGTGCTGATGAACATATAGAAGGTGTTGGCAATAGTGATGCAGTAAAGGATATAAGAAAAAGAGCTATAAAAGCTGGTTTAAAGCTTGTTGATTGTCCAATTAGACATTTAGGTACAGAAAAAGCACAAGAAATATATTTATCTATTGAAAAATACCTTATTAATAATGGTGTTAATATTATGTTTGGTTATGAATGTGTTAATCTTGTTTTAGATGGTAATATTTGCAAAGGAATAATTGCTAAAAATAGTAGTGAGGAATACAAAATAATGGCAGACAGTGTTGTTGTGGCAGCTGGTAGACGAGGTGCAGATTGGCTTGAAAAAATATGTGCTGAACATAATATTGCTCATCAACCGGGAACTGTAGATATTGGTGTTAGAGTTGAGGTAAGAAATGAAGTAATGGAAACTGTTAACAAAGTTCTTTACGAGTCTAAACTCATTGGCTATCCTAAGCCTTTTAAAAATAAGGTGAGAACTTTTTGCCAAAATCCAGGTGGTCTTGTTAGTCAGGAAAATTATGATAATAATTTAGCTGTTGTTAATGGTCATTCTTATAAGGATTTAAAAACAGATAATACAAATGTTGCTATACTATGTTCACATAATTTCAGTGAGCCTTTTAATCAGCCTATTGAGTATGCTCAAAAGGTGGGTGAGCTTACTAATATGTTGGGAGCGGGTCATATTCTTGTTCAGCGTTTTGGTGATATATTAGATGGTAAAAGAACTTGGCAAAGAGAACTTTCAAGGTCAAATGTAAAACCAACTTTGCCAGATGTTGTTGCTGGTGATATTACAGCTGCAATGCCTTACAGAGCTATGATTAATATTATTAATTTTATACAGGCTGTTGATAAGGTTGTACCAGGTTTTGCATCAGATGAAACTTTGCTTTATTCACCTGAGCTTAAGTTTTATAGTAATAGAGTAAAGATGGATAAGGATTTTAATACTAATATTAAAAATCTTTATTGCCTTGGTGATTCAAGTGGTTGGACTAGGGGGCTTATGATGGCATCTGTTATGGGAGTGCTTATGGGAAGAAGATTAGTTTAAACTAATATTTAACTTAGGTAAATAAGTAATAGATAAAGTTACCTATGATGTATATGGATTATTACTAGAAGATTTTGTGTATTTTTTAAAGTTACAAATGGTTATTCCTACAAAGTACTTCTTCTTTTTGTTAATTTATTATTATATGTAGTTATTTTTTATGATACAAATACTCATCAAAATGCTATTGCATTTTGGTGAGTTAAATATTAATTTGAAAGGAGAAACTTATGCTTTCATTGTACATACACATACCGTTTTGTAAAAGCAAATGTAAATATTGCGATTTTTTAAGTTTTCCAAATACAGAATATATGGAGGAATACAAAAAAGCATTAATTAATGAAATTAATACATTTGATTTTAAAGAACCTATTAAAAGTATATTTATTGGTGGTGGTACTCCATCTATAATTGACAGTAGTATTATAGCTGAAATTATGAAAACTATATCAAACTATAGTATTATAAAAAATGCGGAAACAACTATTGAGGTAAATCCAGGAACAATTACAGAGGACAAGTTAATAGTATACAAGGAATGTGGAATAAATAGAATAAGTATGGGGTTGCAAGCTTGGCAAGATTGTTTACTAAAAAAATTAGGTAGAATACATACAAAAGATGAATTTTTATACAGTTACAATATAGTTAAAAAATATTTTGACAATATAAATATTGACCTTATGTTTTCTTTACCTAATCAAACAATGGATATGTGGCTTGAAACCCTTGAAAATGTAACAGCACTTAAGCCTCAACATATTTCTGCATACAGCTTGATTGTTGAGGAGGGAACGCCTTTTTATACAATGGATTTAAATTTACCTGATGAAGAAACAGACAGAAAAATGTATCATACAGCTATTAATTTTCTTGAAAGTAAAGGTTATTATCAATATGAAATTTCTAATTTTGCACAAAAGGGCAAAGAGTCTGTGCATAACTGCGTATATTGGCAGAGGAGAAATTATAAGGGATTTGGCTTAGGTGCTGCAAGTCTTATAGACGATATAAGATATAAAAATACTGAAAATATAGAGGACTATATTAATGGTGTTACAATAGAAGATAAGGAAGTTATTAATATTGATAACCAAATGGCTGAATATATGTTTTTGGGTTTAAGAATGAAAAAAGGTGTATCAATTTCTCAGTTCAAAAGAGAGTTTAATGTTAATTTACTTGAAAAATATAAAAGTGTAATTGAAAGTTATAGAGATTTTATAATTGTGGATAAAGATAGAATAAGTTTAACTACAGAAGGATTTGATATTTCTAATATGATATTTTCGGATATGCTTTAATTATTGCACATATTACATAGATGTAATATGTGCAATTTTACTAAATCTATAAAAAATATAGAAATATAAAAGGAAATTTATACATTTTGTTGAATATATATATTTATAAGACGCTAAGATATTGTAAAAAAGATTTAATTTTTGGCGATTAATCTATACAATATAGTCTATTATGTATAAATTTTAATTATGGGGTGATGTTTTATGAGGAATTATTCAGCAAATCAAATTAGAAATGTGGCTGTCCTTGGCCACAGCGGATGTGGTAAAACAACTATTGTTGAGGCTTGTTTACATGTTAGCGGTGG
>UMFG01028357.1_pt1 | contig 11140 bp, 11 predicted proteins | sample 1964961 | NCBI WGS metagenome assembly UMFG01 (sample SAMEA4836041, study PRJEB28245) | human gut metagenome | biome: gut microbiome; material: fecal sample | place: Denmark | collected 2008
CAATATTGGACAGAATATATAATATTATACACTTTTTATTTTTTTGTTGCTTATTCATCAAAAAATATTGAAATATTTTCCTTTGTGTTGTAAAATATATCATATTAATAAAGGAGATAATTTATGGAAAAAAAGACAGACTTAAGAATTATTAAAAGTAAAAATTCTATAAAAAAAGCTTTTTTAGAGCTTATGAGTGAAAAAGGATATGCAAACATTACTATTACTGATATATCTCAAGGAGCAATGATAAATAGAAAAACTTTCTATCTTCATTTTGAAACAAAAGAGGCTCTTTATAATTCTATCTCCAATGAATTATTAAGTATACTCTACCCCACATTAAATAATTTACAAAATTTAAAAGGTGACGAACAAAGGAAATATTTAATTGATATGTTATTGCACTTTAAAGAACATAAAGATATATTTAACATATTAGTAAAAGACAAAACCAATCCTAACTTTTTAAATAATTTAAAGAAAAAACTTAAATATGACCTTTTTTCAATAAGTCAAATAAAAAAAAGAACTAAAGACACAAATTTTACTCCAGAACTTTTATCTGAAGCATTTTTTTCTCTTTTTATTGTATTGATACAATGGTGGTTAAACGAGTCTGAACTACCTGTCAATGATGTTATTGATATGATAATTGACTTTTTTTCAAAAAAAACATTAGAAATATTAGGCATAAATTTTGAACATAAATAAAACAACCTCCCAAACTATAATATCTGGGAGGTTAAAAAGGATAAAAAAGATAAAGACTATAACAATTTTTCGTTTTTGTAATCTCCTGTTTCAGAGAATTCTATCCACTCACATATATTTTCTGCGTGGTCACCTATTCTTTCAAGATACTTAGCAATCATTAAGAAATTAATATCCATATCGCAATTTTTAATATCATTTTGCAAACTTAATGACACATCCGACTTAACTTTGTCAAAAAGTTCGTCAACTATATCATCTTTTTTTATAATTTCTCTTGCTTGATTAATATCATTATTTACGAAAGCTGCAATAGCTCCGTGAACCATTGAAACTGCTGCCTCAGCCATAGCCGGAATATGCTCAATAGACCTGTACTTTAAGTCTGAATTAAAACCCATTACAAGTTCAGCAATATCTGCTGCCTGGTCACCTATTCTCTCCATATCAGTTACCATCTTTAAAGCCGTTGAAACAACTCTCAAATCACAAGCCACCGGTTGTTGCCTTAATATTAAAGACAAACACTTTGATTCAATATCTTTCTCCATATCATCAATAACTCTATCTTGGTCAACAACCTCTTTTGCTAACTTATCATCATTGTTTTTTAATGCAATTATTGCTGAATTAATAGCATTTTCAACAATAGCACCCATTTTAATTAATTCCACATTAAGATCCTCAAGAGAAGCCTCAAAAGTTTTTCTTGGCATAACCCTACCTCCATAAAAATCTATTATACTTTAGCATTTTCATAATAATATATAAAATATCAGCCAAATCTACCTGTTATATAATCTTCTGTTCTCTTATCCATAGGTCTTGAGAACAATGTTTCTGTTTTATTCATTTCTACCATTTCACCAACTAGGAAAAATGCTGTGTTGTCAGCAATTCTAGTAGCCTGTTGCATATTATGAGTTACAATTACAACTGTATAATTATTCTTAAGTTCTGCCATTAACTCTTCAACCTTTAATGTTGAAATCGGGTCAAGGGCTGAAGTTGGCTCGTCCATTAAAAGCACATCAGGCTTTACCGCCAAAGCTCTTGCTATGCACAATCTTTGTTGCTGACCACCAGAAAGACCTAAAGCAGACTTTTTTAATCTATCCTTAACTTCATCAAAAATTGCAGCACCTCTTAAAGAAGTTTCAACAATTTCATCAAGTTGTGCCTTATTCTTAATACCATGAATTCTCGGTCCATAAGCAATATTGTCATAAATACTCATAGGAAAAGGATTAGGTTGCTGAAAAACCATACCTACTTTTTTTCTTAACAAAGTCGTATCTACATCAGCACTATAAATATCTTCACCATCAAGTAAAACTTTACCATCAATTCTTACACCATCTACAAGGTCATTCATTCTATTTAATGTTTTTAAAAATGTAGACTTACCACAACCAGATGGTCCAATAAAAGCTGTGACCTCTTTCTTAGGTATTTCCATACTAACATTTTTTAAAGCGTGGTTTGAACCATAATATAAGTTTAAGTTTGATACGCTAATCTTAGATTCCATTTTATTACCTCTTTCTTTAAGCAGACTTTTTCATATTATTAGTAATAACCTTAGTTAAAGCATTAATAACAAGTACAATTACAACAAGTACAAGTGCTATACCAAAGGCATTGTCAAATTCTCCTCTTTCCATACTTAAATACATCTGTATTGTAAGTGTACCACCAGATTTAAGTGCGTGAGAGAATAAATGCTTTGGTAAGTAATAACCGGCACCAGCAGTAAATAAAAGTGCTGCTGACTCACCAACAATTCTACCTACACTTAATATTACAGCCGTAACAATACCAGGTAAGGCACTTGGTAAAATAATTGTTCTAATCATATACCACTTTGTTGCACCAATACCTAAAGCACCGGTTCTATAACCTAAAGGAACAGTTTTTAAAGATTCTTGTGTTGTTCTTATAATAAGTGGAAGAACCATAATTGTTAAAGTAAGACAACCACAAAGAATTGATGTTTTGAGTTTAAGTGTTATGCCAAAAAATGCCATTCCAAACAAACCATATATAATTGATGGAATACCTGCAAGAGTTTCTGTTGTAAACTCAATTATTCGTACTACTTTACCTGCTTTAGCATATTCTGTTAAGTAAACAGCAGCACCAATACCTATAGGGGTTGCAATAATCAAAGATATAACAATAATGTAAAGTGTATTTACAATGTTACCAATAATACCAAATGTACCATTTAATTCAGATGTAACACTTGATAAAAATTCCCAACTAATTGAACCAAGACCTCTAAAGGCAACATATCCTATTATACCAATAAGTATACCAACTGAAATTCCAGCAGAAAGATAAATTAGAAATCTTAAAATATTGTCACTTATTCTTATATGCTTTTGACAAATACTATCTCTCATTATCTTCACCACCCTTTAAAATTTTGTTAATAATAATGTTTATAATCATAATAAATGCAAAGAGTACAAGACCTATTGTAAACAATGCCTGTCTATGAAGACCCTCAGCATATCCCATTTCTGATACAATACCAGTTGTAAGGAATCTTACTGAGTTAAATGGTAATGGAACATTTACTGTATTACCAGATACAAGTACAATAGCCATCGCCTCACCTACTGCTCTACCTACACCTAATACTACTGCTGTAATAATACCAGACTTTGCTGCTGGAATTGTTACTTTAAATATTGTTTGTGTTGGAGTTGCACCAAGAGCAAGACTTGCTTGACGCATATGTACAGGTACAGCTCTTAAGGCTGTTTCTGAACTATTGATAACTGTTGGCAAAATCATAATTGCAAGAACAATAACAGCAGAAATAAGATTTGCACCACCATTCATAATATGAGTTTTAGAGTTTGCAAATATTGCCTTTTCAATACTTCCCATTAATGGATTAATAATCAACAAGCCAAGTAAACCATATACAATAGATGGAATACCTGCAAGAAGCTCAACAGCTGGTTTAACTGTCTTAGCAACCTTAGGAGTTGCAACTTCTGACATAAATACAGCAGTTAAAAGTCCAATTGGTACTCCAATAACTATAGCAGCAGCAGTACCAATTATAGAAGTGAGTATAATATAAGCAATGCCAAAACTCGGTTCAGCCGCTGTAGGTGCCCACTCTGTGCCAAAGAGCATTTCAGCTATACCAACCTTAAATATTGCAGGGACACCAGATATAAGCATATATACAGTAATTGCAATTACAGCAGCAACAGCAACAAAACCACATATTGTAAATATAATTTTCATAAATTCTTCTGAAAAAGATTTACTTCTGTTGCCACCTTTAATTGACATATTTTTTACAGTAGATGAGCTGTCGACATTATTTGCGACAGCCCTCTTACTGCTTAGTGTGACTGTTTTTTCCATACTAATTCACCTCAAGCATTTATTTCTGATTAATTCATTACTTTGTTGTTACTAAACCAAGCTTAGTTATAATTTCCTGACCCTCTTCACTATTAAGATAGTTAAAGAAATCCTGTACTGTCTGGCTCTGTTCTGAAATAGCACCCTTTGTAGCCATTACAAATGGTCTTTGAATAGTATATGTACCATTCTTAATATTATCTGCTGTAGCTTCAATACCATCTACCTTTAATATAGATACTGTATCATCAATTACATCAAGTGATACATAACCAATTGCACCAGGAGTAGAAGCAACTTTTGCCATTACAGCACCTGTTGAACTAATTTCCTGTGCATATACACAATTATCTTCAACACTTAATATTTCCTCAAAAGCACCTCTTGTACCAGAACCAGCTTCTCTACCAATAACAACGATTGGTTCATCTGCACCACCAAGTTCACTCCAATTCTTTATTTCACCTTTATAAACCTTTGCAAGATTGTCCTTAGAAATATCTGTTACAGTATTTGCCTTATCAACAATAATACCAATACCATCTAAAGCAACAATATTTTCTGAAATACCTTTAGCCTTTTCCTCATCTTTTAATGCTCTTGATGAGTTACCAATATTAACAGTTCCATCTGAAACAGCTTGAATACCTGCACCTGAACCTGTGAATTGAACATCAATTTCAACACCAGTTTTGTTCATATATTCTTCCTTTAATGTATTGCAAAGTTTTTCCATTGATGTTGAACCACTCATTGTGATTACATCATCACTACTAGCACTTGATGCAGCTTCACTTGTACCCTCACTACTTTCTGTTGTTCCTGTGCTACCACAACCTACTAACATAGTTGCAGCTAAAACCGCAGATACCATTAATTTAATTGTCTTTTTCATCTTTTTTAATCTCCTTAAAAAATGTATTCTTCTTGTTTACAATAAAGATTATATATAAAACTATTTTATCCTTCTATCAGTTTTCAGTTATAAGTTTGTAAAATCTTAGTAAAATAAAAACCGATGATATAAGACAAAATCCTTAATATCATCGGTTTAAATTAATTTTAATTATTTATTACAAATATTTTCAATAAAATATTTATGTACATCATTACAATCTGTTAATTCTGGGTGAAATGCTGTAACCAACATATTACCTTCTCTTGCTGCAACAATTTTATCATCTACTACTGAAAGCACCTCCACATTTTTATTATCAATACACTTTATATAAGGAGCTCTTATAAATCTCATAGGTATTTCACCTATTCCCTTAAATTTATTAACAGTTTCAAAACTGCCAAGCTGCCTGCCATAAGCATTTCTTTCAGCTGTTATACCCATTAAGCCTATGTGTTGTCTGGTGTCATTTTCAATTTTATGAGCCAGCAAAAGAAGTCCTGCACAAGTGCCAAATACTGGAATACCATTTTTAATCTTTTCCTTTAATACATCAAACATATCAAAATCCCTTAAAAGTTTACCCATAACAGTACTTTCTCCCCCTGGGAGAATAAGTGCATCAAATTTCTTTTCACAATCAGCTTTTTGTCTTAATTCAAACACTTCAACACCTAAATCATTAAGCATTTTTTCGTGTTCAATAAAAGCACCTTGTAATGCAAGTACAGCTACTTTCATTTTACTTACCTCTTTCTGCCATTAATAATTCAATTTCGTCCTCATTAATACCAACCATAGCTTCACCTAAATCTTCTGATAATTCTGCAAGCATTTTTGCATCATTATAATTTGTAACAGCCTTAACAATAGCCTGAGCTCTCTTTTTAGGATTGCCAGACTTAAATATACCTGAGCCAACAAATACACCTTCAGCACCTAACTGCATCATTAATGCAGCATCAGCAGGAGTAGCCACACCACCAGCAGCAAAGTTTACCACTGGAAGTTTACCATTTTCGTGTACATAAGCTAAAAGTTCATAAGGTACACCAAGTTTCTTAGCATTATCAAAAAGTTCATCTTCGCTACAATTAGCAATTCTTCTTATTTCACTCTGCATCATTCTCATATGTCTGACTGCCTGAACAACATCACCAGTGCCAGGCTCACCCTTTGTTCTAATCATAGATGCACCTTCAGCAATTCTTCTTAAAGCTTCGCCTAAATCCTTAGCACCACAAACAAAAGGAACTTCAAATTTAGACTTGTCAATATGATAAACATCGTCAGCTGGTGACAAAACTTCACTTTCATCTATGTAATCAATTTCAATAGCTTGTAAAATCTGAGCCTCTGCAAAATGACCAATTCTACACTTAGCCATAACAGGAATTGAAACTGACTCCTGAATGCCCTTAATCATCTTAGGGTCACTCATTCTTGATACACCACCAGCAGCTCTAATATCAGCCGGAATTCTTTCAAGTGCCATAACTGCACAAGCACCTGCTTCTTCAGCAATCTTTGCCTGTTCTGGTGTAGTTACATCCATTATTACCCCACCCTTTAACATTTGAGCTAATTCACAATTTAATTTATATCTTGACATTTTTAGTCCTCCTATTGATTTTTTTATTTAATATGTGTATAATTATACACATAACTGATATGTTTTTAATATCCAGTTTTAAATTATTTTATAAGGTCAGATGATTATATATGTTTACATACTTACTTGATTATAAAAGTAAAGTGCCAATTTATCAACAACTTTACGAAAATATAAAAAATGACATATTAAATAAAAAGATTATTACAGCTGAAAAATTGCCATCTAAAAGAATGTTGGCAAACCACCTTAAAATCAGCGTTATGACAGTTGAATCTGCATATGAACAGTTAATTAGTGAAGGGTATATTTATTCAAAGCCTAAAAGTGGCTATTTTGTAAATGATATACAAAATTCAGTTTCAATCACTGCATCTGATATTAATCCAATACCAGTTAGAGAAAATATAACAAGATCAGATTACTTATATGAATTCAAAACTAATGCTGTTGATATGGAAAATTTTCCATTTTCAGTTTGGACAAAACTTCTAAGAGAAGTCATAAGAGACAAAGATAAGGAACTTCTCAATAAAAGTGAACCTAAAGGTCTATATTCATTAAGAGTTGAAATATGTAAATATCTTAAATCTTACAGAGGTATAAATTGTCAACCTGAACAAGTTGTTATAGGCTCTGGCTCCGAATATTTAATTAACTTAATTATACAACTATTAGGTAAGGGACAAAAATATGCTGTTGAAAACCCTGGTTATCATAAAATAGCTAAAATTTTAACAGCGTACAACATTAATACTTTATATTTACCCCTTGATGAATATGGTGTAAGTATGGAACATCTTATATATTCAAATGTAAATGTTCTCCATACTTCACCATCTCACCAATTTCCTACAGGTATTGTTACACCAGTTAGCCGAAGATATGAATTATTAAATTGGGCAGTAGAAAAAAACAGTTACATAATAGAAGACGATTATGACAGTGAATTTAGGTATAGTGGTAAACCCGTTCCTGCATTACAAAGCCTTGATAATAACGGAAAAGTTATATATATGAATACATTTGCAAAAAACTTAGCACCATCTCTCAGAATAAGCTATATGGTACTACCTTGGAATTTAGTGTATAAGTTTGATAAATATATGCAATTTTACTCAAATACTGTATCTTGCTTTGAGCAATATACACTCACTAAATTTATGTCTGGAGGCTATTTTGAACGACACATTAACAGAATGAGAAATATATATAAATCAAGAATAAATACAATTAAAGACTGTCTTAACAATACAGATACCAAAATAAATTTAATAGGTGAAAATATTGGACTTCATATAGTTCTTGAATTTGAAAAGAGTACAGATATTAATAAAATCGTAAATATGGCAAAAAATAAAGGTATATTAATAGCCGATATAAACAGCTATTATGTAACAGGAAAACACCCTAAACCAGCTTTAGTACTTGGTTATACCGGTATTAATAACGAAAATATTATAAAAGCCTTTGAATTACTTAATAATATATGGTAAAATATTAATATAAAATTCAGAAATATATATTTCTATTTTAATTATTTTGAATTATACTTATAATAAATATAGCCTACAAAGGAGGAAATCAATATGGAATACAAGATATTAGTTGCTGATGACGATAAAGAAATATTAAATGCAATAGAAATCTACTTGGCTAATGAACAAATGACAGTATACAAAGCTCACGATGGAGAAGAAGCATTAAAAATTCTTGAACAACACCCTGACATACATTTAATAATAATGGATTTAATGATGCCTAAAATGGACGGTATCCAAGCTATACTTAAAATAAGACAAGATAAAGAAATACCTATTATAGTTCTTTCTGCAAAGTCAGAAGATAAAGATATTGTTCTTGGCTTAAATATAGGTGCTGATGACTATATTACAAAACCATTTAACTTCCTTGAACTTATAGCAAGGGTTAAGTCTAATTTAAGAAGATATACTAAGTTTAGTAGTTTTCAGCAAACTAAAGACGAACTTCTTATAAGAGGCTTATATCTTAACAAAAAGACAAAAGAAGTTAAACTAAATGACACTCCTGTAAAACTTACTCCTATAGAATTTAAGATTTTACAACTTTTAATGGAAAATCCTGATGTAATATTCTCTATTGAAGAAATATATGAAAAGGTATGGAATGAACCATTTATAAACAGTGAAAATACTGTAGCTGTTCATATAAGAAGAATAAGAGAAAAAATAGAGGTTAATCCAAAAGAACCAATGTATTTAAAGGTGGTGTGGGGAATTGGATACAAAATCTCAAAATAAAGTACTATCTATTTCTATTTTATTTTTAATTGTTGTATTAACAGCAGCAGCATTTATGGCTTGTGGTGAAAAAAAGTTATCTTTTAATGAAAATTCTGTTTCTTATTTTAAAAATAGTGCTGAAATAAATAAGGAAGTAATACGATATGCTAAAAATCTTCAAAGATACTATATTTACTATAGTAGTTTTGATGTAGATAAAGCTACATTAAAACTTTCTGAAATAGACAATTATATATCAACTGGTGAGGCTGTACCAATGCCAAAAAGTTTTAATGCTAATATACAGCCATTTTCCAATAAAAACAGTAATGAAAACGAAAATTCAACATCTGATATAAATGATAGTTATAATGTTCAAAATCCAGAAAACTTATATAACTTTGATATACAGAATTCAACTGTTGACAACCTTATTACTCGACAATCTGAATTAAGTGATGCTATTAATAATTATAACTCAATTGAAAATTACCTTTTGACTAATGAGGATTTTCACTATTCAATATACAGCAATATTCTCTGCCGAGTAATCGCAACCAATACCAATGACTTCTACAAAGAAGGTAGTTACGAAACTATAAATATTAAAGACCCTATTTTTTCTATTAATTTTAATAATAAAATACTTAATACTTCTTTTGAAGAACGGGGACTTAATTGTGATATTTCTATACCAGTTACAACATCTGGTTCTATAAGAACTCAAATGCTTATGCTTACTGATGAAATAAAGTATAATTCTGTATTATCATCACCATTATTGCCTCTTTGTCTTTTTGGTATAGTTGCTTTATTAATTTCTTACTTGTATTTATATCACAAGGATATAACAAAAGCAATATTAGATAGTATATTTCATCAATATATAAAAATACCTTCTATATATACAACGCCTCTTGTAATTATTTTGATTATATTTATTATAAAATACAGTAATTTAAGTTCTAATATTATTACAATGGGGCTTGTTAAAGGTATATACTTTGGTATGTTTACTGTATTAATTATTTCAAGTTTTATTGTTGTATTCTTTTGTTTATATTTTTGTCAACTTGTGTATTATTTTAAACACCCTAGACAATTATTTAAATCTAAAACATTTGAAATAATGACAAATGCAGTATCTGATATAAAATTAGCTCTACAGTCTAAAAAATATATTTTAACTTGTTTGCTTATTTTTCAGACTATAATTATTATTTGGACATTTGGAGCAATGTATATTTCACTTCTTGGTGTAAATATGCTTTTGAGAACATTTTTACTCTATGTTGGACTTACAATAGCATCTCTTATTTTTGCTGTTATATTTAAGGCTATTGTTGCTGAAATTAAACTTAGATACTATATTCAAGAATTAGCTGATGGTAAAATGGATAATATTCCTGAACAAAGTGGTCCATTTACAACTTCTATTAATAATATAAATAAAATTAATACAGGCTTACAAAAAAACTTAAACGAAATACTAAAAAGCGAAAGACTAAAAACAGAACTTATTACTAATGTATCTCACGATTTAAAGACACCTCTTACTTCAATTATAAGCTATGTGTCTTTACTTAAAAGTCTTAACATTAATAACGATATGGCTAATGAATATATTTCAGTAATTGATAATAAAGCTAAACGACTTAAAATATTAATTGATGATTTATTTGAAGCTTCTAAACTTTCAAGTGGTCAAATGAAGCTGGATAAAATGTATTCTGATATAATCGCCTTGCTTGACCAAACTTTAGGAGAACTTTCTTATAAAATAGAAGAAACTGACATTGAGTTTATTGTTTCCACTAGTACAGACTCAATATTAGTTAATATTGATGGACAAAAAATGTGGCGAGTATTTGATAATTTAATTAACAATATACTTAAATATTCAGCTAAAGGTACTAGAGCCTATGTTGACATTACAGAAAAAGAACACGATGTTGTTATTACATTTAAAAATGTAGCAAATTACAATATGGACTTTGAGGCTAATGAATTGTTTGAAAGATTTAAAAGAGGTGACCCTTCAAGAACAACTGAAGGTTCTGGCTTAGGTCTTTCAATAGCTAAAAGTATTGTAGAGCTTCACGGTGGTATAATGAATATAACTACTGATGGTGATTTATTTAAAATAGTAATTGTATTACAAAAATAAAAACTAGATGATATAGAAACCTATATCAGCTAGTTTCAGATTGTCGATAAACCTAGTTTCAAATTAGAAACTGGGTTTATCATTGTAAAAATATA
>UMFG01010610.1_pt1 | contig 11122 bp, 10 predicted proteins | sample 1964961 | NCBI WGS metagenome assembly UMFG01 (sample SAMEA4836041, study PRJEB28245) | human gut metagenome | biome: gut microbiome; material: fecal sample | place: Denmark | collected 2008
TTTTTAATCAGGATTGCGAACTTGTTTCGCAATTACCTATATTTTTTCAGTTTGCCGTCTTCGCCTTAATATCTCCTCTCCACAGACACCGTCATCGGATATACGAGATCAGAGCCGCCCGTCAGATTTCCTACAAAGCCAGGAGAAAAAAATACATGCTTTCCATAAAAGTCTCCCTGGATCCGTATCTGATAAACACAGCGGCGCATTCGAAAGCTGTCCTGTCCCTGCCTCAGATTCATCTGAATCAGGTCCATCATGCGAAACTCCTGAAGTACAATATTACTCATAAATAAAAGTATTTTCAGCCAGGACAAATAGGAAAGCCCTGTATCACATTCTCCCGCCTCAACAATCCGTTCCTTCCCCATTGACAAAAGCTGTTCCAGCTCCAGCTGCCAGTCTACTTTTGCTTTTAGCAGAGGAATTTTCTTTCCGGCCAAAAGTCCCCGGACATCCATCAGAGATTCTCCTAATGCCCACACAGACATTACAAAAAATGTTGTTATCATAAGAAGCGGAGTCAAAGCCCCAGCTCCTGTAATGGCCATTGCCAAACCTCTTGCCTCCGTCCTTTTCTGAGAATCTGTCAAAATATGTACCAAATTCAGCCCTTCCCGAACAGCCAGGAGTCTGTGAACTGCATCCGAAAGATTTTCACGGTCAGATTCCTTTCCTCCCAGAAAATATTCCATTTCATAGGCAAGAACGGTTTCGCCTTCTTTCTGCTCCTCCTCTTCCAGAAAATTTCCAAAATTCATTCCGCAGTATTCATCAATCAAAAGATGATCTAAAAAATTCACTGTTCTAACTGCATCCGGCTCCATATCCTGGTGTGATGGCACATCTTCCAGTCCGGAAGCCCGATTAGAAACTTCTCTTCCTTCCGGAACCACCAGTTCTAAAAATCCCTCCTGATACATAGATGATACCTGCTCCAGCCAGCCCTCCTTTTTCTTATCTTTTACTCCATGAACAAAGGAAAGCTTATGAATAGAAAGAGAGCCTAATCTGTGCTCCAGCGGTGACCACAAAGCATCTAAATCCGGACCTTCACCGCCCTCTTCCTCATCATCCTCCCACTCATCAATAATTTCTTCTACCTCAAAAGATTCCTCAATGAGTTGCTTCAGTTCCACAAGCATTTGCTTTGACCAGGGTTCCAGAGCCTCTATCTCCTGCCGCCTTTCTCCGTCGGCATTTACGTAAGATTCATACTGTTGGATTTCCTGCTCCAGAAGTCCCTGGATCTCATCCCTGCAGTCTCCGCTTTCCTTCTCATATTTTGCTCTGCTGATTTCCATTCCCTTGGCCAGAGCATCTGCCTTTCTCCGGTAACTCTTTACCAGCCCGGGTATCTGCTCCAGCTTTCCAATCATCTTCTCTGCATTCCTCCGAAAATCAGCTCCGTCATAACTGTTTAATGCAGACATTCCGCTGTTTTTCAGCTTCTGCTGTTCATCCAGATTTTCACTGATTGCTTCCAGGGCTTTTTCCAGCTTCAGGGCCTCCCGGGCATGTCCCCGATAGCTCTCTGCCATGTTCTTTACAGATGCTGCTTCCTTTGCACTGTCCCACAGATTCTGAACAGTATCCACATCAAAATCCATATGCCAGATTCCAAACTTCATATAGTCAAGAACCTCTTTCTCAAAATAAGCGCCCTGTCCTTCCGTTGCTCTTATAATTTCCTCTGTCTGCGCCCCTGTATACTGAATCGGATACCAGTTTTCCATTTCCAAATATGGAAGAATAAATCCGCCAAAGGCATCTGTAATATCTTCCGGAGTATCATACTCTGCAAACAGAACCCGGTAAGTGTCCCAAAGCTTTCGATGATACTGACTGAATACAGAATCCATCGCTGATGAAGCTGCCGTCTGCAGATACAAGCGGGCTCCTGCTGTCCTTGCAGACTCCAGAATCACGCAGAAAAAAGCAAACATACACATCATGATCAGACTAAAAAATACCGTTATCTGCCCGTCTGCCGTTCTTCTCATTCTGTCCCTGCTCTTCCTGTTGCATCTTCATCAGTAAACCTCTTTTGACTGCTTGCTTATTTCACTAAAAATATTATTTAACAGCTCCGTAATCTGGGACTTGAAAATAATCACCAGTCCAATCAGAACCACCAGAATCAAAACGATCTCAATTACGCCAACTCCATCCTCCTGATGGAAAAATTCACAGATTTCATTTCTCAACATATCGATATCCTCCTTATCCCATCGTCATCATGGCCGGAGCCATGATCATTACCATTACAATGCCAAGCATCAGAAACAGCGGCGCAAGCAGCTTTGTTCCTGCCTCCTCTCCCATACGGCGGGCCAGGTTTTTTCTCATTTCAAAAGCATCCTCCATCTCTGTTCTGAGTATGGCCCTTAAATTTTTTGTTCCCGCCTTTCTGTTCTGCTCCAATACGCTGCTCAGCTTCAGGTAAGGCTGAAGCTTACATCTGCGGCCAAATTCCCGATAAGCAGTCCCCTCCGGCATTCCATTTACCAGCTGGTAATATGTACGGCACATTTCCTCTCCTGCCGCCTGCTGCTTCTGCTTTCCCATTTTTCTTGCGTGTTCATAGTCCTTTACCATCCGTTCCCACGCGCTGCGAATCGTCATTCCTGCTCCAACCAGAATCATCAGCTTTGATACCAGTTCTGCATAATCCAGAAGCAATTCCTTCTCCCGACGTTTTTCCCTTGCCTTTTCTGCCTCCCTCTCCCGGATTACCAGTAAGAATGCAAGAAAAATTCCTAAAAAAGGCAGCGCAAAATAATTCTCTTTCTTTTCCCTGCGGTAGGAAATTGTTCTGCCATCCACACGCTCCGGAAGAACCAGATACTCATCCGTCTTCTGTTCCTCATTCCTTTTCTCTATCTCCTGCTGAAGTCCTGCCAGAAGCTGCTCATCTGGAGAAAGCGTTCTGGGAACCAGACGAATAGGAACCTGGAAATCTGCATGATAACCATCCACAGTCAATCTTGCAGAGAGAATCACCTGTCTGGGCTTTTCTGCTGGTTTCATAATTTTTCCCATAGAAGAAAGCAGTTCCGGTTCTGAGGACTGCCACCGAATAGAAATCCCCGTTTCTTTATCCCTGGAAATCAATTCCAAATCCGATTCCACCTCCGTCAGAGAACGATTTTCTCCCCGGATTCTGTTTTCAATATCATCCATCAGATGATAAAAGGCCTCCATAGCTTCTTCCTGAGTATACGCTCTGGGACTGACCTGTACCGTAACAGGAACCGCCTTCTGAGCCACTCCGTCTACCAGCAGCTCATACTGCTCCTCAAGTCCTGCATATCCATCTCGAAGAATTCTGTTTCCCGGCAGGCTTTCTGATGAACTGCTGTTAGAAATTTCCAGGATTCCATAAAGCGCCATACTTCCGACTATACAGACTGCCGGCAAAATCCACTGACTTTTTATGGTAATCAAAAGTCCCCATCCCTCCTTTTTCAGGCAGCCTATACGCGGATATCCAGAATTCTTCTGGATAAAACCACTGAGATCAGATATCCCGCCATACATCCGGTCATCAAAATTCTTCCCAGTCCTGTTTCATACATCTGTGAAAAAAAACCTGGTGAAGAACCTTCTACATAAAATGCAATCAGAAATGGTATCATTCCCATAATTTTCTGCTCGAACTGTCGGGATGCTGTCATTGTCCGGATTTCCTCCCTCACCTGCATTTTGTCCCGAATCACTTCTGCTGTATGACGCATAATCCCGCTTAAATCTCCACCGCTGCGCTTGGCTACAGAAAATACCTCAGAAAAATTTTTCACATCCTCCAAACCGCTTCTCTCTGCAAAATCATTCAGCACCTCCTCTACGGTTCTGTTTGTTTTCAGCTGAGCGATCATATAGGAAAATTCTCTTGTAATCAGTCCATCTTCCCCATAAAGCATAGACAGTTCCTCCCGGCTCACTGCCAATGCGTTTTCCATGGCATATCCAGAACTTAAAGCCGATGCCAGAATCACCATGCTCTCCTTAAACTGAACAGCCAAAAGATTCCATCTCCTGTTTTTCAGTCTTTTTCTTTCCGAAACAAGAGCCACCGTCACCCCGACAGGAATCATCATCCAGAATGCCTTCATGCTTCTGTAAAACACTGCCGCAAACAGTCCGCAGGCAGCCACCCCCTTTCCCACTGCCTGAAGCAGTTCTGCCGTCGTCATCCTGTATTTCTCATACTGGATAACCTGCTGCTTTGAGTTTTTCCACTGACTGCAGAGTTCCTGTTTTGATAAGATGCCCCCTGACCCGCCCTGTTTTCCTTTCCTCATCGACACTTCCCTCCTCTTCCTGAAAACGGAACAGAGAATTCAACTGGATGATCCCTTCTTCCACTGCCCCTACTTCAGCAATCTCCAGAACCCGACGGCTTTTATCCCGCAGACGTCCCAAATGCACCAGAATATCAATCGCTGAGGAAATTTGGCTCCGCACTGCTGCTAAGGGCAGATCCGCCCCCATAAGCGTCATAGTTTCCAGCCTGGAAAGCATATCTCTGGGACTGTTTCCATGTCCCGTAGACAAACTGCCTGCATGTCCGGTATTTAACGCCTGAAGCATATCGAGACACTCCTTCCCCCTCACCTCTCCTACAATAATCCGATCCGGCCTCATCCGCAAAGCTGCCCGAATCAAATCGCTGATTTCAATGGCCCCCTCTCCCTCTCCATTGGCGTTACGAGTTTCCAGGCGAACCAGATTCGGAACCTGGCGAATCTGCAGCTCCGCTGAATCCTCTATCGTAATGACACGCTCTGTGTTCGGAATAAATCCTGACATGGCATTGAGAAAGGTTGTCTTGCCGGAACCAGTTCCGCCGCAGATAAACAGATTGTATCCTGCCTGCACCAGATTTTTCAAAAACTGTGCAGCTTCCTCTGTTAAAGACCCCATGGAAACCAGCTTCTCTGCTGTAATCGGATCCGGAAATTTTCGGATTGTCACAACCGGACCATCCAGGGCAACCGGCGGCAAGACCACATGAACTCTGGAACCGTCCTCCAGCCTTGCATCTGCAATAGGATGCGCAACATTTACAGCCCGGTTAATACGGCTGACAATCTGCTGAATCAAATCCTCCAGCTCCTCCACCTGGTCAAATGTCCGTTCCCATTGGCTGATTCTCCCTTTTTTCTCCACAAAAATCCGATCTTTTCCATTGACCATAATCTCCGTCACTTCTGGATCATCTACCAGCTCCTGAAGAATATCTAGCCGGCGAAAGCTGTCGTACAGCCTTGTTTTTAATTCCAGCCGCCGCTGCAAAGGCAGATATTGTCTCTGGCCTTCTCTGCGAATTGCCCGATCAATACACTCCTGCAGATTTTCCTCCTCTATCTGGCTGATCCCCTGAAGCTCCATACGAATCTCCTGCTTCAGACGCTCCTGCACTGTCCTGCTTTCTCTCTGCCCGTCTTTTTCCATTCTTGGTATTATCTGCAGTTAAGCTTCCTCCTTTCCTGATTCTCCCCGTCCGGTGAGACTCCGCACAAAGTCCCCCATCTCCCCCCATAATAATTGCTCCAGATAATGCCCCTGCTGGACGAGATTTTTCTGATATGGCAGGCGAATCCTTCGAATCCGCTCCAGAAGCCCTCCATATCCAGAGACTTCTATATATTTTTGCCATTGCTCCAGCTTTACCAGAGATACCGGATCCTCCTGGACTGGTGTGTAAACTACATCGCACAAGGACAAAAACAGTTCCGTCCCCCAGAAAAAATGTCCCAGATCTACAACAATCGTCTCATAAAGCCCTTCTGAAGCAATCAAATCAATCAAACCAGCCAGTTCCTCTCCTTTCATCTGCGCCAAATCTTCTGGATATTCTGCAGGAGGAACATAATCCAGCTCTCCCCAGCTGTATGTTACTCCCCGCAGGCGGAGATGGCTGTATTCTCCCTGCCGGTAATAATAAAGCAGCTCCGACAGACCAGCTTCATATTCCGTTCCCGTAAGCGCAGACAATGCACAGCACTCCTCCAGTGTCAAAAAAAGCGTCTTGCTGCTTCGAGACAAATCCTGTCCCAGTGTAAATGCAAACGCTGTCTTGCCGCACCTGCCTACAGGAGAATAAACACCGATTATCCTGCTCTTCTGGCTTCCAGTTACCATCCGTACCGGCTGTTCCTTCACCTGATAGCAGGACATAACCTCTCTCAGGACACTGTCTGTGGCCTGATATTTGTAAACAGTTTTCGCCTCCTTTCCCGGAAACTCCGTTTCTCCGAGACGAATAAGCTGTTCCGCCCGGATTCCTTCCAGAGCTTCCTCCTCCACCTCATCACCAACCAGAAGCATCTCTATTCTCTGCTGTTCAGAAAATGCCCGAAGACGGGCCAGACTGGTAAATGCCACAGCATGAAACGCCGCCTCCTTCTGATTTACAAATTCTGCAAAACGATCTGCATAAAATGGATCTGCATCATACACTGCCATAATCCGTTTCATAAAACACATCCTCCCAATCTGACTGCCGCTGAACCAAGCAGATACAAATATCCCCCAGCTGACAGACACGCTGCCAGAGGAATTCTGTGTCTGGCCTCCAGCCCTGTTAAATCATCGTAACTGAAACAGGTTCTCTGTCCCATCAGACTCTCTGCATAGTGAAGCAAATACCCCATACGCAGTCCAAAGCTTCTGTCTCTCCACATACGCCCCACTGACCACAAAGCTCCCAGAAACAGCCCGATCATTATCACGAACAGACCGTCCTGAATTCCCAGAAACCCTCCTGTAACAGCTGCCAGTTTTCCGTCTCCAGCTCCAATCATGCGGAAACAAAACAGCAAAAAGGATGGTATCAGAAAAAATACAGCTCCGGTAAAAAATGCAGCCCCTCTGCATAAAACACCTGCAGCCAGGCCTAAAACAAGCCACCAGTTATACACCTTTCCGTCCCTCAGATCCGTAATTCCTGCGCCTGTCAGAACGATACACAAGATGCATCTGGAAAATAATTCCTCAGACAGACCTTCCCCTCCTCTCTTCTAAATCTTTCTCATAAAACTGTGTTGAAAATATTTTGCCGATTGGCTGATGCTTTCTTTTTCGAATCAAAAGATCCGACACAGAAGCATAAATGAAATTGAATCACACCGCCTGAACTGGCGTTGACTGTGCACTAATCATACCCAAAAATAACCCGGATGTCAATTCTATCAAACCGTTTTTCGATCGTCAAATTTCGACACCCTTCCAGGAATCAATCCCCTGATATCGTAACAGTTCAGCCTTGCATCTGATATCAATACTTCAAATTTCTTCACAGAACCAACAAAATCATAAATAATATAAAAAAATCATAAACTTTTTATAAAAAAATTGTATTGACTTTCGTACACAAACAACGTATCATGAAGACAAATGGAAAATTATTCTATATTCGTTTCATAATGTGGAGGCTTTTTGTTTATTTTTCACATTTTGCCTTTCTTTTTTATTAATTTTCCAAAAATAGTGTCCTTTATCACAAAAGGCAAGAAAAAAAGGAGGAAATTCTTATGATGAAGTATCTGCAAAAACTTGGTAAAGCATTGATGCTTCCAGTGGCATGTCTTCCCATCTGCGGTATTCTGATGGGTATTGGATATGCACTCTGTCCGTCTACCATGCAGGGCGGTGAAGTAAATGGTCTTGTAGAGATTATTGGCTTCTTTCTTGTAAAAGCAGGCGGAGCTCTGATTGACAACATGCACTGGCTGTTTGTTATTGGTGTTGCCGTCGGCATGACTGATGACCACGATGGTACTGCCGGACTGGCAGGTCTTGTTTCCTGGCTGATGATTACCAAGCTGTTAAATCCCGACGTAGTAACCACCATTATGCCGTCTATCGCAGACAATGCCAACTCCATGCTGGCTTTCGGAAAAATTGAAAACGCATTTATCGGTATTATTGCCGGTCTGATTGGTGCTTCCTGCTACAACAGATTTAAGAACACCCGTCTTCCCGATGCGCTTTCCTTCTTCTCCGGCAAGCGTTCTGTAGCAATTATCACTGCTGTTGTTTCCATCGCAGCCGCAGCAATCCTGCTCTTTGCTTGGCCGCTTATTTTCGGCGGACTGGTTGCACTGGGCAAGGGTATCGTAGGCATGGGAGCTGTAGGTGCAGGTATCTATGCATTCTTAAACAGACTTCTGATTCCTACTGGTCTGCACCACGCACTGAACAACGTATTCTGGTTTGATACCATCGGTCTGGGCGATCTGTCTAACTTCTGGGCAGGCAAAACCTCTGCTGATGTTACCTGGGATCTTGGTATGTACATGTCCGGATTCTTCCCCTGTATGATGTTCGGTATCCCTGGCGCTGCACTGGCAATGGTTCAGACTGCAAAGGAAAATAAGAAAAAAATTGCCATTGGTCTTGTAGCTTCCGCAGCAGTCTGCTCCTTTATCTGCGGTGTTACCGAGCCCTTCGAGTTTGGCTTTATGTTCCTTGCTCCGATTCTGTACGTTATTTACGCTCTGCTGTACGGTATTTTCACCACCATCACTGTACTCCTAGGCTTCCGGGCAGGCTTCTCCTTCTCCGCTGGTTTAACCGACCTGGTATTCTCTGCTTCCCTTCCGGCAGCACAGAAAACCTGGCTGATTCTTCCTCTGGGCGCAGCAGCATTTGTAGTATTCTACCTGGTATTCCGCTTTGCTATTACTGCATTTGACTTAAAAACCCCGGGTCGTGAGGACGATGATGACGAGCTGGATGCAAAGGCTGTTCTGGACACCAGCGATTTTGACGGTGTAGCAGCTATTATCCTGGAGGGTCTTGGCGGTAAAGAAAACGTTGTTTCTCTGGACAACTGCATTACCCGTCTCCGTCTGGAGGTAAAAGATCATACTCAGGTAAATGAGAAAAAGATTAAATCTGCAGGCATTGCAGGCGTTATCCGTCCCAGCAAGACTGCCGTTCAGGTTATTGTAGGCACCAAGGTACAGTTTGTAGCTGATGCCATGAAGAAAATGCTTTAATACATATCCTTTTTCTATCTTTTTAAAACAGGAGGACTGCAGAAACGGTCCTCCTGTTTTTGTTTTCTCCCATTTATTCCCCTTTTTCTTTTGTGAATAATGTCTGATTTTATCCTTTTAATCCCCCTGTTTTTCGTTGACATGTTCAGAAAACCGTGCTAGAATGGCATTAGTTTAAATTTTTAAACCAAGGAGGATTATTATGGCAGACGGCAAGGATCTGGAACAGCAGTTTCATGACTGTATGCCCCTTTTCATTGCTCTTGGCGATGAGATGCGGCTTACCATCATAAAGACACTGGCCCATGCCGTCCGGACGGATCATCCGGAGGGACTGAATGTCAACGAGATTACACGCCAGACAAGCCTGTCCCGGCCTGCAATCTCCCATCACCTGAAAATATTAAAAGACTCCGGGCTTGTGGAGGTCCGCCGCAGAGGCACCTCCAACTACTACAGTCCCAGACTTTTAAGCGCCACCCGCAGGCTGATGCAGATGGGCGCTCTCGTGGAGGATTTTTTCAGGCAGGACTGAAGCATTTCCTCTTTCTGTATAGTTTTCCAGTTTCCGGTGATACTGAAACCAAAGCCAGATATTATCTGCAATCTACGTCTTTGGAGGCAGCATTTTATGAAAACAAAATCAGGTTATCAGAAGCGACAGCGCACAAAATCGGCCGACACACTGGAAAATCTGGAACTGAAAGCGGAAATCGACCGGACCAGACACCGGCTGGAATCGGTTCGGAACCAGTTTGAGGAGGTGGTGGATCCCACCTTAATTGACTGTTATATTTATGAACTGAAAGCCGTTCAGCTGCGGTATCAGTTTCTACTGCGGCGGTTTAAGCTTCTGGAAAACTCTTAAACACCGCAGAATCAATAACATCAGGAGGACTTTACTGAAGCTATGGTTACTTGGTATGAAAAAGCTGTATTTTATCACATGTATCCTCTGGGAATGACAGGGGCTCCCCTTGAAAACAGCCCGAATACTCCCGTTGTTCACCGTTTTGAAGAGCTGGACAAATGGGTTCCCCATATGAAGGATTTAGGCTGCACCGCCCTCTATATTGGGCCGCTGTTTGAATCCTCCTCCCACGGCTATGACACCCGGGATTACCGCCTGACCGATCGCCGCCTGGGGGATAATGAAGATTTTATCCATTTTGTCAAACTATGCCATCAGGCCGGCATCCGCGTTGTAGTAGACGGAGTCTTTAATCATACGGGACGTGAATTTTTTGCTTTCCGCGATATTCAGGAAAAACGGGAACACTCCCCCTACTGCGGATGGTACAGGGGTGTAAATTTCGGCTGGGACAGTCCCTTCCACGATGGCTTCAGCTACGAAGCCTGGCAGGGCCACTATGAGCTTCCCTGTTTGAATCTGCAGAATCCGGAGGTAAAACAGTATTTATTTGATGTGATTCGTTATTGGATCGATACCTTTGATATTGACGGAATCCGTCTGGACTGCGCCAATGTAATGGATTTCCAGTTTATGAAGGAGATGCGTGCAGCCACTGCTCCCATGAAAAGAGATTTCTGGCTGATGGGAGAGGTTATTCACGGAGAATACTCTCGATGGGTCAATGATGAAATGCTTCATTCTGTGACCAATTACGAGCTGCACAAAAGCCTCTATTCCGGTCTGAATGATCACAACTTTTTTGAAATTGCCCACAATGTACGACGCCTTCAGAATATCGGCACCAGACTTTATACCTTTTTAGATAATCACGATGAAAACCGGATCGCCAGCAAATTAAAAGAAAAAGCTCACCTTCCTCTGGCATGGCTGCTGCTTTACACGCTTCCGGGCATTCCCTCTGTTTATTACGGAGATGAGTGGGCCATAGAAGGAGTCCGCACCAGAGACAGCGACAGAGCGCTGCGTCCGGCTATTTCCATGGAAAACGGTCAGAAGCTGGGCTGTGAGCTGACAGAGCTGATTCGCCAGTTGGGCCAGATCCACACAGAGCACGAATGCTTTCACGGCGGACGATACCAGGAGCTGCTTCTGACCAATCGCCAGTATGCATTTTCCAGGAGCAGCGAAAATTCGCTTACAATCACCGCCGCCAACAGCGATGACGGAGAAAGCACTCTTT
>UMFG01007888.1_pt1 | contig 11040 bp, 10 predicted proteins | sample 1964961 | NCBI WGS metagenome assembly UMFG01 (sample SAMEA4836041, study PRJEB28245) | human gut metagenome | biome: gut microbiome; material: fecal sample | place: Denmark | collected 2008
TATATCAAAGGTCAGTGACCTTTTGACACCCTAATCCTATGACATAAAAAAACGCCCCCGGTATCCAAAGATACCGAAGGCAGGAATTCTATCACCTTGTTATCAATTTAGAAGTTTCTTTCTTTTTGCTGCATCCTTCCAGAACGTTCTTTGCGTCTGTCAGGAAATCTTTAAAGCAATGCGTATTTAGCAATAAACACAAGGGCCAGTACAAACATCAGCGGTGTAATATCCTTGCTCTTGCCGGTAACCAGCTTCAGAACTACATAAGAAATAACGCCGAAAGCAATACCTTCGGAGATGGAATACATAAAGGGCATTGCAAAAATACAGATAAATGCCGGAATAGCCTCAGTCATATCCTCCCAGGTAATCTTTGTCACCTGCTGCATCATAAGGAATCCTACAATTACCAGAGCCGGTGCTGTTGCAAAGGAAGGAATTGCCAGGAAAATCGGTGATAAAAACAGGGCCAGTAAGAAAAGAATACCGGATACGATTGCGGTCATACCTGTTCTTCCGCCTTCTGCAATACCGGAGGAAGACTCAACGAAGGTTGTAATCGTAGAGGTACCGAGGCATGCGCCTGCAGTCGTTCCGATTGCATCGGCCAGCAAAGCGCCCTTTATGCCAGGGAGTCTGCCCTCTGCGTCCAGCATATTTGCCTTGGATGCACATCCAATCAAAGTTCCCAATGTATCAAACAAGTCTACAAACAGGAACGCAAATACAACAACCAAAAAGTCCAGACTTCCGATCACAGAGAAGTCCATCTTAAACAATGTCGGTCCAATAGACGCCGGCATGGAAATGATTCCGCTTGGAATCAGGCTGAAAAAGCCGGCTTCCGGATTGGGAACATACAGACCAATCAGCTGACATACAATTCCCAGCAGCCAGGTAACCAGAATGCCAATCAGGATATTTCCCTTTACATTCTTTGCTACCAGAAATGCTGTAATCAGAATTCCAATCAGAGCCAGCAAAACAGTAATTCCTTCTGACTGGAAGGTTCCTGCTGCCACAGAGCCCTTAAAGGAAAACAGGCCTACCAGGGTAGCGCTGTCCACAACAATGTGCGCATTCTGAAGTCCAATAAAGGTAATAAACAGACCGATACCAACTGATACCGCTACCTTCAGGTTTGTAGGAATCGCATTAAAAATCGCCTCACGCACATTGGTCAGGGAAAGAATAATAAAAATAATACCTTCTACAAATACTGCTGTCAAAGCAACTTCCCAGGAATATCCCATACCCAGGACAACCGTATAAGCAAAGTATGCATTCAGTCCCATACCAGCGGACAGGACAAAGGGAAGATTTGCAAACAGTGCCATACAAAATGATGCGATCGCTGAAGCCAGAGCCGTAGCTGTGAAAATAGCTCCCGTATCCATGCCGGATGCCCCCAGGATATTCGGGTTTACCGCAAGGATATAAGCCATGGTCATGAAGGTTGTCACGCCGGCGATCATTTCTGTCTTCATATCAGTTCCGCGTTCTTTGAATTTAAAAAAGTTTTCCATACACTTCCTCCTTACTTAAATTGATAACAGATAGGTTCAGTTTATCACACTTCCTAATAAATTTCTTGTATTTTTTAAAAATTTTTAATAAAAATTATATTTTTTCGCAAAAATCAGCAAATTTGCGCTAAAACAGCTGAAATCCCGCTACATATTTATGAATAATATCCTGCTCACATCCCAGATAAATCATCCGCTCCAGACGCTCCTCCAGACTCAGCTCTGCAAAAAGCGGAGTAGGAACCCGACTCTCATCCAGAACAAGTGCATCTGCCTCAAATCCGTCCTCAAAGCTTCCTACCTTTCCAAAGAAAGCTCCGCCTCCTGCCGTAGCCATATAAAAGACCTCAGGAACTGTCAGCGGCTTTAATGAGCTGTCACACAGGCGCCATCTCAGCTTGCTGGTCTGGACTGCAAGCTCCATAGCTTTAAAGATAGAAAGCACAGTCCCTCCCGCTACATCAGAGCCCAGTCCTGTCGGAATTCCCTCATCCAGATATCTGCGAACCGGCGCAATTCCGCTGGAAAGATTGGTATTAGATTCCGGACAGTGGGCGACAAAAACGCCTCGCTTCTTCATCAGTTCCAGTTCCTCATCCGGACACCATACACAGTGAGCCATAATGGTTTTGATCTCTCCGCCAAATGCCCCCGCCTTATCGTAGGCATCTCCATAGCAGCTGCTCCAGGGGCAGAGCTCCTGAACCCATGCAATTTCACTTTTATTCTCTGACAGATGGGACTGCAACGGAAGTCCGTATTCCCTTGCAAGCTGTCCAATCCCCCTCATCAGCTCATCTGAACAGCTGGGAATAAAACGAGGAGTAAGAATTGGTTTTGTCCGCTGATACCGATCCTTGGTATCCTCCAGCCATTGTCTGGTTGCTCTAAGAGACTCATTGGCAGAGCTTTCACAGAGAATATCCGGAGAATTCCGGTCCATATTGACCTTTCCCACATAGGAACAGATTCCACTCTCTTCCATCAAATCCATCAAAAGCTCTGTGGCCTCCGGATGAATCGTGGCAAAAATAACTGCTCTCGTAGTTCCGCTCCGTCTCATGTCTTCTGCAAACATCCCATACGCCTTTTTTGCGTACTCCAGATCCTGATATCTGCTCTCCTGAGGAAAGGTATGGGTATTCAGCCACTCCAGAAGCTCCAGATCCATCCCCAATGAGCGGAAGGTATACTGAGGCGCGTGAAGATGAAGATCCACCAGGCCCGGTATAATCAAATGTCCGGTATAATCCTCCAATGGAATTTTCTGATACTTCTCCGGAAGTTTCTCAAATACCCCCCTGCATCTTCCCTCTTCGATGACCAGATATCCGTCCTTGCAGGATTGAAGGCTGGTTTTCGAGCGGGAATATACAATATCGCCCTTCAATACTCTGTTCATATGCTTTGCCTCCTTTCTGAATGCGGAAACCCGCCTCCTTCCGGCGGTTCCCCCACTTGCCCACAACTTTGGGCACTGTCTGCTGCTGTACTTTCAGGAAATGTGTCATCGATAGAAGCTGTTTCATAGGACGTAATTTCCTATGAAACAAAAAATGACCACATACCCAAAAGGGGTATGTAGTCAACTATTTCGGTAGTTGGTAGAAACATCAGACCAGATTACTGATATATACATACGTCTATGAACTTATCATAGCAAATATATTCAGATTTTGCAAGATTTATTTTATTATTTTTTTATTATTTTTATTTTTTATTTCTATTGTCAAAAATAAATATTTCCTTTTCCTCCTTCTTTTTTCAGAACATGCTGAATGTTTTTCTTAATCCGGTTGGAAAAATAGGCATACTGAATCAGTTCCTCCTCCTGAAAACCGGCAAACCGGGCCAGCTCAAAATCCTGCTGTGCTCTTCCCAAATCCATCAGAATCGGCTCTGCAGCAGCCAGAAGTACTGCGTTGACCTGATCCTCTGTCCGAATCAGCTCCTTTAAAGTCAGCTTTTTCAGGGCCAGCGCCAGACGGCTGCGGGACATACTGGTAATATCTGCCAGCTCCTTTAAGGTATCCACCCGCGGCTTCTGCCTTAAATAAATCAACAGAATCACTTCTGTAAGGCTGAGCCCGTATTTATCTGCCACCGGATCCAGATAATATTCCAGAAGCTTCCGGTCTCTGTATGCGTCCAGAAGAAGTCCGTCACTGTCCAAAGCCTCATGATTCACGCTGCTTCTTTCATCACCTAGCTTCTGTGTCCCGGAAAAAACAGAAAAAGGCACCGCTCCGTCTCCCGCTGCATCCAGAAGGAACCGATACACAGAAAGGCGATTCTTCTCATAATCCTCTTCTGTAAGAATGCATTTATAAAAATCATGGTAATACTCAAAAACCATCCGTTTCATTTTAATGGTCTTTGAAAGACTTAATCCCTGACTCACCAGAGAGCCCTTTGTTTTCACATAATAATACAGCGGCACCCGAAGCGCATAGATCGATTTTGTATGGCGCAGGTACTCCAGATTAAACATAAAATCCTCACACCAGCTAATTGTTTTATCCATAGACAGGCGGTATTGTTCTATCAAAGTTCTCTGAAACAGCTTATTCCAAAGTACGCCATAATAAAAATCAGCCGGATTTTCCATCATAAATCCTGCAAACTCCTCCAGCGTCAAAATTCCGTCCTTATCAATATCTCCCTTGCGGGAAACCCGTTCTCCAATCACCCGGTAAAAATCAGTAATCACCATATCGCAGCCGCTTTCCCTGGCTGCTCTCACCATCAGTCCTGTTGCATCTGGCGTAATCCAGTCATCGCTGTCTAAAAACTGGATAAATTCTCCGCGAGCATTTTCCAGCCCCAGATTTCTGGTGTCAGAAACACCGGTGTTTTCTTTATGAAGTACACGCACACGGCTGTCCTGCTTCCCGTATTCATCGCAGATTTCACCGGAATGATCCGTGCTTCCGTCATCTACCAGCAAAAGCTCAAAATCCGTATACTCCTGGCTCAAAACACTGTCCACACATCGATGAATACTGGCTTCCGCATTATAAACAGGGATAATGATCGTCACTGTGGGCGTCATGGCTATTCCTCCTTCTTCCATTTCAGGCCGATCCGGCCATTTTGTTCCTGTTACAGTATAGCAAAATCCAGACAAATTGAATACCGTCTTTTTTCCAGAAAGACTTCTGCGTTCCCTCTCTCTTGTCTCAATCATCAGCTTTCAATTTCAGGCTGATACTAAAACACATTCCAGAGCGATACAAAAGCTCTGTCATCACCATTGGAGGCATGATGATTGGAAAAAGTAACGGAAAGAAAGAATACCGCCTGTTTGGTATTATGGCTGTTATTCTTGGTGTCGGAGATTCTTTTCATCTTGTTCCAAGAATTTACGCCCTATGCACAACCGGTCTGGAAAACTATACCGCCCTTCTTGGCGCTGGAAAATTTGTCACTTCTATTACCATGACCATATTTTACGTTCTTTTTTACCAGGTGTGGCGTATGCGGTATCGCATACGCGGGAAAAGGGAGCTTACCATTCTGGTGTATTTCCTGGCAGCTCTTCGAATTTTTCTCTGCCTGATGCCTCAAAATCAGTGGACCAGCCCATCTGCTCCGCTTTCCTGGGGTATTTACCGGAACATTCCCTTTGCTCTTCTGGGCCTTTGCATCCTTCTCCTGTTTTATAAAAGCGCCCGTGAAACCAGAGATGCGGATTTTCGCTGTATGTGGCTTACTATTCTTCTCAGCTTCGGCTTTTATATTCCTGTTGTACTCTGGGCCGATTCTGTTCCTCTGGTTGGAATGCTGATGATTCCCAAAACCTGTGCCTATTTATGGGCTGTTATTCTTGGATATCAGTCTATGAAAAAAACTCTTGGCAAATAACTGTAACTTCTGAAACATCAAAACCGGCCCTGGCCGATTCGCAGCTTCCTGTTTTCTGCGGACTGGCCGGGGCCGAACCTTATTTACTTTATTTGTATCATAAACGCCTCATAGGGACGAAAGGTTTCATCTGGTTGTCCTTCATAATTGCAGATTTTTACTTCCCTGCATGCGCTGATATAAGAACAAAGTTCAGGAACCCTTACTTCCTTTTCACTTAAATTAGCCGCAACCAGCCACTGCTCCTGAGCCGTTGTGCGCAAATAGGCAAAAATCTCTTCACTCTCAGGCAGAAGCAGCTCATAAGCGCCTTCTGTTAATAAGGGCTCTGTATGACGCAGCTCAATCAGCTTTTTATAATAGTAAAAAATAGAATTTTGATCCTCTAATGCCCTTTTTACATTAATTTCCTTATACCTTGGATTTACAGCAAACCATGGTTTTCCGGAAGTAAAGCCGGCGTGCTCTGTGTCATCCCACTGCATGGGCGTTCTTCCATTATCTCTGCTTTTATTCCATACTGCCTGTTTAAACGCTTCTTCCGATATGGTTTTTCCGTTTACAACCAGCTCTTGATACGCATTTTTCACCTCAATATCTTCATATTCTTCCAAGGGAAGGTGAATATTCGTCATACCAATTTCTTCCCCCTGATAAATATATGGAGTTCCCTGCATTCCGTGCAAAACCGTAGCATAGGCCTTCGCGCATACCTCTCTGTATTTCTCATCATTTCCCCAGCGGGAAATAATTCTGGGCTGATCGTGATTCTCAAAATATAATGCATTCCATCCATGACCATACAGCTTCAGCTGCCAGTTCGACATCACACGCTTCAGCTCTGACAGCTGAAACGGCTTCAAAGCCCATTTCCGGTTCACACTCCCTGGAATGCGGTCGATATTCATATGCTCAAATGTAAAAATCATATCCAGCTCTTTTCTCTCCGGATCTGTAAACAGCCGCGCAACCTCTGGAGTTGAACCAGGCGCTTCTCCAACTGTCATGCAGTCATACTTTGCCATTACCTGCTGATGCATTTCCTGTATAAATTCATGAAGTCTCGGGCCATTGCTGTGATATTTTCCTGTATAGTATTTCCGTCCCGGTTCAGAAGGATAGTCCGGAAAATCCTGATCCTTAGAAATCGATGCGATCACATCCATTCTCCATCCATCTGCGCCTTTTTCCATCCAGAAATTCATTAAATCATAAATTTCCTGACGAACCCTGGGATTTTCCCAATTTAAGTCTGGCTGCTTTTTACTGTAAAAATGCAGATAGTACTGTCCTCTCTCCTCACAATACTCCCATGCGCTTCCGCAAAAGCTGGAGCCCCAGTTATTCGGCTCCCCTCCGTCCTTTCCGGGATCCTTCCAGATATAATAATCACTGTATGCATTATCTTTTGATTTTCTGCTTTCTACAAACCATACATGCTCATCAGATGTATGATTTGCCACCAAATCAAGCACGATTTTTATTCCGCGCTGGTGTGCTTCATAAATCAGTTTCTCCAGATCCCCCGTGGTTCCAAAGCGATCGTATACCTTTCTGTAATCTCTGATATCATACCCGTTGTCATCCTGCGGAGAATCAAACACAGGACTCAGCCATATAACATCAATTCCCAGGTTTTTTAAATAATCCAGCTTCTGTATCACACCCGGAATATCTCCAAATCCATCTCCGTCTGCATCCATAAAACTTCGGGGATAAACCTGATATACTACCGAATTTTTCCACCACTTATCCATAAAATCCCTCCTGATTTCCATTTGCTTCCCTTTCTTTTATGCAATTCCAAGACAGGATAATAAAATCCCCAGTAAAATCACACCTATAATCAGCATGGTCACACTTATATTTTTCTTTTTCAGCAAATAATAACACAGCAGCGTCAGCCCCAGCGGTACAATACCGACAAAAATCTGATCCAGCATAGACTGAAGATTTAAAATAGAGCTTCCTTCCATCATCAGCTCATATTTTGACTGAAACGTCACCATACCGGCCGTCATACCGCCTACCATCACTAAACCGACAATACTTGCACACTTTGTCAGAATACTCATCAAACCACTTTCATACATTTTCTGAATATATTCTGACCCCAGCCTATATCCCAGAAACGTTCCGTAATATCTTATCAGGATAGACGGTACATTAAACAATAAAAGAAATACCACAGGAGCCAGAATATTTCCAGACATCCCAAGTCCCACTGCAATTCCTGCAGCAATCACTCTCAGCACTCCCCAGAAAATAGAGTCTCCGATTCCTGCAAGAGGTCCCATCAGACTGGACTTAACCGCATTAATAGAATTGGCGTCAAAGTCCTCCTGTTCGCTGTTTTTCTTCTCCATGGAAGCTGTCAGTCCCATAATAAACGTAGAACATGGTATGGTTGTATTAAAATACGACATGCTTCTTACAAGAGCAGCTTTCTTCTCCTCCGGTTTGTCCTTATAAAAGCTGTCAATAAAAGGCATCATGGAATAGCAAAACCCTGAGGCTCCCTGTTTTGCAGGGCTTACTGCTGCATATAAGGTAAAAGATCTCCAAAATGCCTTCCGAAGCATTTTCCTCTCTTCTTTTGATAAATTTTTCGTTATCCTGCTCATGAGAAAAATTCCTCCTCTTCCTGGTCTAAATAAAAAGCCCCTGATTCTTTTCCGTTTTCAGCAGCAGCCACCCGCTGTCCGGCCAGCTGACTCATTTGATAATCGTTCATCCCCACTGCCACTGCAAGTATTGTGCCAAGTACTGCTAAAGCAATCAATGGCAGATGCAGATATGCCGTAAGAACAAATCCAAGGAAAAATGCCATGCAGATTTTTTTATCCCAGAGCATCTTCATCAGCATTGCCATACCGACTGCCGGAAGCAAACCTCCGCATACAGTCAATCCGTTCATAATCACTTCAGGAATCACATTCAGAAAATTGCTTACTGCGTTAGAGCCCAGCAGCACGGCCAAAAATGCGAACATCGAATAAAGTCCCCACTGAAACACCCACAGAGCGTAATGCAGTGCAATAATCTGCTTTTCCTTTCCTTCTGCTGCCAGTCTGTCAAATGTTTTTGCAAACATGCCCACAATAAAAATATAAAGAACTGTTTTTATCTGCAGTCCCAATATTCCGATAGGAAGAGCCAATGTTAATGCCACCTCGCTTCCCTTCCCAAGCAGAATGGCAAAAGCTGTTCCCACAGCTGAACATCTCCCAGAAATAATCCCACCAAAGGCCCTATTACAATCGGTCTGTTCAGCATCGTAAATCCCAGCAATTCACCGCCGCCTACGCAGATAAAAACAGAAAGCGCTACAAAAAAAGCTTCTGACATAATCTATTTCCTCCCTGATTCTTCATTATAATTTTTCAATGACCTCTTTCACCAGCTTCTTCTCATCATTGGGAACCTGCTGCATACAGAACCCTTCATCCAGTTCTGCCAGTTCCTTAGCTGCCTTTAACTCATCCTGTGTCAACATGATAGTTGGACTGATAACTGTTTTTTCCGAAACATCTATTCCATCAAACCGTCCTGTATTTCCAAGATTTAAAAAACCGATGTTCTTTACGCATTTTCTGACTGCCAAAGCATCCTTAATGGTTCTGGTTAAAACCAGTATTCTCATCTGAGATGCTTTCGGATAATTTAACACGCGAATCGCCTCATTTACTGGTTTCACCAACACCTTAATTCCTGCGGGAGCTGCCATCTTCAATGCCATTTTCTGTGTGCTGTCGCCAGCAGCCCCATCATTTGCCACAAGAATTCCCTGAACCTTCAGCTGCTTTGTCCAGGTCATTGCCACCTGTCCATGAATCAGTCTGTCATCAATTCTCAGTGCCGCAATCTGAGCTTCTGAATATTTATAATTTTCCGTTCCTTTTTTCTGTTCTTTTTCTGTCCCGGTCTCTTCTGTCTCTCCTGCTGTTTCCGTTTTTTCTTCCTTGCCTGTGCTTTCTGCCGTATCTGCATGCTCTGATGTCTCCGGCATACCAGATATTTTCAGCTCCTGCCGTGCGCTCTCAAGATATGCCTGAAGGTCTGCATCGCTGAGATCTCCATCTGAAAGTAATATCTGAAGCAGGAAGGGAAAATTAATTCCCGTAATCAGAGTAATATTTTTGTCTTTTGCGGCAAACTGCATCAGCTTCTGGTTAACACTTCCCCCAGCCAAATCCGTCATTGCAATGATGCGCTGTCCCTTTCTTTCCTGGAAATATGTATCAAATTCCTTCTCTATATCCACCTCAGGATCTACATATGCATTGATTGCTGTAACATTTTCCTGTTTTCCCAAGACCATCTCCGCAGTATAAAGAATCCCGGATGCCATTTTTCCATGTGTGGCAATCAAAATCTGCTTCATCTGTCTTTGTCTCCTTTCCCAATCCCCAAACGGTTTGTCTGCCTTAGGTTATGTACATAACTTACTATAGCCAAATTATAACACCCCAATAAAAAAAGTAAATAGGTTATGTAGATAACCTATTTACTAACCAGTTTTACACCCGTATTTTTTGTGTATTTTTCACAAATATCAAACAGATTTTCGAACCATTAAACGAATTGGAAGATGAATCTCAAGAGTTTTCTCCGAAGCCCCCTGAACCTTCCCCTCCTGAATCTCATGAATCAGAATATCCATGGCTTTTTCTGCCTTTTCTTTTATATCCTGACGGATTGTTGTGAGCTTGGGAACCGATATACTGGCATAGCTGATATTATCAAAACCTGCAATGCCAATATCCTCCGGAATAGAAATTCCATAATCACTATATAGACTGATTGCTTCCAGTGCATACAAATCCGACAAAAAGAACAGTGCTGTCCCAGGCATACGGCGATTTAACATCCACAAATAATTTTCTCTTCTTTTTTCTACATTCATGCCCAGAGCAACGAACTGCAGCCGCTGTCCCTCCTTGGCAAATTCATCCATGGCTTTCTGAGCTCCCACATACCGCAGATGATCCACTCCGCTGTCTCTGCCTGCACATATTTTAATATGCCTGTAGCCTCTCTCCAGCAAATATTTTGTCATAACATATCCGCCATTTTCATCGTCAAGACCAATGTTAAACACATGTCCCTCTTCTCCCTGCATAAGTTCTCCATAAGAGTCAATGGAAACGATCGGTTTTTTAATCAGCTGATATATTTTCTCACAATTTTTTTTGCTGAAAGAAACAGCAATCACTCCGTCAATGTTCCACCCCATCACAACCTGAAATATTTCTTCTATATTTTTGGCTGTATACAGCATCACATAATATCCTTTTTCCCTGGCAAGCTCTTCAATAAAGCCAATCACTCTTCCATAAAAAGGATCTCCCAAAATAGAATCCTGATAATCCTTATGATAATTGATCACAACTGCAATCAGCTGAGAACATGCTTTATTCAGCACCCGCAAGCCCATTTTGGGCACATAGCCCTGTTCTTTAATTAATCTTTCAATTTTCTGGATTGTTGCTGGAGATACTCGTTTTGTTTTGCCATGAATTACGTTTGACACGGTTGTTGTACTTACATCTGCCAGCTCTGCAATTTCCCGGATTGTTGTCATAGAATTCTCCCATACACTTCTTTTTTTAGGCATTTGTTAAATGCCACAACCCATTGATTTTAC